>Ga0164313_10002707_pt1 | contig 15846 bp, 14 predicted proteins | sample GuaBasSedimGuay4_FD_113735 | JGI IMG/M metagenome (GOLD analysis project Ga0164313, IMG submission 113735) | Subseafloor sediment microbial communities from Guaymas Basin, Gulf of California, Mexico - Guay4, Core 4569-4, 0-3 cm | ecosystem: Environmental > Aquatic > Marine > Hydrothermal vents... | reverse complement strand
GGCCCACATGTGACCGCTTCGCCCCAGCCCCGTTTGAACTTCGTCCATGATGAGCATGGCGCCTCGTTCATCACAGAGTCGTTGAACGCCTTCGAGATACCCAGGAAGCGGGATCGGCATGCCGAGAGTCGCCGGGATCGGTTCGAGGATCACAGCAGCGGTGGTGTCATCGACCGCGTCCGTCATTGCGGTGAGATCATTGAACGGAACCTGAACGAAGCCGGGAAGGGTTGCGCCGAACGGATCTCGGTATTCGAGGTCTCCAGTGGCAACCGCCAATCCGGTGTGGCCGTGATATCCGCCTGACGCGGAGATGATCCCTTGCCGTCCCGTGAACCCACGCGTGACCTTGATCGCAAGGTCGATCGCCTCGCCGCCTCCGACCCCGAATACAACACCAGGAAGAAGTTCACCTGTCGAGTCTGAGAGTGCTTGTGCGAGGTCGGCACGGCCAGGGGCAGGGAGGTGGTGGTTCCCGATGTCAGCTACCTCAAGGGATGCTCGGACCGATTCAAGAACCTGTGGGCTCCTGTGGCCGAGGTTGAAAACACCGCCGTTGCCGTGGCAGTTGATCCACGATCGGTCGGGTTCGTACAGGTCCCAAAATCGGATTCCGGACCGTCTTCCCATGACCGCATCGAATCCGTACCGCTCGAACGTATCGATCTTTCCTGCGTTCACATGATCGCGATAGCTTGCGAACAACGATGCTTTATCCATATCCGGAAGTATCGCACAAGATAGGCGACAGCCATCGACGGGCGACTGATTCTCGAAGGATGATGCTTGTGTATCGTAGTGTATCCATGTACAGTGTGGTGTATGACTCGTACGAATATCGATATCGACGACGTCCTTATCCGGGAAGTCATGGACAGGCACGGCTTTGCGACGAAGAAAGAAGCAGTGGACATGGCACTCCGCAGGCTTGCTCCGGCGCCGATGAGCCGCGATGAGGCACTCGCAATGCGCGGAGCCGGCTGGGACGGTGACCTCAACGCTCTTCGAGGCGGGTTTGGCGTCGACGAGCGATGATCCTGGTTGACACTTCGGCGTGGATCGAGTTCCTGAGGGATACCGGGTCCCCGGTCTGTCACCGGGTCAGGGATTTGTTGGAGGAGGACACGCCAATCGCCACATCCGACACTGTGGTCTCCGAGCTCATGGCTGGGCCGACGGATGAGCGACAGGCGAACGAGCTGATGCGCCTGCTGGACCGGTGCCGGTTCTATCCGACGCGACCGCTCTTTGACTCAACCAGTGCGGCAGCCGTGTATCGAATGTGTCGGCGCTCGGGATTCACACCGAGACAACTCAATGACTGCTTCATCGCCGCGGTTGCCCTCGAGCACGGTCTTGTCGTCCTTCATAAGGACAGGGACTTCGAACGCATCGCTGAGGTCACCGGTCTTCTGGTCGATTCCTGATCCAGATGGTCAAGCACGGGCTCGCCCGAGGAGGTTCCTAACCTTTAGCCGTACAGAGCGAGCAGCCGTGACGGCTGCCGGTGACCTTACAGCAAGGAGTCGTCATGTTCCTCCTCCAACCGTTCGACAGGGACCGCCCATACCCAGATGAGCGGTCGGACGAGGTGATGAGGAAGACGATCGACTTCTTCGAGTCCAAGGGACTCGCAAGGATCAAGGACGATGACCACGGAGCCGTGTGGTATCAGGACTTCATCGACTTCCTCGGGGAACAACGCATCTTCGCCACCATGTGCACCCCGGCTCAGTACGGCGGCGACGACACCCGCTGGGACACCTGGCGCAACTGCGAGTTCGCAGAGATCCTTGGCTTCTATGGGCTTCCGTACTGGTATGTGTGGCAGGTCTCGGTGCTCGGTCTTGGCCCCATCTGGATGAGCGACAATGAAGCGCTCAAGGAGAAGGCGGCGGAGTTGCTCGATGACGGCGCGATCTTCGCCTTCGGCTTGTCCGAGAAGGAGCATGGCGCCGATCTCTACTCGTCTGACATGACGCTGACCGCCACAGGTGAAGGGAGTTATGTCGCAAACGGGCGCAAGTACTACATCGGCAACGGAAACCAGGCGGGCATGGTGTCGACATTCGGAAAGATCGCAGACACCGGTGAGTACGTGTTCTTCTCCGTCGACTCTCAGGCACCACAGTACAGGCTTATCAAGAACGTGATTAGCGGTCCGAGCTACGTGGCGGAGTACGAACTCTTGGAATATCCCATCACAGACGCGGACATCCTGTCACGCGGTGAAGCAGCATGGAACGCCGCCCTCAACACGGTCAACATCGGGAAGTACAACCTCGGGTGGGCGTCGATCGGCATGTGCACCCACGCCATGTACGAAGCCGTGCACCACGCAGCACACAGGCACCTCTACGGAATGACCGTTACCGACTTCCCCCATGTCCAACGGCTGTTCACGGATGCGTATGCACGTCTCGTCGCCATGAAACTCGTTGCACTGCGCGCTGCTGACTACATGCGATCCGCAACCCCCGAGGACCGGCGGTACCTCCTGTTCAACCCTGTCGTCAAGATGAAGGTCACAACCCAGGGCGAGGATGTGATCAACCATCTTTGGGACGTCATCGCTGCGAAGGGGTTCGAGAAGGACGGCTTCTTCGAGATGGCAGCCCGTGACATCAGGGCGTTACCGAAACTCGAAGGAACAGTGCACGTCAATATCGCTCTCATCGTGAAGTTCATGAAGAACTACTTCGCCCCATCGGAAGGGATGCCGGACGTTGGCATGCGAAGCGACGCGGCGAACGACGACTTCCTGTTCGATCAGGGTCCGACGAAAGGTCTTGGCAACATCACCTTCGGCGACTACACGCAGGCATTCGCCAGGTTCGACCTACCGAATGTGAATCTATTCGTCGATCAGATCGACATCTTCAGGACGATGCTCGCCACTCAGCCGCCGACCCAGGAGCAGGTGCGCGACACGGATTGGCTCCTCGCCGTCGGCGAGATCTTCACGCTCATCGTCTATGCCCAGCTACTGCTTGAGAATGCTGACATCTACGGAATCGAGGAAGACCTTGTCGATGAGATGTTCGATGTACTTGTGCGCGACATGTCGTCGTTCGCCGTGGATCTGCACGCCAAGGCAGGGACCACAGAGGCACAGGGCGAACTGTGCCTGGCGATGGTCCGTAAGCCGGACTCGAACGCGCCGCGGTACCAGCGGATATGGGCTGATCATGTCTACGCCCTGGCCGATACATACACCATGACTCCTTGATTTCCCGCTTCTAGCGTCCCGCACGGCAGCATTTCGCTCTGTGGGACGCCAGAAGCGGGGGGCGGTCGGTTGGGTACCATCTAGCACCGTGGAAGTACCAATCAATGACCCCATCTTCGCGAGCCTTGTTGCAGAGGTGCCCGCGTTAGCGAATGCCGATCTCATCTCGGTGTCCATGCTTCCTGGTGGTCTGTCGAACACGAACTACCTCGTCAAAGCTGACGGAGACATGTTCGTTGTCCGGCACGCGTGCGACAACGCTGGGTCGCTCGGGATCGACAGGAGTCGGGAAGAAGCGGCCGCGCGACTTGCTCACGCTGCGGGGTTCGCTCCGGAGGTTGTTGCATTTGTCCAGCCGGAAGGGCACGCGGTTATTCGGTATCTTCCCGATGCCGAACCGCCGACAATCGACGAATTCACATCCCACGAGATGATCGAACGTGTCGCACACCGCATGCGTGACGTGCATGCCCTGTCGCCGATTGACGGTGTATTCGATCCGTTTGCAGTGATCGATCGTTGGAAGTCCATCCTCTTCGACCGCGGTTCCAGGCTGCCAGCGAGGCTCGGTCGTCTCCTTGGTCTCGTGGAAGTCGCAAACGCTGAGAGGCGACACATGGCACCTCGAGACCGCGTGTTGTGTCACAACGACCCGTATCACCTGAACTTCCTCGACGATGGCAACCTGTGGCTCATCGACTGGGAGTACGCAGGCATGGGTGACCCCATGTACGACCTCGCCGGTATCGGTTTGAACCTCGACCGAGAGGGCCGAGACCTCCTGCTCCGGACCTACTACGGCATGGTGACACCCGAGCTGTGCCGCGAGCTTGATCGGCTCATACCGGTGTTCCTGTGCTGGAACACCTTGTGGTGCCTGATCCAGGTCGGGGAGGGAGCGGTCGACTTCGACTACTTCGCGATGGCCGAGGAATACCTGGATCTATTCAGCCGTCAGCCATCAGCCGCCAGCCGCCAGCCAGAATGACGGAACCCGATCGCCAGGTGTCGGCAACACCAACGAATATCGGATCGCACCCCGGTGCGTATGGGCCAGCAGAGTGGAGTCTGACGCTCACCATTGGGCTGATATGGGGATCTGCTTTCTTGTGGATCGCACTTGGGGTGGAACACCTTGCGCCTGGCGTCGTGGCCTTTGCGAGGGTGGCATTGGGTGCGCTCGCTCTCGCGGCGTTTCCCATGGCGAGAAGGGGAATCGAGCGATCGGACTGGGGTCGGTTCGTCCTCGTCGCCTTTGCGGGAAACACCGCCCCCGCATTGCTCTTCGCCGTTGCGGAGACGGAACTCGATTCGGCCGTCGCAGGCATGGTGACAGCAGGGACGCCGATCGTCGCTCTGGTCATCGCAAGCGTCATGCTCAAGAGTCTTCCAGGGCGGGCTCAGGTGATCGGTATCGGGCTCGGGTTCGTGGGCATCGTCATGATGACCGTGCCGTCACTCAGCGGTGCAAGGGCAGCACCGTTCGGTATCCTGCTGGTGATCCTCGCGATCTTCGGATATGGACTCAACTCGAACCTGATCGTCCCCCTCCAACAGAAGTACGGGGGTCCCACAGTTGTGTTGTGGTCACTTATGATCTCGAGCGTCCTCCTTGCCCCGGTTGCAGCCTTCGGCCTCGGATCATCCGAATTCACGACGTCAGCCGTCGTAGCTGTCCTGATTCTCGGTGTTGTCGGGACCGGTCTTGTAAGAGTGTTGGCAACTACGCTTGCAGGCAGGGTGGGCGGCCCACGAATGACAACGACGACCTATCTCATCCCCGTTGTTGCGATCATCCTCGGCGTCGCGTTCCGTGACGAGGTGGTGCAACCGATAGCGATCGCCGGTGTAGCCGTGGTGTTCGTCGGTGCTTACGCCGCGACGAGGGCGATCCGAACCAGCTGACGCGCGATTTGGGCTTTGGCGTCGATCAGGCGCATACGTGCGCCTGATCGACGCCAAAGCCCAAATCGCGAGATATCGGAGGCGTATGATTGGGCGATGGCAACGCTATCTGCGCCGTTGTGACCAGGGAGTTCCTCGAACATCAGGTCAGCATCGGCAACGACCTCAGGACTGCCATGCCGCAGTACCACTTCCCCGGTCTTGTTCCTGGAGACCGGTGGTGTGTCACCGCCGCGAACTGGCTCCGCGCCCACAACGACGGCTTCGCTGCACCCGTTGTCCTGGCATCGACACACCAGAAGGTCCTCGACATTATCCCACTCGAGATCCTGCAGCAGTACGCCGTCGACGTGCCCTCTGATCCCTCGATTCTGGAGTAGCACTGACAGCACCGCGTCGACCCCTCTCAACTGATGGCATCCGGATCGGACTGAAAGCAGTCAGAGATGAACTGGAACAAGTCTTCGAGAGTTTCGGGATGGTCTTCGGACGAATATCGTGATAGCTCATCTCCGAGATCGAGCACTGCTTCCATATCCCACTCGCTGAGTCCAGTTTGCTCGCGAGCACCGGGCGCTGCTGACACGATCTGTGCGGCCTCGACGTACCTGCCCTGAGCGATGAGCCACCGGGCCGCCGGGTACAGCACCCGGATGAACGGTGAACCGACGGATGGGTGGCCGAGGAGAAACGACCGTCTGGCGATGTGTTCCGAACGGTCCGGTGCTCTGTCGATGAAAGCGCCGACGGTTTCCTCTACTTCATCCCAATTCTCGAGTGCAGCAGCGAACATTGCTACGTGTACCGGGTTCCACTGACGCGCTGGCGGCATCCCAACGAACCGGAAATACTCGTTGCCGCGAGCGACCCATCGGAGGCCTCGCCGATACTCGTGCATGTAGAAGTGGCCGTACGACCGCACCCACGCCGCGTCCCCGGCCAATCCCATTTGGCCGGTATCGAGGAGCAACCGTGTCGCTTCACGCGCCATGTCCACCCCCTGAGAAAAGCGTGACCGGCGTAGATTCGAGATGGCAAGGCGGACGAGTGCAGCGCCCCTGTCCACTGGGTTGGACTCTCCCGCCCATGCGAGCAGAGATTTCAGATCTTCATCGGCTTCGTCGTATCGTCGGAGAGCCTCGAGGAGAATTGCACGGTTGTACAGTTCTGGTTCAACCGGGATGCCGATGGACCTGGCGACTTCCAGCGACTCGTCGAGGAGACCCAATCGCTTCTCGATAATGATGTCGTGTTCGTCGGTTCCATACATGGCGGCACCACGTTGGGGGAGAAGAGCCTTCATCTGGAGGACGATGACTTGTGTCGCTGGATCCGTCACTTCTTCTGACACCGACTCGAGTCGAGCGACGAGCTGTCTCGTGGTCTCCTTGTCCGTTGTTCGATGGAGGAACGCTGTGTGTGCGAGCGCTTGAATCGCTACATCGCCTGTGGGCGCATCGGGGTGGTTCAGGGCGCCGACGGCGGTCTGCTGGATCATCGTGGGATCGAGTGCCTGCCACCAGACCCGACCGAGGGCCGCGATGATCGAGAGCACGATGTCGGGCCGGTTGTGTTCGAGCGACCACGCGGCAATGGTTGCGATCTCTGGACCCTCCGAACGAAGGACTGCCAGCGAAGTGGGCGAGCGGGCCACGTTCAGCTCATCGGCGATCCATCGGCAGCGTTGGATGATCCACTCGGTGTAGCGGGTTCGGGTGGCGTCGAGGTCGCCCGATTCGTCGAGCCGCTTCCATGCGTATTGGCGTACCGGTTCGAGCATCTGGTATCCGCCACCGGGCAGGGACACCAGTGCCGAGCGATCGGCGAGATCACGGAGGACCTCGGTTGGAGCGTCGGTGTCGAGTACCAGTTCAGCCCCATCGGTCGAGATCTCGCCTCGGAACACGGAAAGCCGTCGGAAGGCATCCTGTTCGCCTTGTGTGAAGAGGCTGTAGCTCCAGTCCAGAGCAGCGACGATCGAAGTGTGGCGTCGGTCTGCGTTCCTCTTGACCGTGAGTAACGTCATCTGGTCATCGAGTTGCGACATGAGAGCCTCCGGTGTCATCGATTCCCAGCGGGCTGCTGCCAGTTCGAGGGCCAGAGGCATTCCGGAGAGCCGACGGCCGATCTCGGTGACGGCCGCCTTGGTATCGTCGTCGAGTTCTCCGAGTATGAAGCCGGCCCGGTCCGCGAGGAGTTGGCTCGATGCGGAGTCGTTCCCCATTTCGAGAGGGCCGAGTTCAAATACCGCCTCGCCTGTTACCGATAGCCGCTCCCTGCTCGTGATCAGGATCCGCGACATCGGGCATCGGCCGAGAATCTGGTCCACGATGCGTGGAAGTTTGTCGATGACGTGTTCGCATCCATCGAGGAGGATCAGCGCAGCCTGGCTCTCGAGCGCGTGGGAGACGATCGTGAGCAAGTCGGCATCATCGGCGGCGCCAGCCCAAGAGACTGAGTGAGGAGGAGGAGAGGGTCCGCGGCTCTGTGGCTCTCGATCGGGACGTACACCGTGGCCATCGACTCAGCCAGCGTTCTTGCTACCTCGGCCCCGAGGCTTGATTTCCCGATGCCGCCCGGCCCGGTGATCGTAGCGAGCCTGTGTGTTTCGAGGAGGTCAACCACCGCCCCGGTCTCGTCATCTCTGCCCACGAAGCTCGTATAGCGCGACGGCTCAGGGCGTGCCCGCGGTCCGGGCCGGTAGTCCAGATCGTCGTCTTGTTCGAGTATCTGCTGCTCGAGCTTCCGCAGTTCCCTGGAGGTATCAAGACCCGTCTCGTTCCTCAGAGACTCGTCGAAATAGCGATACGCACGGAGCGCGTCTGCCTGTCTGCCGCACCGGTAGAGCGCCAGCATCTGGCGAGATCGGAGGCCTTCTCGTACCGGATATGCTGCGACAAGGGTCTCGAGCTCAGCGATCAACACGCTGTGGCGCCCAACGGCCAGGTCAAGGTCGATACGTGCCTCGAGCGCCTCGGCCCGAAGCTCCGTGAGGCATCGTATCTCAGCCTGCAACTCTCCTGATGCGTCCACACCGGTATACGGGTCGCCTCTCCACAAGCCGAGCGCCTCCTTCAGCGCCTCGGCGGATCGGGATTTGTTCATCGTCGATCTTGCCCATTGGATCAGGCGCTCGAAGCGAATCGCGTCGATCGAATCGGGGTCGACACCGAGTTGGTAGGCGTTACCCGTTCGGTTGATGACGTCTCCAAGTGAGCGTTTGAAGGTCGATATGTAGGTCTGGATCGTTCGGAGATCCTTGGGGTCACCGTCTGGCCCGTACACGCCCATGATCAATGAATCGGTTGTCACGGGAGTTCCCGCACCGGCGATCAGCAGGGCTAGGAGAGTCCGCTGCTTCGGGCCACCCAGGGGGAGGGCCTTGTCGTGTTCGACGACGCGCAGGGGTCCGAGTACTCCGAATTCCATGAACTTGACGATAGCGATTGCTACTGGTGCCATGGAGAGTTCCTTCTTCGGTCACGCGAGAGGGGTCCCGCCGGGTGACGGCGGGACCCCTGCGCATTGCCTATCTTGCCCGCTGTGGCTAGCGTTTCGGCTTGATAGTGATATCCAGCACCGCGAGGTCTGGACCCGTCGCTGTCTGGACATAGTCCGCGCTGCCCCGCACCTGTGCCCGGGAACCGTCCGTGAACACCATGGTTGCCCATGCGCTGTTCACGACATGCGCTCCGATTGCAGGTGGCTCAAAGGACGAAGCGGGCAGGGCTGTCTGATCCGATGCCCTGTACTTCCACGATCCGATGCCAAAGGCAATCGGCTCAGGCGGGTCCCCTCCGGTGGCTAAGGCGCCACATGCCGCGTTGATGAGTGCTTCGAACGATGGTGCCTCGTAGAGGCGCATCTCGGCGCCGTTGGTGTTCATGTGGCTCGTGTACAGCCCATCCTTGAGGATGGACTTCCTCGTGACGAGCGTGAAGCCATCCCCGACGCAGCCCTCCTCAAATCGAGGGCCTGTCACGAGAACCAAATCAGCTTCAGCACTCTCGTAGAACCAATCGAATAAGCCTTCATCGACGGTCACATGGTCATTTGCCGTCGCGGGTGCAACGAGCACTGAGGTCCACACCGCAACTATCGCGAGCAACGTTGTCGCTCTCTTCATCAGTTTCCCCCTATATCGTCACACGCCTTGTGCGTGTGATGGAGCAAGTGTTCACTAGCGATGTCAAAGAATCTTCAAAATTCGGTTCTGACCGCCCCGCTCCAAGGCATTGGCCGTAGTGACGCCAGTACATATCGGGATAGAATCGCTGGGAATGAGTCATGGAGGGCTGTGGAGACGATCCCGCATCGCGTTCTGGCGAACGCACAAGAACTGAAGGACGACACCGCCCATCTGCGGCGCGTCGGCGACGACTGGGAGCCGATCACCTGGGGTGAGTACGGTGCGACCGTGGAACGTGCCGCCAGGGCGTTGATCGCGTCTGGTATCGAGCCAGGCGATCGGCTCGCCATCCTCTCGTACAACACCCCTGAGTGGGTTGTCTTCTCCGTCGCAGCGATGGCCGTCGGTGCGGTCCCTGTTGGCATCTACTACGCAAGCTCGACAGGAGAGATCTCTGAGATGCTCGAGCGCTCCAACGCGCGTGTGGTGCTGTGTCAGACCGCGTCCCTTGCAGGGAAGGTCGATGCTGCCAGTCACGAGAATCTCGACCTTGTCGTTGGCGTCGAGGACGCACCTGAAGGGGTTGTCAGCTGGGAAGCCTTCCTCGAGCGGGGAGAGAACGGTTACGCAGCAACACTCTCCGACAGGCTCGACGCGATCGATCCACAACAACCGGGTACGGTGATCTTCACCGCGGCTGGCTACGGTCGCCCGATGGGTGTCGTGTTGTCCCATGCAAACCTCGTGTTTGCGGCACAGTCATCAGTCGATCTATTCGATGTCACACAGTCGGACAGCGCTCTGTCCTACCTGCCACTGTCACACATCGCTGAACAGATCTTCACGATCCTCGCCCCGGCTCTCACCGGCTACCCCGTTGCGTTCTCCCAGTCCCTCGGACGAGTGAAAACCGGGCTTCCCGAGATCCAGCCAACCATTTTCTTCGGTGTTCCACTCGTGTGGTCCGGGCTCGAAGCGGGACTACGCAAGCAGATCGATGGACTGCAGGGCATCGAAAGACGGGTCGCCGCCTGGGCGATGAAAGTGAACCGAAAGAACATTGCGACGAGAAACGTCGGTAGAAAGCTCTCTTCGTACCAGAAGGCGAGCGGCGCGCTGGCGAGCAACCTGTTCTCGGACATGGTGAAGCGCGTCATGGGCTTCGAGAACTCCAGGCTCGCATTCACGGGTGCTGCAACACCAGACACCCAGATGCTTGAGTACTTCACAGGCGTGGACATCGTCATTCGAGATGTCTACGGGCTATCGGAATCGACAGGGCCCTCATCCATAACCAGAGAAGGGGCGACGCGGTTCGGGTCGGTCGGCAACCCGATGCCCCGGGTCGAGACCTCGCTTGCCGACGATGGTGAGATCCTCATCAAGGGCGGCAGCGTCTTCCTTGGTTATCTCGATGACGAAGAGGCCACCGCCAGCGCGTTGCGCGACGGTTGGCTCCACACTGGCGATCTAGGGGTCTTCGGGTCCGATGGGATGCTGACGATCACAGGACGCAAGAAGGACATCATCGTCACCAGCGGAGGGAAGAACGTCGACGCATTGGCGATCGAACCGTTGATCGAGGACGATGCTGCGCTGATCAACGCTGTCCTTGTCGGCGATGGGTACGACCAACTGGGCGTATTGGTCTCTGTCGATGAGTCGTTCGGTAGCCGCGACGCTGCACTCTCGTACGTCCAGGCCGTTGTAAAGCTGGTAAACACGCGGTTCGCCCGCGCCGAACAGGTGAGACGAGTCGGACTGCTCCCGAGACCTCTGTCGGCCGATGAAGGCGAACTCACATCCGATGGTGTCATGGTCAGATCGGTTGTCATGGACAACTTCGCTGATGATGTGGCAGGCCTCTACGCTTGACGCAGATGGCGTTCCTGTGACTCTCTGTTCTCACCTGTAGGGTCTTGGCCATACCAACGTTGAGATGGGGGAGCATGATGAGCGACGAAACACGATGGACAGGGAATCGTCGAGACCACAGGCGTAAGGCTCGCGCGACAACCGCAGTGACCAGTACCGCCAAACGATCTGATGCCCTGGTGAAAGACTCCGTGCGAACCGCTGCGGCAAAGATCGGCGACGGTACAGTCGCTGTGCTCCTCGTTGGGTTGTCCAGCGCCCAAAGACAGATGGCTGCGGATACGATCTCCGATGAAGCGAAACGATCTGTCGACATGGTCGACCTCTCTCAGGTCGTTTCGAAGTACATCGGTGAGACCGAGAAGAACCTCGACGCCGTGTTTGCCGCAGCGTCGAAGAGTGACTCGATCCTCTTCTTCGACGAAGCAGATGCCCTCTTCGGCAAGAGAGCAGCAGTCAAGGATTCACACGATCGGTACGCCAACATAGAGGTCAGCTACCTGGCGGGCCTTGCAGCGAAACGTGGTGTGACCGTCATTGTTGCGCTCACGGATGTGAGAGGAGTGGACGCGACGGCGAAGAACGTGGTCGTGATCGACGGGAGCGACTGACCGACCCAGAATCCGCATGCTCCCCGTTCTGGCGTCTCCCACGGCAATATATCGCCGTGGGAGACGCCAGAACGGAGGGGATCAGAGAGGCTTCGTTGCCTTGACGGTTGCCGAGTGCATGCCATCGGCGACGGAGTGTGTTGCTTCGATGGAGACATCGACGAAACCTGCGGTGACGAGTTCTCTGGAGTACTCGTCGAAGCTGAGTGCGCCTGCAAAACACCCGACCCAGCTTCCCTGTTCAAGCTTCTCCTCTGCTGAGAGTTCGTTGTCGGCCACGACGTCTGACATCCCGATTCGACCCCCGGGTTTGAGGATGCGGTACATCTCTGCGATGACCGATGGCTTATCTGCCGATAGATTGATGACACAGTTGGAGATCACCACGTCAACTGCAGCATCGTCGAGGGGGATGTCCTCGATCACGCCCTTGCGGAACTCGACGTTCGTGGCACCTGCCTGGGACTGGTGCTTTCGGGCGAGGTCGAGCATTTCGTCTGTCATGTCGATCCCGTACACGTACCCCGCGGGACCGACCCGCTGTGCGGACAACAGCACGTCGATGCCTGCACCAGATCCGAGGTCGAGGACCGTCTCGCCGGCGTTGAGGCTTGCCACTGCGGTCGGATTGCCACAGCCCAGTGAGGCGAGGGCGGCGCCGTCGGGAATCTCTGCGAGTTGGCCTGCTTCATAGAGCCACGCCCCGAAGTCGCCGGACTCGGATGTCTCGAACGCATCTGATGCCGGCGGTGTGGAACACTCAGACCCGCAACACGACTCGTCGGCGCTTATTGCCGCGGCGGCATACCGCTGCCTGACTTTCTCTGTGATCTCGGCCTTACTCATGTGGTGTCCCCTTGTATCGATGACTGTCGATGTGAGTGGACTGTATCGCTCATATTGATATACGTCAATACGTTTGGTAACGTATTTGGTAAGATATCTGTATGAAACTCATCGCCACGTGCTGTGAACCCGTTCTGATCGAACCGATCAACGCCGACGAGGCAGAGGAATTGGCGAATGGGTTCAAGATGCTTGCGGACCCTGTTCGGCTTCGCATCTTGAGCCTGATAGCGAATGCGCCAGACGCGTCAATGTGCGGATGTGACCTCCCGACGATCCTTGACCGCAGCCAACCGACAATCAGCCACCACCTCTCCCTCCTGACCGAGGCCGGACTGGTCACTAGGGAGCAACGCGGCAAGTGGGCATGGTTCTCCGTCGAACCCGGGAGAGTCGCGGTTCTGAGGGACGCGCTTGTGCTCCCGACCTGATCCCTGCGGTATCGAACAACAGGACATCTGTTTGCTCTATTGACATCGGTGTGATCTCGCGTATTGTCGGTAGTAGCAACTGGAGTAGGAGTCGAGCGTGTCGGATCGAACGAGGTACGGATCTCCCGATCTTCCGGAGATTTACGGTCCGCTCGTTGTCGGTTCGGGCGAATACGTCCAGGAATTGTCCGTCTCGTCTCCGGCCAAGTACGCCGTCGGGTTCAGTTCTTCGATGCTCCCGCAGGAAGCACTGCGACTCGTGCCGGATCGTTGGCAACTCATTGGGTACGAATATCTGGCGCGTTCGGAGTCGGCGCGTACCGAGTACTTGTTTGGCGGGGAAGATGCCAACGCGACGATGACGCCAGCCGAACTCACGCAACTGATCGATGACAACGATGCAATCCGTTACGTGGTTCCTGCCTATAGCGGCGAGGAACAAGGCTCAGGGATGTTCACACCCGTGCCGAATCACGTTGTCGTGACGATCGGTGCTCTTGATACCTCGATGCTCGGTGAAATCGACGCAGGCTTTGCTGCGCTCGACGAACTTGCTGCTGCCCAGGGGTTCTTTCCTCTCCTGTACAGAGATTTTGCCGCTGGCCAACACCTCCGTCGTATCTATTCGTCTCTTGTCTCGGAGCCCGCCGTGGCGCCGAGCGACGAGTTCATCGATTACACAGGCGAACCGGGTGCGGCCCTCTTCCTAATCGACCAGGTGCACCAGTCTGACGTCAGCAGGGACCTTGACCTTGTCGCCGAGGTTGACTGGTTCGTGTCCCATCCGAACGATCTCGGAAGCCCCGCAACACAAGCATCCGGGCAAGCTGCCACGAACCTTCCCGCAAAGGTCCAGGAGCCTGTCTCTCTGGACGCTGTCAAGGTCGCTGTGCTGGATGGCGAGTTCGATCTCAATCATGGTTCAGCGAAACTGCCCTTCGGTCACCCACGGCGCAATGAGGCGAGCAATACATCCAGTGTTGGTGTTATCAACGGGCACGCACACGGAACTCTCTGTGCAGGCATCATTGGAGCGCACGAGGGCATCGCGGATTGGCCCGGAGGTGGTGCTGCTCCAGCGGTTCAGCTCATTCCGATATCGATATATAGGACGCTTGAACCCGTCCGCGCTGAACTCCAAGACCTCGTCGACGGTATCAACTTCGCGGTAGGAATCGGTTGCCAGGTTCTCAGCATCTCCGTCGCAGGGTTCCCAGCCGCGTTTAGCCTCGTTGATGCAGTTCAAGGAGCGGAGGATGCCGGCGCGCTCATCGTTGCCGGAACGGGAAACCGGCGAGAAGGGGAACCCGGAGCAGCAGGATTCGTCCAGTTCCCAGCTGCATTCGGCACGGTAATCGGCGTGGGCGCGGCGATGCTCGCTGATTCTGATCAGGACCCAGCACTGCGACGCGTCTCGGTTGCGATGTCCCGGGACGAACACGAACCCACGGCCTGGGAGAGTCGATACGGCGCCGGTATCGATGTTGTTGCTCCTGGCCTCCTCGTCACGTCGACGGACATTACGGGGGATATCGGAGCGAACAAGTCGTATTCGCCAGGCGGCGACGTTTGGACCGCATTCTCCGGCACTTCAGCTGCGACACCTCTCGTTGCGGCCTTCGCAGCGATCATTGCCGCTCGAACTGGTGCATCCCCCCAGGGGATAAGAGACGAAATACGCACTGCGGCGGATCTCCACGATTCGTACCTACCCGACAACCTGGTAAATGGACGTGGATGGCATCAGGAGGTCGGGTTCGGTTGGGTCGATCGCGACACTATCGAGGCCTGGGAGCCAGCCGTTGGGTTCGCTCCACCGGCCGATGACGACGAAACCACTAGCCCAGGAGATGAGCAGTTCATGACCGGTCCACCGAGTACTCCAGCCGATTCTGTGATCATCTGTGGACCCAGAGACGATCTCAGCAACTATCCAGCATCCGCCACGTACCCATACGCTGGGGCGTTCTCTGGTTCAGTGCGGCCGCTTGCGGACTTCTTCGCATCGCTAGCCAGCGGCGGGGACTTCTGTGGGGTGATGGCTGCCCACTTCTGGAGGGATCCATACTTCACAGCACGTATCGCTGGACTCCCGTGGCACGCTGCGGTGCTCCTCGGGAGCGGAGACTGGAAGGCTGTGTACGAGGCAATCGATGCGGAATACCACGCGATAACCGACCGTCCGGCCGGGCCCATTTGGGTTCGGGCACGCTGAGGGAAGGCAGAGGCCGGTGGGTTCGCTTGCGGTGGTGGGGTCGGGGATACGCGGGGCTACACAACTCACCCCCGAAGCCAGATCAACGATCATTGCTTCTGACATCGTCTTCTACGTGGTGCCAGATACGGTCACAGCCAGACTGATCGACGACCTTGCTACTGAAGCAGTTGATCTCGGATCACTGTACTCCGAGAACCACAAACGTCGGCTGACGTACGAATCCATGGTCAATCGCGTGTTCGAAGACGTCAATGCTGGAAGGCACGTCTGCGTCGTGTTCTACGGACATCCGGGTGTCTTTGTGGATCCGGGTCCTGAGATGATGAGACGGGCGAATGCCAGCGGCGTGAAGGCGATCATGTTGCCTGGTATCTCGGCGGCCGACGCCCTCTACGCCGATCTGTGTGTCGACCCAGGACGCGACGGCATTCAGATGTTCAGTGCGACAGACTTCCTTCTCAGACGCCGTGCTATCGATGATTCGGTACCTCTCGTGTTGTGGCAGATGGGTGCCATCGGCCAAGAACTCGGAGCGGCCGAACCTGAACGACGGTATCTCGGGGTGCTCGCCGACCGGCTCGCCGAGATTTATCCACCCAATC
>Ga0164313_10002706_pt1 | contig 15846 bp, 9 predicted proteins | sample GuaBasSedimGuay4_FD_113735 | JGI IMG/M metagenome (GOLD analysis project Ga0164313, IMG submission 113735) | Subseafloor sediment microbial communities from Guaymas Basin, Gulf of California, Mexico - Guay4, Core 4569-4, 0-3 cm | ecosystem: Environmental > Aquatic > Marine > Hydrothermal vents >... | reverse complement strand
TGGCGACGGCGTCGTCTGTGGCAACGAGGCCTGCGACGACGGCAACACCACCGATTGCGACGGCTGCTCGGCGGCCTGCGTCACCGAGACCGGCTGCGGCGATGGCGTCACCTGTGGCAACGAGACTTGCGACGACGGCAACACCACCGACTGCGACGGCTGCTCGGCCGCCTGCCTGACCGAAACGGGCTGTGGCGACGGCGTCGTCTGTGGCAACGAGGCCTGCGACGACGGCAACACCACCGATTGCGACGGCTGCTCGGCGGCCTGCGTCACCGAGACCGGCTGCGGCGATGGTGTCGTCTGTGGCAACGAGGAGTGTGATGACGGCAACACCACCGATGGTGACGGCTGCAGCTCCAACTGCGAGAACGAGGGCGCTGGCGGGGCCGGCGGTGGCACCAGCAGCGGCACCGGCGGCGCCAGCAGCAGCGGCACTGGCGGATCGAGCTCCGGCGCTGACGACGGCGGCGACACTGAGGACTCGGGCGGGTGCGGTTGCCGCGTGGCCGGCAAGCCGCGCAGCGCAAACCAGGCAGCCTTCGGCCTGATCGCGCTCCTGGGCGTGGTGCTGTTCCGGCGCCGGCGACAGAGCTGAGCCCACAGCCAGCCTGGGGCCGCTCGCCAGCGGTTCCAGGCGGCTCGCAAGACGAGACGGCGCGCGGCGTCGTCTCGTTTTTTTTGCCCATCGGCGCCTGGAGAATGGCGCTTGTGCTGGCTACTTCGGTGGTCCGCCCCAGGATTGTTGCGGAATCCTGAACGCACAAGCTGCCGCCCACGCCTCCACCGCCGCTCGCCACCGTGCCCCCCCAGCCGCCGGAGGAACCGGAAGACGACAAGCCCCATCGCTCAAACGCGCGAGCGGTCTCGTCAAATGCGGCCCAGTTTTGCATCGCGGCCCAGTGGGCCGTATTTCCTAAACAGGCCGTCGAAACAGCTACCGCCACCCACCCCGCTACTCTCCTGGGCCCGGCAGGCGACCACGAAGGCACCCTCCAAGCGCCTTCATGATCCCCGCACGGCTCCACCGCGCTTGCTTCAGGACTAGTGGGATCGGCTCGCGGGTGCCGCTTGTGGAATCAACTCGTCGTCCCCATAACGGTCCAGGTAGGGACCGAAGGTGCCGCTGCACCGCTCGACCCACCGACAATGGTGGCACTTGGGCGGCTTGACGAAAGGCTGATCGAGCACATAAACCTTCAGCACGTCCGAGATGATCGTCCCGCTGGGGATGGCCGGCTCCTGCACTTGGCTGGCGATACACAAGGGAAACCCGACGAGGCAGCTGACCTCGGCCTGTACCACGATGTCCGCATAGCGAGGCACGAGCTCGAGATAGGGTCGATTGGCGGCCTTCGGCCTAATGGGGATCACGCATAACGGCAGGCCCAACTCGCCTGTCACCAGCTGCTCCAAAGCGCCCAGGGACGGCAGATTATGACGCAGCAGATTGGCGTGCACGTGGACCTCGGCACCCAAGCTCTGCAGGGTGTCAATGGCCTCACGGGTAGCGGCGTAACTGCCAGGCGATTGGGTGATTCCGTCGTGGATCTTCGGATCGGCAGCGTAGAGAGGCAGGCCATAGCCACGGACTCCCCCATCGACCAAGGCCCGAGCGCGGTCTGGGTCACGGAGCGCCGTCCCCGAGGTGAGCACATCGAAGCGAGTGAACCCACAGGCCCGTGCCTCGCTGAGGATGGCGTCGATGTCCGGATGGCCCAAGGGCTCGTTCCCCGCCAAGCCGAGGCGAGTGAGCCCCACCTGACGATTCTCGCCGAGCCAGGTGACCACCTGGGCCAAAGGCGTGGGCTCGAGCGGCTTGGCAAGGCAGAACAGACAGTCGTGGGTGCAGGGGTTCTCCAACATCAACATGGGCAAGGTCAGCAACGCGGGCTGCCGCTCCAGCACCTTGGCCTGGTGGGACAGCGGACGCCTGAGCACCCTGTCTTGGAGGGGGTTGTGATCCTGTTGCCGCACGGCCGGCGTTCCGATCTCGTCCAGGGTCTGCTGAATTCGTCGTGCCAGGTCCAGCTGCTCCTCTACCAAGCGGCGCTCCGGACCTTGTTCGTCGGGATAGGCTCGCCGCAGCGCGACGAGGTTCTGCTCTCGGGTGGGCCGCAGCCCGTCGAAGGAGTCGATTTGGGCGACATGACCTAGACGGAAGACGGAGCGCAAGCCAGGGAGCAGGACTTCACCGAATAGAGCCGCATCATCGTAGAGCGTTCCGTCCACATCCATGATGATGTCGTTGCTCAACACCGTCGGCTCGGCGGCGCTGCCCAGGTTCTGCAGCCGGAAGCGGGGTCCCTTGGAGCGCTCGGCCAATGCCGCACAGTGACGTAGCGACTCGCAATATTGGGCCTGCGCCTCGTCGGTCCAACCAGGACTGAGGGCATAACAGACCTGAATGTGCCTGGCGCCCAAGCCCGCCACATAGCTGACCCGTCGAGGCAGGTCGGCAGCCCCGTCGGGCGTGACCACCAGGTTCACGAAATAGTCCACGCCCGATTGGATTAGCTGGCTCAGCTTCCGCTCCAAGACCCGGCTGGTCTCAGTGGTGGAGCGAGCCAGCGGCCGATAGCGAGCCATCACGTCCGCAGGGCCATCGAAGGAGAACATCACCTTGCTGTCGAAATCTCGCAAGAACGTGAGCAGCTCAGCATCGAGGGGCAGACCGCTGGTGGTGATCACGAACTTGAGGCTCTTGCCCTGTGAAGCGGCCAGCGCCGCGCCACGGCGCATCGTGCGCATTACCTCGCTTGCACGCAGCAGCGGCTCGCCGCCGAAGAACTGAAGCTCCAGCTGTTGATGGCGAGAGGACAAGAGCAGATCGACGCCCCGATCGAGCATCTCCGGCCTAGCCTCGCTTTGCCCCAACTTCACCGCACAGTAGCGGCAGCGAAAGGGACATGCCGTCGTCGGGATGACCTCCAGCCTCCCCGACTCGGACCATGGCGGAAACTCGCCGAGCTCCCGCCGTGCCGTCACGAGCGCAGTTTCATCATCCTTCACCGACTCAGCCACAGGTCGTCGCGATGGGACCTGGAGGGGAACGATGTGGGTCGGGTCGTGTTGCGCCAGGTAACGCTTCTGCAGCCCCGGGCAGCGATCCATGTTGGCGCATTGATCACAGGTGGCCAGGTGGATGAAGTTGCGAAAGAACTCGGCGAAATAGGCGTTCAAATCCAACTCGTCCACAATAGCCGTGTCGATATCGTGAGGCTCGGCCACGACGCCGGGGACCGGGGTGAAGAGACAGGGCGGAAACCCTCGCCACAGGACCTTGCAGTGCTCGAGCCGGGGATCTTCGGCGATGGCTCGGGCCACAGCAACCACGTGCTGGTGGTCGAGCGCCTCGGAAAAAAAGTCGGACAGCATGGGGTCGCCGATCAAGAACTGCCCCACCCCTCGGTCGGTCAAATCCTGCACCGTGGCGACCATGCCGTCGGCATTGGAAGGACACAGCAAGGTGTTGATGCGCACCAGCAACGAGCCCTGCGCCCTGGCCAGGGCCAGCAAGTTGTCGAGCCCCGCTAGCGTCTCGGCGAGACTGCCTGGCGTCGCCGTCAAGTGGTCATGGATCACCGGGCGGACGTCATAGACGGTAACGCAAGCCTCCGTCAGACCAGCGGCCACCAGATCGCCAGCCAACTGAGGATCAGACAACCGCCTACCATTGGTGATCACGCCAATCTGCTCGAACCCAAGAGCACGACAGCGGGCGACGATGGCCACCACGTCGTCCAGCTGCGTCACCTCACCGCCGGTCAGCACGACGCGATCCGAGTGCTGCCGTATGGCGCCCAGACGGTCATCGAGTTGATCTCGGGAACCCAAGGTGAGGTGGCGCAGGGTGGTCCGCGGGCAGAAGCGACACTGGTTGTTGCACGTCAGGGTGACGGTGATGTCCGAGCGCGGGCGGGCAGGATCTCGAGAGGTGCCAGTCATCGGTGCAGCTCCTCGCAATCAGCCGTCGTCCCGTCGGGTCACCGGCTCGAACTCCTCCCAACCGAAGTGCTCGGGGTACTCGCGCCAGGGCCCCTCACACTCGGCGTCGTAACGGCACTGCGGGCACCTGGGTCCTTTGGCCTTGCCTTCCTGCAGCCTGAACTCGGTGTAGTCATCGATCACCTGATCGGCATCGAAGATCTTGGTGCGAGGAATGATAGCCTCCGCCGCCAGCTCTTCCATGCCCGGCAAGAAGCACAACGGGATAGCCTCGGTCATGCATCGCACGCCGGCGCGCAAGCCAATGCCGAGCGCCTGGGTCACCTGGGGCCCCACCTCGCTCAGCCGGGGCACGATGGTGGCAAAGCTCTCAGCCGCCGACCCCAGAGCGTGCACGAAAGCAAATTGGAATTGGTCCACTTCGAGCGCCACGAGCAGCCGTGCCAGCTCAGGCAAGTGGGACACATTGGCTTGTACGATGACCGAGTTGACGATGACCGGCAAACCGAGCCGTTTGACCTGTCGCACGCCCTTCACCGTCTGCCGGAAAGAGCCAGGCGAGCGGGTAAGCTCGTCGTGAATGGCTGCGGTAGGCCCATGAATCGCCGGCCCAAACTCGGTCACCCCCGCGGCCTGCAGACGTTCGACGAATGGACGATGGCTCAGCATGCGGCCGTTGGTTTGTAGCTGGATCACCCGAAAGCCCAGGTCCCGTGCATGGCGCACCAGCTCGGGCAGGTCGTCGCGGATGGTGATCTCGCCGCCGGTGAGCACCAGCTCATCAGCATCCCGGCGGCCCGCGGTGAGCAGCGCCTTGACCTCCACCGTCGTCTTGTCAGGGAACTGGCTGCGCTTGTCCCCTTGCACGCAGAACCGACAGCGGTTGTTGCACTGAAAGCCTGCCTTCACGTCGATGCGACGAAGCTTGGACATAGTCGGTTGCTGCACCATCCACCAAGGCAGAGCAGTAGCAGAGCGGTGACTGGGCGCCGAAGGCCGAGCGCGCACTTTCCTTGCTGAAAACCGCTCGGAGCGAGATTAACGTCAATCCCCATGACCGGCAACTCGCCGCCTGACGCCGGCTCGGTGGACAGCGATCACCTCACCAAGGGGCTGTTGCGTCTCACCATGGCCTGCAACGAGCAGTGCCGGTTCTGCAACCTGCCCGCCGAAGATGATGCCACTCAGGCGCTAGGTGACGATGAGGCCAGAGCGGCGGTCCAAGCCTTCGCCGCCGCTGGACAGCGAACCCTGACGCTATCGGGTGGCGAGCCCACGGTGCAGCGCAAGCGACTGATCGACTGGGTGAAGACGGCGCGAGAACAAGGCATTCCATTCGTCGAGCTGCAGACCAACGCCGTGCTGCTCGACGACGACTATGCTGAAGCATTGCGCGCCGCCGGCCTCACCTCGGCATTCGTGGCCTTGCTGTCCCACGATCCTGCGATCCACGATGATCTCATGGGACGGACTGGGGCGCATGCCGCCTGTCTGACAGGCATCGACGCCCTGCTGAAGGCCGCTATCCACGTCACGCTCAACCCGGTGCTCACCCATTCAATGCAGTCGTTGGTGGGAGATTACGTGAGCTACGTGAGCACGCGGCTCGCCAGCGTGTCCTCGATATCTCTCTCAGTGGTGCAGCCTCACGGCCGAGCGGCGGCTCATCTCGACCTGCTCCCTGACTATGGGGTGCTCGCCGAGTCGGTGCGCTCGGCACAACGTCGCGCCGAGGACGCTGGCATCGAACTGCTCAACCCCTATTGTGGCCTCCCGCTCTGCGCCGGTTGGGAGCACGCCACCGAGCGGTGCGTCGAGGCAATCGAAGCGCTCGCCGCGAGGCGAAAAGAGCACCCGTCGGTGCCAGGGCTGACTAATCGCGGGGACAAGCGGCACGGCGAGCCCTGCAGAGCTTGTGCCTGGCGCACCCGCTGCGGCGGCGCGTGGCACGCCTATTGGGACCATCGGGCTGGCCAGGGCCTGAAGCCACCGGAGCTGCGGCTCGAGCCTTGGGAGCCCGAGGCCCACACCGCTGCGGGACAGACGATCGTGCAAGCCCACCAGGGTGTGACGGCCGAGACCGTAGCGAGCCTGGCGGCGGCCACTACGCCGACGGTCTGGCTGGTGACCCAGCGACTCAACCATGGTGACGGCCTGCGGCTCAGCTCGGCAGGTTGCACTGATCTGGCCTTGCTCACCGACCTCCAGCAATGGTCCGAACACAGCGCCACAGGTCGGGACACGATTAGGGAGCTGAGGCAGATTGTGCGTCGCAACGAGGCGCTGCCACCGCAGCTGAAACTGCGCACGACGCTGGGGCTCGAGCCCTCCAGGTCTTTTGAACGATGCTATGGGGCAGTGCGACTCGCAACGGCCCTCGGCGTGGACGCGATCCGGCTGTTGGCTCCCCCTGGGGACCGCTGGACTCGCTTCCTTGCCGCTCTACGGTCCGAACACGAGGGGCTCGACGTCACCTTGGTAGAGCCCCCGAAGTCATGAAGAACCCAGATCCCACGACGAAGGGAGGCGACTGGCCCGTGCCAGCCACCGACTGGTGTGAGTCGAGGCTGGTGGTCACGGCTCGAACCCGTCAGCCGACGCGCTTGGACGACTGGCCCGTCGAGGTTCCACCGCCCGACCCGCCCATCGCCGAGCTCACCGCACTGGCACAGCAGGCCCCAGCGGGCTCGGGGCTGTGGATTGCCGGCGGGGAGCCCACCTTGCGAGGCGATCTGCCCGCCCTCGTCACAGCGCTGGCCGGGCCACAGTCAGGTGGCTTGGGCTTGCGCACCGACGGGCTCGCCCTCGCCGATCCGACCGCTTTGGCGCCGCTGGTCGACGGGGGCTTGGAGCGGGTGAGACTGTTCCTTCACTCGCCGCGGCCCGAGGCTCACGACTGGCTCGTGAAGCAGCCTGGTGCGACACGCCAAGTCATTCGCGCCCTGCGCGCCTGCGCGACCGCCGGCCTGACGGTTGAGCTTGAGGCCACCATCACGCGACCCACCATGAGCCAGCTAGTCGATCTGGTCGAGCTGGCATCCCGGCTGGACATTGGCGACCTGCACCTGCGCCGGCTCGTGGCCCGCGGACCGGCAGCCGACGCCACCCTCATGCTGGCGGCACGCTTTGCCTTGCTCGAGCACCATCTGCAAGAGGCAGTGACCGCGGCGGCCGCTGGGAGGGTGCGCTTGTTCCTCCACGGCCATCCCCTGTGCACCGTGCCGAGTGCGGACCGCTATCGCGTGCCGCCACAAAAGGTGGGCTGGCTGGTGCCCGAAGCGAGCGGCTGGCGGCCGGTCAGCGACCTGCTGGCTAGACCTGCACCCCAAGCTCGATGCCAGGACTGCCCAGGGCTTCCCCAGTGTGACGGCGCCCCAGCAGACTATGTGGCCCAGTTTGGGTGGAGTGAGCTCACGCCAGGCGCCCTGACCCCCTGACGGGCCCTCCGAACAGCGGTCAGGCTCGCTTCCGAAGCCGCCGGTCGCGGCGTGCCTGAGCCGCCGCCACCTCGGCATCCAGGTGGTCGTCGCCGCAGTGGGCCAGGTATTCGCGGTAGGTCCCGCGGTAATCCTCCAGGCCGTCGGGCCTGATCTCGATGACGCGGGTAGCCAGCTGCTCGACGAACCAGCGGTTGTGAGAGACGAAAATCAGCGTACCTTGGAAATCGAGCAGCCCGGCGGACAACGCCTCGATGCCTTCGAAGTCGAGATGGTTGGTAGGCTCATCGAGCACCAGAACGTTGGGTTGCAGCAGCCCCAGCTGGGCCAAGACCAGACGGGTCGACTCGCCGCCCGACAGGCTCTTGACGCGCTTTTCCACGTCGTCACGGTGAAACAGCACCTGGGCGAGCTTGCCGCGAACGAAGCCCTCGTGGCGCTCTTGGGCGAAGCGCCACAGCCAGCTGAGCACGGTCTCGCCGTCCCCTGCCTCCAGCGCCTCGTGGTCTTGGCTGAAGTAGCCTGGCCTCACCTCGTAGCCCCACTCGAAGACGCCATCATCGGGCTCGACCAGTCCCATGGCGATCTTGAGCAGCGTCGATTTGCCGATCCCGTTAGGGCCGATGATGGCGAGCCGATCGCCGCGCTCGACCAACAGCGACACGTCGCTGAGCACCTGTTTGTCGCCGAAGGCTTTGCTCACCCCCTCGAGGGGCAACACGGTGCGGCCACTGGGGCGAACCTGCTCGAACCGGAAGGTCGGGTGGCGACGCGAGCTCTGGGGCAACGTCTCGATGACGATCTTGGCGATGCGCTTGGCTTTGCTGTTGGCTTGGCGAGCCTTGTTCGCCTGAGCTTTGAAGCGGTCGATGAAGGCCTTCTGCTCCTTGATCTCAGCCTGACGCTTGTCGATCTCCGTCTCCTGCCGCTGCCGGTGCTCGGCCTTGGCACGCTCGAAGGCGTCGTAATCCCCTGGGTAGAGATTGACCTGCTCGTAGTCGACGTCGACGATGTGGGTGCAAATAGCATTGAGAAAGCGGCGGTCGTGAGACACCACGAGCACGACACCGCGGTGCTTGACCAAGAACTTCTCGAGCCAGCGAATGGAGAGGATGTCGAGGTGGTTGTTCGGCTCGTCGAGCAGCAGAATGTCAGGCTGCATCGCGAGGGTCTGCGCCAGTAGGACGCGCAGCTTGTAGCCGCCAGAGAGCACCCGCATGGGTTCGCGGTGCGTGGCCGCAGGGATGTTGAGGCCCTCGAGCAGCTCGGCGGCCAGCGCCTCTTGGCTGTACCCATCGTGCTTCATGACGATGTCCTCGAGCTCGGCGTAGCGGTCGCCGTCGAAGCCATCGCTGGCCGTGGCCGCCAACAGCGCCTCCTTCTCGATCATCGCATCGTAGAGCTCACGGTTTCCCATCAGCACCACGTCGATGATGGGCACGTCTTCGTAGGCGAAGTGATCCTGCTTCAGCCAGCCGACCACGGCACGATTGGCGAAAGTGACCTCGCCGTCCGAGGCCTCTTCCTCACCGGCGATGATCCGAAGAATGGTGGACTTGCCCGAGCCGTTGGCGCCGACGATGCCGTAGCGGCACCCTGGATTGAAGGTGAGGGCCGCCCCTGCAAAGAGCGTCTGCGCTCCGTGCTGCTTTCCGAGGTTGCTGATACTGAGCATGGGGTCGAGCCTGCCTATCCCACCTTGCGGGCCGCATGGCTACTCGCGCAAGGGGGGACACGTCAAGCCCACATCGCTGCATCCGCAGCCCGACGACAGCCACCAAGTCCAGCCCCTCCACCCCACCCATCGCTTCGAATCCGCTCAATCAGGCGGGTCTAGTGGCATGCAAGCCACGGCGCCAACTCGTCGAGGACGGCGCTGACTACACCCAACTTCAACGCCATCGCAGGCAGCGCCAGGTCCGCGCCCTCGTGGCCGGCAGCGCGATGCTCAGCTTCACATCGAGCTTGACCCTGGTCAACGGCTTGGCCAGCTCCGCCACCGTCACTTTGCCCAGGTGATCGCGCAGGTCGCAGTAGAAGCGCTCGAGCGCGGTCTTCTCGACCTTGAAGGACTTGCCCTGGCATCCGATCGTGGTGCCGATCGGCATGTCCCAGGATTGAAGCTCCAGGTGGCCGGCGACCTCTGGATTCTCCTTGCTCACCGTGGCCATCTTGAGGCGAATCTTGGCTTTGTTGTAGCGCGAGCCCTTGAGCTTAATCTCCGGGAAGGGCCCCTCCTTCACCTCCAGCTCTACCGCCGGCGATTTCTTCGCGGCTTTCGCCGACGCTGCCGGTGAAGCCTTTCGTGACGTGTCGCTGGGGGCGTCACATGCCAAGGCACCTGTGACGAGCGCTAGCACCGTGAGGCGACTGATCCGACTGAGAGCAACCATAGGCGCGATTGGTGGTGGCTTTGGATGACTATGTCAACCTGCTTCAGCGACCAACGAACGAAGGGTCAAACGAGAACGACGAGGGGTCAACGAGGGGTCAGGCCTAATCACTTGATACAACAAGCGCCCACACCACGAACCGTCGTTCCGGGCTGGCCCTGATGTGTCAAGTGACAAGTGCTGACCCCTGTTTCCCTGTTTCTAATGCCGGGCATTGTTGCGACAGCGCCTCGTCTTATCGTTGCTGTCCGAAAGTCCCCAGCTACTTCGCCACCATCATCACGGTTCCAGCATCCGCATCGGTCCAGTAGACATTCTGATCGTCGAGAGCGATTCGGAGTGGACGGAGCTGTCCGATCGCCATCGTCGTAATGGCTCCGCCGCCAATAGGCGCCCGTCGTACAACGCCACCAGCCGCCGTCCAGTACACATGGTCATCATCGACGGCGATCCCTGCACAGCCGTCCTGACCCGCTGCGACCAGGCTATTGGTACCGCCGCTGAGCGAATGCTGGTTCACCGTTCCAGCGCCCGAATCGGTCCAGTAGACATTCTGATCATCGATATCGATGCCCAGTGGATCGTCTTGGTCAAGAGCGAGCACGTCCGGCGTGCCGCCGGCTTTGAAGATCTTGTTGATCGTCCCCGCGTAATTGTTGGTCCAGAACACGCTTGAGTCGTTGACCACAAGCAGTGCCGCACCGTTCTGATTTTGCGCTAGGGTGGTCACCACTTCGCCCTGAAAGTCGTACCTGTACAGGCTGTCATCGCCAAACGAGGTCCAGAAAACACTAGCGCTGTCGACGGCGATGCTCACAGGTATATCTTGGCCGCCCGCGAGAGTTGTGATCGGGCCACCTCCGACTTTGGGCGCCCGTTTGACCGCTCCGTTTGAGTCGCAGTTCGTCCAATAGACAGAAGTCGCATCGAGGGCGAGAGCGCAGGGGTTGTCCTGCCCCGTGGCCAGAATCTCCGGCGAGCCACCGGAGATCAGGATCCTCATCACCGTTCCGTCTCCGTCTGCAGCCCAATAGACATAGGACCCTTCAACAACCAGACCCCACGGATCGCTCTGACCGCTGGCGAGTACCGTGGGAGGCGTCAAGGCGGTTCCGCCGCTTCCGCCGCTTCCGCTGCTGCTGCCCCCATCGCCACCAGAACCGGCACCGCCAACCCCACCAGCCGCACCCCCGCCAGTGTTGGCGCCACCGGTCGAGTCTCCGGAGCCTCCGGCAGCTGGGCCATAGTCGAGATTGTCGACGCCGAACAAGATGTTACAGCCACTGGCAAGGAACAGCGCCAGGAAAGCTGAGCGGATCATCCGCCAGCGACTCTCTCTGCCACCCATCGATTCAGCGAGCGCCCAAGCCATACCATCATCATGCCACATGGCGATGCCGGCTTCGACAGCGACGACGTCTCACCCTTGGCTGCTATTCGACTCATCGTCGCTGCAGGCGATCAAGCCGGACAGCAGGATGCAACCCAACAGCAGGTGACAACGGCCCATTCGCCCATGGCACCGGCCAGCGAGTCACCGCTGCGGGACTTCATGCTGGGACTCGCCGGCTGTTCACACGGCGCGCCGCGGCGTTTGCCGGCTGGCCCCGAGCGCGACTTGATGGCACCCACCACGACGCCTAGTCTCAGTCCACGGTGGGGAGCTTCGTGGCACGGCAGACTCTGGTGGTTGCCGATGACTCATCGCTGCCATTCCTTGGCTGACGAACGGTAGGGAGATAACGACGATGGCAGCACGACAATGGACTTTCGCGTGGACCGCGCCTGGTTGCCGGAGACGCTACTGAAACCCGTCAAGCTGCTGGTCACCATGCGGGCCAACGGGTCCAGCTTCCAGGTGAACTACTGTTCCCCCGGGCCGGTGTCTTCTTCAGTCGTCGAGGCAGGAACTGGAGACCAGCTGGTCACGGCGGTGCTGTCGCTGGGACAGTTGGCATCCACCCGGTGCCGTACCCACGATGTCGATCTCGAAATCGAGGCCGTGTCAGGTTCTCCGGAGATTGCTTTCGTGCGTGTGGTTGTCCTCGACTGACGACCCGAGACGGCCCGACCGGGGCTGACCGGCGACCTGCCGGCGCTGGTCATCGCGGTGCTGGCCCTCTTCGTCAAGCCATGCTCGCTCTCAACCAGACTGGGAATGAGCTCCGAAGAGCCGAGCCCAACACTTCGGGGAAGCTTCGGTGGGTGCCCAGCGTAAGGACCAACCAACAACCTGAAACCTGTTGCGGTCCGGAGCCGGCGCCACCTGCGGCAGCCATGCTCTCGGGTGTGGAAGACACCCAATCCGGAGAACCCAGTCGAGCCCGCGACGCTGAGTCCAACAGGAGATCCAGGAATGACTACGACACGATGTTGCCCGGCGGCTCTTGCCTTGGTGTTGGCCGTCGGCTGTACCGTGGACACCGGGGAGGATGAGAGTCTCGGCCTGGACTCCGCGACGGTCACGACGGTCACTGAGGGGACCCCTGAGGCCGCCGCCGTGCTCGCCTTGGTCAACGATCCGGTGGTCGATCAGCCACTGCTGGATGTAGACGTAGCCCTCGACCAGCGGGCGGCGACCAACATCATCGCCCATCGTGACGGCGTCGATGGCGTGGTGGGCACCAGCGATGACGATCCTTTCGACTCCATCGCCGAGCTCGACGCCATCTCTTACGTGGGCGAGAGCGCCCTCGGCAAGCTGCTCGCCTACGCTCAGGCCCACGGCTACATGCCGGGCACCGAGGCGCCGACGGAAGACGAGCTCATCTACGTCACCCTCGCCCTGGTCAACGACCCGAGTGTCGGCGAGGCCATGCTAGACGATGACGTCAAGCTCGACAGTCGTGCGGCCAGCAACATCGTCGAGTACCGAAACGGCGTCGACGAGCTAACGGGCACCGCTGACGACCGCACCTTCATGACCATCGAGGACCTGGATAGGATCAGCTACGTGGGTGACACCGCCCTCGCACGGCTGCGGGACTACGCGGTGCTCCACGGCTACCTGGATGAGGTGCCTACCGCCGATTCGGAGGTCATCTTCTCCCCCCAGTCCTACTATCAGAGCCACAACGTCGAGATCGCTCAGCGCATTGCAGCGGCGCAGAGCAGCATCGACATCGCCATGTACTCCCTGTCCGACGAAGGGATCTACGATGCTCTCGAGCAGGCGGTCATCGACGGCGTTTCGGTGCGCTTCATCTTCCACACGGCCAGCGAGGACCGCAAGAAGACGGGCGCCGAGCTGGCGGCAACCCGTTCGGCGCGACTCGAGGCGATGGGCGTGAATGTTCGCTGGGTGAACAAGACCATGCATCACAAGTTCGCCATCATCGACGGACCGCGCACCGCTCTGGCGGCAGCCGATAGCGGGTTGGTCATCACCGGCAGTGGCAATTGGTCCTACGGCGCCGCCAGCACCTACGACGAGAACACCCTGTTCTTGCAAGGGCACTCAGAGATCACCCTGCGGCTGCAGCGCGAGTTCAACCACCTGTGGGACCACTCGCGGGACTTCGTCTTCGACCCCAACCTCTCGCTGCCCACGGCGATCCCCCTCTCCCAGAGCAGCATCGTCGACGAGCCGGCCGCCCATGCCCATTTCACCTCCGACAACTTCTCGGTGAACGGCGACACCTTCTCCATCGTCAGCGGCAACGACACGGTGGCCAATGCCTGGATAAGCGCCATCGACAATGCCACCGATTCGATCTGGATCGCTTCGGGTCACCTGCGCTCCCGCCCGATTGCCGAAGCGCTGATCGCCAAGGCCCAGGCCAACCCGTCGATGGATATTCGGGTCTATCTCGACGGCCAGGAGTACATCAGCGCCTGGTATCACGGCGTGCAGCTCACCGAGCTCGACGACTGCCTCGTCGCGGCGGGCACCAGCCTGTCCAAGCAACGCCAGTGCCTCGATAAGGGCTTCCTCTACGGCTACCAGGTCGGCCAGGCCGGCATCTCGGTTCGTTACAAGGTCTACGCCTTCCGCTGGGACTACTCCTACGCCAAGCAGATGCACAACAAGCTGATGATCGTCGACGGCGACGAGCTCTGGACCGGCAGCTACAACCTCTCGGACAACGCCGAGCACAACACCTTCGAGAACGTACTGGTCTTCAAGGGTCTGCCCCACGCCGAGCTCATTGCTGCCTATGAGGCCAGCTTCGAGGCGCTGTGGGACACCAGGCGAGACGGCACCTACGCGGCCCTGCTCGACGACGTCGACAACGCTCCGATGATTCCCCTGGTGTTCGCTGCCATGGCCCTGACGTGGGACGAGGTCAACGTGCTCAAGGGCGCCATCTCGACCAACTGCCCAGCGGTCTACAGCAGCGCCTACAAGGACGACCCCTCGGGACACCAGAGCTGTCCGCGCTGAGCCGCCTCCGACCATCCTCGACCCCTCGCGCTCGGCCACCGCCGGCGGAGCGCGAGGGCCAAACCTCCCCATCACCGACCGACCGTCAGGTGCATCATGAACATCCCCAAGACCCTCTTCGCCGCTCTCGCCTTCTGCACCGTTGGCACCATCAACGCGCAGGCGAGCCTCTCCATTGCCGATCTCGTCGTCACCGATGTGCTCGCCAGCAACACCCAGGCCGACCCAGGCGAGCAGCTTGCCGTCTCCTGCAACGTCAAGAACGAGGGCGGTCAGCTCGCGGGGATCAGCCGGCTCAAGTACTACTTCTCGACAGACGCCATCCTCGACGGCACCGATCCGTACCTCAACTACGACAACGTGGTGGCCCTCGGGCCGAGCGAGCTTGGTGCTGAGACGGCCAATGTCCGGGTCCCTGCCACCACCCCCGATGGCAGCTACTTCGTGCTGCTCGTCGCCGACTACGACGACGATGTGGCGGAAGAGGATGAGACCAACAACGTATTCGCCCTACCCGTCACCGTCGGCCAGAGTCTACCGCTCGCCGATCTGACACTCTCGGCCGTCCAGGTTCCGGTGCCCACGGTCAGCGCCGGCGACACCATCGCCGTGAGCACCGTGGTCGACAACCTAGGCGATGCGGCCGCCGCGGCTGCCACCCTCAAGTACTACCTGTCGGCCGACGCGATCCGGGACGGTAGCGACAAGCAACTCAGCTACGACAAGATCGACGGCCTGGCCGCCGGCGCCAGCGGTCCAGAAGATGCCGCGCTGCGGGTGACCACCGCCACCGTCGGAGGCAACTACTACCTCCTGTTCGTGGCCGATGCGGACGACGTGGTGGTCGAGCACGACGAGAGCAACAACCTGGTCGCCGTGCCCATCGTCGTCACCCAGGACGATGCCACGGGGATCCTTCCGGATCTGGTCGCCACGGGCTCGGCCCTCGACGCCCAACTCGTTGCTGCGGGCGACAAGCTCGCGGTGTCGACCACCATCGAGAATGTGGGCGTTGCGCCGGCGGCCGCGAGTCGACTGCGCTACTACCTCTCGGTCGACGCCCTGCTCGACGCTGGCGACACCTACCTCAACTACGACGCCGTCGCGGCTCTGGACGTCCAGGCAAGCAGTGCTGAGAACGCGAACCTGACCATTCCGACAGGGCTTTCGAGCGGCCCCTACCATGTGCTCCTGTCGGTCGACTCGGTCGCTGACGTCGTCGAACGCCTCGAGAGCAACAACGTCGTCGCCTTACTCTTCACGATTGGCACGCCGAGCGGCGGTGACCCAGCCGACGATCCCGGTGCGACCAAGCCCGATCTGATGGTGACCCAGGCCTGGGTGGACAGCCTGCAGGTGAGGGCCGGCACGCGAGCCAGCTTAAGCTGCGAGGTGGAGAACCTGGGCAACCTCGGTGCCATCGAAGCCACCAAGCTGAAGTACTACCTGTCCCGGGACGATCAATACGGTCCGGGAGACCGCTACGTCGGCTACGACAACGTACCGGCCCTCGGGCTTGGCGAACTGTCCGCCGAGAGCGTGACGCCCATGATCCCCGCTGACTCCGCCGGGGGCAGCTGGTTTCTGCTGATCCTGGTCGACGCCACCGACCTGGTCGCCGAGACCTTCGAGAGCAACAACGTGACGGCCGTGCCCATCGACGTCGTGATCGACCATCCGAGCC
>Ga0164313_10002705_pt1 | contig 15852 bp, 10 predicted proteins | sample GuaBasSedimGuay4_FD_113735 | JGI IMG/M metagenome (GOLD analysis project Ga0164313, IMG submission 113735) | Subseafloor sediment microbial communities from Guaymas Basin, Gulf of California, Mexico - Guay4, Core 4569-4, 0-3 cm | ecosystem: Environmental > Aquatic > Marine > Hydrothermal vents... | reverse complement strand
TCAAGTTTCACCTCTTTTTCAAAAAGAACTTTATACAATTTGCCTTCATGCTCAAATCCGGCTTTGATTTCCTTTGAACCAACAACTATCTTGCTTATTGCGGAGAAGCTCTTTTCATGTGTGAAATTTAATTCCTGCAAATCGAGATATCCGTAAGCAACCTTCAGGATAATTTTATTATTATCAACTTCAAGATTTCCCCAACCGTTTTGTGTGGATAGAAAACTTATGAAATTGTCGCCTACCTTAGAATCTATATCCATAGATTTGTCAACAGCATCATAACGAATCCCTGTCAGCCCCTGCAACATTCCATAACTACTCATCGCACGCGCATACCAGTGTCCGCATTCGTATTCATTGAATGGATTTCTCACCCTACCATCATACCTTTTTCTGGCAGCCTTGACAATATCAAGCCCCTTGTCCACTTCACCTGCTATCATCAGGTGGGATGCCACCTGGTACTCGATTCCTGTCCACACTTCATTGCTATAGACAAAGGGCAGTGATGGCTTGTCTCCTTCTGGCCACGAGCAAAGAAGTAAACCCCCTTCTTTTCCGATGGCATATCCGGGACGCTGAGGATTCACATGGTCAGACAGATCAGATTTGTAGTTATATTTATGGATGGATGTCAGGTGGCTCTTCACCTTTTCTTTATCCAGAAAATTATCGATGAAGCACATCTCGGCTATCCAGTTGCCCAATATGCCATCGGAGAGGCATCCGTTTCCATATTGATATTTTGGTCCTTCCTTCTCAAGAAGCTCCAGGGCTTCAGGTGAGTACCAGCCTCCTATACTCCTGCCTGATGCTTCTGTAGGATCAGCGGCCTTCAATCCTTTCCACTGAGTTTTTTGGATAAAATACTCTCCGTTGTACAACTCGGTTTCAATATATGTTTTGCCTTTATTAAACAGTTTGACGTACCTGGAAACATCTAAACCTGCTTCATTGCCCATTGCAATAAATGCTTTAAGTGCACCCAGGTAAAAACTTGTACACATTCCGTCCGGCCCCCAAAATTCAATGTCATAAGTATTGTGATGTGGTTCCTCCAGGATCCCTTTCCCTTCAGGATCCCATTGGCTGATGCAGTAATCAAGACTGCGTTTTACAGCAGGTAAACGTTCCTTCATCCATTTTGTATCCCCGGAAATCCTCCATTCCCTGTGCACCTTCATGATGCCACCGAGTTGGCCATCAGATGCCGCATAGAAGCCGTGACCGGTGACCCTTATCGGTAATGCTGATCTGAAAGTCTGATGCCCCTCAGGATTTTGACTTACCTCAAATTCCGTTTCCCTCAGTGTTCTTTCAAGTTCGGGAAAAAGGTTAGGTATTGCTTGTGCATAATTCCAGACATGTGTGCAGGAACCAGCGCAACATCCGCTGCCATCATGGCATCCTTCCCATGCCCAGAGTTTGCCATCCTTCTGACGAAGTACCGTAGGTGATTTCAATATGGTAAGGTTGGCTGCAACTGCCTCCAATATTTCGTCCGGGAGGCTTGAATTGTAAAAAGCTTTTGAGAATAATTCGGATTCAGACCTGAGATCATTATAACGGGTAGTCCAGTAACGGGTCAAATCTTTGATGTTTTTATAGTGTCCTGTATACCAGGGTTCGTAGTAAAGTCCCGCATCGGAGGGGGGGCAACAACCTGTTCCGGGATCACAGGTAGATTCTTTAGCTTTTTTCTGCTCTTCAGCAGTTGGCTTTGGACCGGTACGTATATTGGAATGAGGGACATACCAGGCCATATTCAAACTAATAGTTTCCTCTTCTCCTGGCTCAAGGTTAATCGGCACATATAATGATGCCCCGGGAGAGCTTTCAGTTGTCGTATCCTCTTTGTAGGTAAATTCACTTAGGTCTTTCCAGATCATGGTTCTAGAATCGAACCACCCTCCTCTAAACCATGCCAGATCAGTCACTGTATTTTTATTGTCGGTATAGATTGCAAAATCACCTTTATAATGAGCTTTATCAGGCTGGCAGGGCTGGCTTAGCAGGAGGCCGTTTCTTATTCCCGAAATAGCCCCTCCCTTTTCAAAGGCTCCTCCCCATTCACTTGTTTTTTCAATTTTCATAAAGTTTTCAGTATGGAATGAAAACAGGGCTTGTACTGCATCATCGGAAGTATTTTTGAAAGTATATTCTATAGATGCTACAGGCAGACTTGAATTATCTGCATCCCCGGGAATGAAGGGGCTCCATCCGGTAATACTGACCTTAAGTGGGATGTCGTTATCTTCAAGCTCAACAGTGGCAAATGGGAAACGGGCAGAAAATGTAGCTTTTTCAAAATGTGGATAGCCGTCTGCTCCTTTTCCATTACCGTTCCCTGTTCCCGGATTGCCAAATACTTTCCAGTCTGCTACCGGTCCTTCCAGCACCTTTGCTCCGTTTTTTAATCCTTTGATGGATATAGCTGAAAACATCATCGGTTCGTTAAAGATATCCGGTTTATTCCGGACAGATACATGTGAGATTCCTCCTGTTCCTTCCAGACATATCATGCCGGCACCAATACCTCCCATTGGAAATGCGATTCGGTTAAGGTATTCATTTTCATAGGTGCCATTAAAAGTTCTCCCTTTATTTTCAGGTTGATCCGGTTTGATATCACATGATAATGGCAGTACCATAAGAAGCACCATTACCAGATAGTTAATGAACGAACCCGGTTTGCTTTTAATTTTATTCATGTTAAGTTAATTAGATATGATTTTATTCTGTTTTCTCTTCCCATAGATTTGCAGTCCGACTTTGTAGATTGGGGAACTCAGGCAGTTGGGCGCTGGGAACAGGCTCATACCAGAAAGTGGCGCTGCTCCAGTCATCTTGTCTTTCATACAATGCGCTGCCTGTTTTTTCTTTGCTTTCAGGACTCCAACCAATTTGTTGAATGGTAATTCGGCACTCCTTTTCCCAATAAATTGGATCTGGCAGATGCCAGCGATACATGGATATGAAACCATCCTGGTCCCAGCTACAGCCATGATATAGAAACGGTGTCTGTTGCATACCATAAGAGAGACAAACATAATCTTCACTGCCGGTTCCGCAGATGGTTGGAAATTCAGTATCACCATCCATATAAATCTTCACTTCTCCTTCACCCCACCAGTTGCCCTCAAGTGTCCGAATGCCCAAAACAGTTCCAATAAACCTTCCTTCCCCGGTTCTTTTGGGAAGAATTTCAAAATCCTTGGTCAAAGATGTAGAGTTTTCCCTGACAAAGCAGACATGCAATCTGCCAAGGTTTTCAGGGTGCCTGTCATCAATAGTATAATCAATCTGGTAGAAGAGAGTAACATCTTCATTTCCTTCGTTGGTAAGTGTCATCTTCGCATTCTCATTGAATGGCATCGGGAGCCAGATATTAAAAGCAGAATTTATTCCGGTTGAATGAACGGCAGATTGATATGAGGTTGCTTTTGCGTGGGCGGATCCCATAAAATCTCCGAGCGGACATTCGACAGAAGGATGCTTTTGGTTCTCCCAATAAGCACGCACCACCATGCTTCGAAGTGCTTCCGTATTATCTTTAAATCCACCTGTCATCCATATATGCCTGATGGTTCCGGCACCGGCAATATCACAAAGAACCACGGTCTCCCCGGGGGCAATACCTTTTGCCGGAAAGCCTTTACGTCCAACTCCCAGTTTGCTGGCTGTTTGCCCGCCTATACCCCGTTCACCGGTAGGGTTTTCAAATGAGATCGACCTGGATTCCAGTCCGGTGCCAAGATCGTACAGTTGTCCGCCTGAACCTGACTGTTCAGGGGTGCATGATTGAATTCCGTACAATAACAGTGTAAAACAAGCTACACTAACAATTTTCATTAAGCTTTTTGTTTTCATGATTGCATTTTGTTTTTGTAATCTACCAGCAATAAATTCTTTTCATCCGTTTATTATTAACTATTTATCCGTCATTGATAGGAATACCGCATCGGATTGCCCATGATTCCCACATTTCAGAAAGTTCACTGACTATAACAGGATACTGCCCGGCCAGATCATGCAATTCAGTCCTGTCAACATCAAGATCATATAGTTCCCAGGGGTCCTGAGGTGACCGGGAGACCATTTTCCACTTTCCTTTTCTGATGGCCCGATGGCGGCCATTTTCAATCTGCCAGTACAAGGCCTCATGGCCTTCTCTTTCCCTGCCCTGAAAAACCGGTAACAGGCTTTTTCCTTCCAGGGGGACTATTTCCTTTTCACCGTAAATTAAAGGATATTTTGCTCCGGCAACATCGACAAACGTTGCCATAATATCGATAATGTGTCCAACCTGATCAGTGATCTGGCCGCCATTCTTGATCACCGCAGGCCAATATGCGATCATAGGTGTGTGAATTCCACCTTCATAATCCCAAACCTTATATTTTCTGAAAGGTGTATTGCTCGCATTGGCCCAGGGTGGGTCTACAGAACGATACGACTCAACAGGCCCTGGTGAAATATCAGGTGTAAAATTGGCTTCTCCTGCACAACCTCCATTATCCGAAAGGAAAATGATCAGGGTATTGTCTTCTTGACCCATTTCATGTATTCTCGAAAGGATACGACCGATATTTTGATCCATACGGTCAATCATGGCGGCATAGACAGCCATTCTCAGGTCCCATTCTTCTTTATTCTCAATATCCGCCCAACTGGCCACATCCGGATCGCGTGGAGAGAGGGGCCAGCTATCATCAATCAATTTCATCTTTCGCATACGTTGATATCGTTCCTCCCTGAGCTTATCCCATCCCATCATATATTTCCCCTGATATTTGGCAATATCTTCAGGCCAGGCGTGTAAGGGGTAATGTGGTGCTGTATAGGCCAGATATAAAAAGAATGGTTTGTCTTCTTTTTCCTTTTGATTTAAATATTCAAGAGCATAATCAGTGAATGCGTCTGTCGTGTAGAAATCTTTGTTTTCCGGTTTATAGGGTAAAAAAACCTGATCCTCTATAGCCCATTGCCGCCAGTGTGGCCATTCCCTTGGCCATGGTTTTCGTCCCGGATTTTTTTCTCCGGGTCGTTGGGGGCCGGGATTAAAATAGTTACAGCATCCGTCAGTAAGACCAAAATAATGATCAAAACCCCGCTCAACAGGTATCTCCTGAGCATGCCACTTTCCGGTCATTAATGTTCTGTATCCCTCTTTCCGAAGAACCTCCGCCAATGTGACACTGTTTTTCATTACTTTGGGGGAATTGGCATAAACACCCACTTGTTGGGAATACAAACCTGTTAAAAGTGAAGCCCTTGTAGGGACACAAATAGCGTTGTTGTAAAACTGTGTAAAACGGAGTCCTCCTTCTGCCAGACGATCGATATTTGGGGTTTGAATTTCTCCACCATAAGAACCAATATCTGAATATCCCATATCATCTGCCATTATGAGAACGATATTGGGCTTTACAAAGGCCGATTGTTTGATATCAGATTTACAAGATACAAGTAATATGGCCAGGCAAATGATTATGATTGCTTCAAAGGAATAATTTTTTTTCATGATTATTGTATGTTCCTTGATTACATACTGCCAAACAAAAGAAAAATATATTATACAAAACGGCGATTGCTAAGCCAGCTCAGAGTGTATCCAAGAAATAGGAATTATATTGATGATTTAGAACATGTGATCTATTCAAATTCTATCACTGAAAAGAACTCACCACGTTTTACTAACTCGTATAGCCTTTCACCGGGATGATCGTAAAATAGAACCTGTAAGGAAGCTTCATTATAGGAATTGATGTACCAGCTTCCGGTAAAATAAACGTGGCCATTGTCATCAGCAGTCATTGAGTTAATCATCCGTGGAGTTCTTCCATCCTGATCGATGATAGCTCCATGGTCTGTAATGGAATGGTCACTGTCTGGTGCGATAGAAACGCTTCTCATGTGTAAATAATCATCATAGCCTGTAACATCCGGATCACTTTCCCTGTTTATTTCAGCAACCTGTGTTCGCTGAATTTCCAAATCATTGTACTGAATAAAATATACTCTATCTCCTCCAAGTGCGGTTTCAAAGAATGTTGAGCCGATGTAGGCAATAGGTTGGAATGCTTTACCGTTGTCTATGTTTTTGGAAGGATCAAATATCCATAATCTCTCATCGCCACCCCCGGTGGATCCCATGGTAAATAAACATTTTTTATTGCCGGGAAGGGGCTCAAGCCATGTCCATGCCCTGCTTCTCAGCTTCCGCTCGTCTGTAACAGGTGTTCCATCAATATATTCACCTTTGGGAAACACATTTTCATATGTGATGATTTTTCCAGCTTCAGGGCTATAACAATAAAGATTACCACGATCATTTTCATAGACACTATGGCCTTTCCACAAACTAAACCAGCAATTTCCCTTATGGTCCATAAAAAACCAGAAACTAGCGCCTCTTTGTCCTTTGGTGAGTTGGCCCAGATCCTTATTTTCACCTGATTCAATGTCAATACTGTACAAATGAGCGCCATCATTTTTGATCAGATCTTCTTGAAAAGGAGCGACAAAAACGTAAAGTTTCCCCCGTTCAGGGTCCACATTTATGGCAGAATAAATGGAGTAACGCGGTTTCACAATGCCAAAATCACGAAACCGGCCGGTAGCCAGTTCATAGCCGAGTACATGTGCCCCGGGATACAACTCTATACCTTCAGGCCAGTAATTTGAAAGATGAGTAGCAAAGTAGAGCCAGCCGTCGTGTTCTACGATTGGACTGTGAATTTTGCCCTGTTGGGATTTGAGGTCTTCCTCCCCGCAAATTAATGTCATATCTTCTGCGATCATGGTATGCTTTTTTGTCTTCGGATTATACTTATGGAATCCGGCTCCGTGTCCTCTGGAATGAGTTGAGGTTCCAAAATAACAATTTCCGTCTGAGGCAACTGTAATACCCTCCCATTGTCCATCCCACTCCTTACAGATCTTATTCATAGAGAAGGATGTAGCACTGCAAACTTTTCCCGCGTATTTCATGGTCCTTTCCTTTTGGGCGTTTACATCGGGATGGAGAGAGAATAATAATACCGCTATAGCTAATGTGATAACGAACATTTCATTTTTGATGAATTTCATAGTTTTCTTTTGAAGGTTTTTTCTTAAAAATACTTAATGTTTAAAAATAGGGAATATATTTTAGAGATAATACAAATGACGCTGAAACTCTTTTTTATCCATACCATTCGCGCGAGCGACTCTGGAGCTTATCTAATACATCAATAGTAATATTTACATCGTTTACCACCTGAAAATCGAACATTCCCACACACACAAAATCAGCTCCGTTTTTAAATGCCCAGTTAAATCCATCATCAGGACTAATTGCTCCTGCTGCCAGTACTTTAAATCCCATCACCGGAACTTTGGCTCGTTGCACAAATTCAACAGTGCGATCGGGGAAAAGGCAGAAAATATTGTTGTGGAATTTATTATGGTCAAGGTAGTTTTTGCCATCCACTTCAAAAGGCACGCGGTTTTCAATCGGGTGTGCGGACCAATATTTATCGTGGTGCATGGTTTTCATATAATAATCGGGAATAATGTTTTGCTCTTCGCAGGCAATCAATGCGTCAACAGTGTGCGAAGCCAGTCCGGCAGTGTAACCTTGTTCCTTTATCCTGTTCATCATTTTTTCAATTACATCAATTCTATTGTCACGTACTAACCAGTCGCACCAATTCCCCTGAACCTGAAGGATGTCAACACCCATATCAATGGCTTTGTCGATATTAACAAAGTAGTCATTGTTTTCCATATCCGGGTGAACCTGCGAAATCACTTTAATTTTACTGCCGGTCATTTTTTTGTATTTCTGTAATAGTTCATTTGTTGGGAAGCCAATATTTATAGTATTTATACCGGCCTTTTCAGCAAGTATCAGTGTTTCAAAAATCTTTTTTTCTGTATTGTAAGCACGGAATAGCGATGATACATATTGCAAATCTCTGGCATGTGCCCAACCTCCAATCAGGTTTCCGCCTGCAACGAGACGACTGATTTCGTGGTCTCCGATTTTACCTTTTGGCAGTTCGCCTTTTAACTCACTAATGTCGGCACCTCCAATCTGAATTGTTGCTCCCGACAAAGTATCGACACCAAACTGTTGCTGGCTGCGAAAAGCGCCCCAACCCAAAACTCCAAGTGCTGGTATTGTTGACAGATTCTTCAGAGCTTCGCGCCTGGAGTTATCGGTAGTTTCTGGCTTTACGCTATTTGTTATGGCCTTCTTTTGTGATGAAAAAAGTTCCAATGCATAAATTCCATAACCTTTTTCTTTAATAAAAAGAAGAGTAGCCAAAGCCAGTATTTCGATGAATATTTTGTTGACGATAAAAAGATTTCCTTCACCAGACCAAAGTATTGAACTTCCGAAAGGTGGGTAGGTAAAGTAATAGAGTATAAGTAAAATTACTCCTGAAATGGAAGCGGCCCGAATTGCAAAACCGATAAAAAGACCTAATCCGATCAATATTAAACCTGCAATATTTATTGGGTCAATAATATGCATTAAACCCTCTGAAGATGAAAGCCAATGATAAAAACCGGCGAAAGGGCCTGTAGCATTTGATAAGTAATCTGTTGCAGACCAATTGTCAGCTAAAAGTTTTATAACTCCTTCATACAATAAGTGCCAGCCAATGGCAACTCTGAAAAATGTTATTGTGAGTTTATTCCAGTTTGTATTTTTCATGATCATGTTTTTTAGTTAAAACTTGCAGCTATCAATTAATCAGGGCATGTCCATAATGTCTCATTAAATAATATACCGTCCCTATGGGACTTTCTTAAATTATTGATAATTAATCCTATGACTCACGTCATGGACTAGAATATATCGTCGCTATGCGATTTCTTAGACAAGCTCTAATTAGAGCCTGTCTATAAAGTCAGGGTCTGGATCAGAATGTTCGAGTTCAAGGCTTGTGAAGTCTTTAAAATCAGGAGTCCCGGGAGTATCGGCGGGATGACTGTTTTAAAGACGAGCGTAACGCAGAAATCGGACAATATGGACAGACCCTAATTATTCGAATAAAATGACTTTATAACCCAAATAGATAGTAAATGCTTCTTCAATTGCTTCCTTCACATATCCAGGTGTCACGCTTACATGATGCCGGTAGCCACCGTACCCAATGGTTCTCAAATTATCCTGAAGGTTATTTATCTCAACAACCCCGGCACATCCAAAGAATTCTTTAGGAATTACATCATCAGTGAATTTGCCTTCACCGAGAAAGAACTCCAGTTTTCCGTTGTTTGTTATTGAACTTGCATATGTTATTGGATTTGGTGAAATTCTCCCGACATTGCAACCAAACGAGCAACCGGCACCTATGGCTTTTGCAAACATGGGATGGTCAATTATCTGGCCTTTTTCAGTCATAAGTGATTGTGGTACCGGTCCGCAATGGAACAAGATGCATTTGTTATCTTCTTCGCCCCAGTTATTATTCCAATCCAGACAAGTAGCTGGTTTATCTGAAGCCAGGGATAGAGCATACATGGTAATGGCATTACTAATATCCAGCTCGCAGGCAGCGGGCACACCCCTGTCATTCAACTCACTCAGCAATACACACGGTGCCACTTTTAACTGCTTCTCAAGTTCTATCCAACAACGGATAGCTATAGCATCCATTTTAAATTCATCAATAACTTCATCAAGCACAACACCTAGTTTCACAAGATTGGAAAAAGCAGTATCAGGTACTCCTCCCCAGTTTGTATAGTTTTTCAATTTATCAGCTTTATCAGAATAGCTTTTCTTATTGGTGTCAAAATTATTTACCCGATAAATTATTTCTGAAAGATCAAGTGTTTCTGTAGTAATTCCATATTTCTGAAGTGTAAGCTCATCAAAACGAACTGTTTTAAAGGCAGTCGTCCTCGCGCCAATTGCTCCTACGGTCATTTTTTTCATCCCATTGACTACTTTACAGACGGCATTAAATTTTTTAATATGTTCTGCGAATTTTTCACTGGATGGATTTACAGTATGGGGGGTAAAGCTTGTAAAAGGCAATCCATATTGTTTAAAGACATCCATAACCGAAAATTTTCCACAAAAAGCATCTCTTCTCTCTGTAAAACCCATTTTGTCAATCTCATCAGGATATGCATGGATCAGAATGGGAACGCCACAATCTTGTAAGGCTGAAATGGCGCCTGTTTCATCACCAAAATTTGGAAGGCAAAGAATTACACCACCGAATTCTCCTTGATGTTTTTTAAGAAAATCAGCATAAATTTTTCCCTCCGCGGAGGCTTCAACAGCTCCATGTTTTGTGGCTTTTTCATCCAGAAGCAAGGTCTTGTGGCCAAGGCCGGTTAAAACATTCTTCATTTCGTCTCTTGCCTTAGCGATAAGGGATTCAGGGAAAAAGCCTCTGTTCCCAAAGTAAAGTGCAAATGTTGTTTTTTCTCTCATAGGATTATGAATTTATTATTAAGGTAATACTATCTGAGTTATTATAATAGCTTAAAGCCTATCTTCTGAAATTGGAGAGCAATAAGGTCCCTCAGACAATACTGCTATCACTTCTTTATTTGCTACATACTTGTCAATCAACGACTGAACTTTTTGCTGAATCCTTGCCTCACTTAATGCGTAAGGATTCACTGAAAGACTTCCAAGCTCATCCTTCTTAATACCGGATGTGAAAAAATGAAGATTCTCCTCCCCAAGTTTTCTCAAGGCCCTTATATGTACCTGGAATTCCCACTGATCTTTTATAAAGACCTGTCTTTCACTGATATCCTTTATGAATTCTTCACTTCGTCCTGAATATTTCTTCATAGTTTCAGCATACTCTTCACTGCCAATACCTTCCGAGCAACTCCCCAAACAAATGATCATTCCATTTTCCTTTACAGCTGGAAGCGTATTTACAATCCCTTTGACGCATTGATAGAAAGTGGCATCAAGCGGATAGCCTCCGCTGGAAGTCAGCACAAGATCGGCCTCTTTATCAACAACCGGACAGCAACATGCTTTCACATATTCAACTGCTTCTTCATGTGCATGGAAAAGGTCGCCACAAATAATATGATTTACAGTTTTTTGCTCATCGAGAACAATATGTACTGCATAGTCGGCAGGAGCCAGGTGTGCAACCGATAGAGCTTCCTCATGCAATGGATTATCTTTTAAGCAAGCAGTTTTAGCATTCGGGTGATCTAAAAAATCAAAACCATGAAAATTTCTCACCGCATCCAATGATACAATTCCCGGGCAAACAGATTTTCTTCCTCCCGAAAACCCCGCCATAAAATGAGGCTAAACAAGTCCGGTAACTATTCTGAATCCTGCCTCAATATAATGCTTGTTTAGAGAAACAGGTAAGCCCGACCAGCTAAGCCCATCCAGTTTTTTTAGATTGGTTTCATCTTCTGCATTATGATCGATGATATTATAGTTGTTGACTATTTCTTCACCGAACATCTCAATCCTCTCGGATATAGATGAAACTCTATGCATCCCGGTGGCGATGAGTATTAGAATCTCTTCTCTTTTAACATTGATATTCTCTATTTCTTTTAATAACGAAGGAAGAATAAATTTATAAGGAATAGGCCTTGTGAAGTCAGAAACTACAATAACAACTTTCCCTTTTTTTCTCTTGCTCATTGCATTATCCAGAGAGAAACCTTGTGAAGGATTCATCAGGGCATCCTGAAGTATCTCTCCGGCAGATTTGTTGTTTTTGGGATAATTTGAGTTATAAATAATCGAATCATCCGGAACGTTAACCGGCACAATACCCCTGCCATATTTAAGATTTATTTGCATAGGATCAATTATTAAATAGGTTATTCTTCACTGTATAAATGGCTTTGATATTCAATTGATGTCATACACTTTTTCTCTTTCTATCAGCAACTAACAAGCATTAAAACTTAGCCCAATTAATTGGGAATTTTATTTCCAGCCCTTTTTAAAGTATTTTACAACCGCATCATAAAGTTTTTGAGGTCCCTGATCTAAAGCTGTTTTTAAATCTATATCCGGATCCGATATCTCTATGATATTTTTAAATTCATTACTATAATGTTTTGCTGCATTATCACGTACCTGACCTGCAAAAGCCACGATGGGAATACCATGTTTTTTTGCAAGCATAGCAACGCCCCAGGGGGTTTTCCCATGATGTGTCTGCCTGTCAATTTTTCCCTCTCCCGTGATCACCAGATCTGATTGTTGAATTTTTTGATCAATACCAGTAAGTTCAGCCACAATATTAAAACCAGGACTTAGACTTGCATTCAGGACAGCCATCATTCCAAATCCCAGCCCTCCGGCGGCTCCTGCTCCCGGATAGTCTCTGAATTTTTTTCCTGTCATATTTTCAATCAGATCTGCATAATGATGCATATTTTTTTCTAGTTGTTCAACCTGTTCTGTATCTGCTCCTTTTTGTGGCCCAAATACTCTGGATGCTCCGGTATCTCCCAATAGAGGGTTATCTACATCGCTTGCGATAATAATTTTAATCCCTTTGATATTCCTGTTCAATTCGGTAAGGTCTATTTCGGCGATCTTTCCCAGGTCAAGCCCCCCTTTTGGAGAGAGTGGTTTCCCGGAGTGATCCCTGAATTTCGCTCCCAGCGCTAGCATCATGCCTGTTCCGCCGTCATTTGTTGCGCTTCCTCCAATTCCGACAATGATTGTTGTGCAAGCCTTATTTATAGCAGCTTTGATCAATTCTCCGGTACCAAAAGTACTGGTAATTGCCGGATTTTTTTCATCTTCAGAGAGATGTTCGATGCCTGAAGCTGCTGCCATTTCAATAATTGCTGTATTGGTAACACCAAGCAAGCCAAAGCTCGATTGCATCTGCCTCATTAAAGGATCATGCACTTGTAGTTCAACCAAATTTCCATCAGTGGAGTCGATAAGTGCCTGTACTGTGCCTTCCCCTCCATCAGCCATTGGGACAAGTACAGTTTCTGCATCGGGCAGGGCTTCATTAATCCCTTTTTTTATTGCTTCGGCTGCCTTGAGTGCAGTCATACTTTCTTTAAATGAATCCGGTGCTATTACTATTCTCATTTCTCCAGGTACCCATTAAAATCATCCATGTTTTGTCCCTCACTTCGATAGGTTATTGGTTTGGGATTAAGCCAATTCAGGATTTTATCCTTGATTGAAAATGCAAAAAAGTGATTCCCGGCCGGGCTGTAATGACCGATGAAATAGCGCTTAAAATAATCATCAACAGATAAGTTGAAGGATTTGTAATCCTCAGCATGTACAACATTCATGTCAAAATAGTAGAAATTGTTGTCAACAATATAATCAACTATTTCCTGATCGTATCGTGTTCCATCTTTTATTAAAGACTTGGTGACTTTATAGGGGTCAAATAGGATTACAAGCAGTTTTTTGTCATTTTTCTCTGCGAATGATTTAACTTTTTTTAATATATATTTTGTAGCTGCAAATGCATAGGCATTCCGCAGGGTGGTGATATTCTTTTTTATTTGATCTTCATTTGTTAGATCCATCGTCGGGAGATCTAATAATTGAGCTAGCTTTTGAAGTCGCTGCCTGTCGAGTCCATCAATATTTCTGTTCAGAAAAACCGTCATCTGTAGCATAAGATCGTTTTTTGTATTTTCATACATAAAATCCGAATCCATCATTTTATACATAGACCCGTGTGTCGGCAGTAAATTTTCCTTTTCGATAAATTGTCCGGTTTCCAGATTCATTTCCAAATGCGGCCAGAAATTATTGTGAAAGCTCCTTCCGCCCCGGTTATCCCAGTCGGGATAAAATGAAACATACCGGCAGCGTAGCAGACTCCTGTTATGATCATCACCCCAGATATAGAAGATAATATTTTCAGCACTATTTTCTGTTTGCTCTTCACGTATCATCCTCCGGTATGACTGGTAAGCGCCGTATCCTCCCATACCATAATTTCGGATCGGTTCACCGAGATGAGCTGCCAGGTATTCCTGCCATGTTTCACCATCACTCACCTGGTGACACTGTGTAAAACTATTGCCATACGTGTTAATTCTGCATGGCATATTCACATACATGTGTGATGTTCTTGTTCCATCTGACCGGACAGTTGAGATAGTACGGCTATTATCCATTCCATCACCCGGCATATCATTACCCATAATATATCCCAGCTCAGGATCATATTGTGCCCATGAATTCTGCTGAGGATCCAGAAAGACATCGATTTCACTCTTTTCCAGGACACTATTCCTGATGTATTCCTCAAAAGTTATTTTCTGTGACATATCTTGAGCAAAAAGCTGACTGATCAAGGGTAAAGATATCACAATTAGACATATGGTAATGTGTTGTTGTTTTTTCATGATTTGATAACACTGATTCTACCTGGCTTATTAATTATTGGTTTTTCACTAAAAACTTTCTGTTTGTCAATTTGATTAATTCTTTTTGTAGGCTTCAATTACCTTATCAAGAAAATCGTTTTTGTCTTCATTGATAATCATTCTTGACGGATCTGCTTCAAACCATTCAACAGTTCTTTTAATTCCCTGTTTGAAAGGAATGGTTGCCTGAAAACCGGGGACGAATGTTTTGATCTTTGTATTATCAAATATGGTGCTCACCGCTTTATCTCCAAGAAGGTTGCCCCACATCCATGCCTGACCCATCTTCTCAGCTTCCTGGCATATAAAGTCTGAGGCTATATGAATGGCATTTAGTTCTACCCCGGCAGCTTCTGCAACAGCTTCATAGATCTGGTTCCAGGTCAGAAGCTCATCTGAAGTGATATGAAAACTATGGCCAATAGCCTGCTGATGGCCTAACAATCCGACAAAAGCCTTAGCAAAATCTTCTGAATGAGTAATGGTCCAGAGTGATGAGCCGTCTCCATGGACAATAACTTCCTTTCCTTTTCTCATCCTGTCAATGATCGTAAAGTCATCCCAACTGCCAATGGCCACAGGAATAACCGTATCATAAGTTAAGGAAGGCCTGACGATAGTAATTGGGAATCCGTTCTCACGGTATGCCTTGTTCAGTGCCTCTTCAGAGGCAATTTTATCTCTCGAATAATCCCAGTATGGGTTTGCAAGAGGTGTTGATTCCGTAATGATCGGGTGTGACAGAGGTTTCTGGTATGCCGATGCTGAACTTATGAAAATATATTGTTTGCAAATTCCGGTGAAAAGTTCAATATCGCGCTGAATATCTTCCGGAGTAAAAGCAATAAAATTTGCCACAACATCGAATTTCAATCCACCTAAAGCAGCTTTTACCTCAACAGGCTTTTTGATATCACATTTGATTGATTTTGCACGCATCAAATCAGGACGGTCAATGTTTCCCCTGTTTAACATATATACTTCATATCCTTTGTCAATTGCCAACCTTGAACATGCGGTTGAAATATTTCCGGTACCTCCTATGAATAATACTCTCATCTGTTTATAATTAACTATCTATTTGGTTTTCAATGCATTAGTTTTGTCACGATTTTTGCTTCCCTTCGACAAGCTCAGGGACCAAAGCAAAAATCCCGCCAAAACCTTTTAGATCAACCTTTTAACCCAGGACTATGCCCTGGGCTAGAATATATCGCCCCGTTGGCACTTTAATCATTCTCGTGCCTGCCTGCCATTAAGCGCTGGCCTATGCTCAAGCAGACAGGTGTGTTTAATATAAATCATGAGTTTCATCTGTTTAAAAGTTTCACACTAAGCCGCTAAGATGCAAAGAAAGTATTTAATACAGCTTGTTTGAACGCTTGTCAATGCGCTAGCAGGCATTCTCTTGTATCTTAATTCCTTAACATAGATGTTTTGTTTATATTTTTATATCTACTAGATACTCAATTAATA
>Ga0164313_10002704_pt1 | contig 15854 bp, 13 predicted proteins | sample GuaBasSedimGuay4_FD_113735 | JGI IMG/M metagenome (GOLD analysis project Ga0164313, IMG submission 113735) | Subseafloor sediment microbial communities from Guaymas Basin, Gulf of California, Mexico - Guay4, Core 4569-4, 0-3 cm | ecosystem: Environmental > Aquatic > Marine > Hydrothermal vents... | reverse complement strand
AACTTGCACCTGCCAGACCAAATAGTGATAAAAACTGGCGCCGTTTTGTTGTCTTTTTTGTTGTTTTCATCGCTATCACTCCTCTGATGCCGTAGATATTTTTTGTGACTCGGGCCGCTATCAGTTGACTTAGAGGCACCCTATCGTTAAGCAGATAGCTTATAATTAAGTTTTACCCGACTGTAACACAGGTATCGCTTTGTTTTCTGAACTATTACTTGATGAACCACTACTGGATGCGCTTGCGTTTCTCGGCTTTGAGAAAATGACAGAGGTCCAGGCAGCCGCTATTCCTCAGGCACTTGCAGGAAAAGATCTGATTGTTAATGCAAAGACAGGCAGTGGTAAAACGCTGGCTTATGTTTTGCCCATGCTGCAACAAATACTGGATAACCCGCAAAGTGTGACACAGGCCTTAATCCTGGCACCAACCCGTGAATTATGCCGCCAGATTAATAAACAATGTAACTTGCTGGCACAATATACAGAAATCAACACTGCTATTATTATCGGCGGAGAAGATCCCAAGCACCAGTTAAAAGCACTGCAAAAATACCCGGAGATCATCGTTGCAACACCTGGGCGTTTATTAGAGCACGTTAAACGTGACGTTATCGACCTCGATGCAATCAGCATATTAGTTTTAGATGAGGCCGACCGAATGCTGGATATGGGTTTTAGTGATGAAGTGATAAGCATTGCAGGCCAGTGCAACGATGAGTGTCAAACGCTGCTTTATTCTGCCAGTTTTAATGAAAGTAAATTTAAAGATCTGACAGATATTATTTTATTTGAGGCAGAAAAAATCCTGGTTGATAGTGCCAGGGAAAACAATCAGAACATCATACAGAAGAAAATGCTTGCCGATAATGATGAACATAAGCTTGATATCTGTCAGCATCTTCTTGATAAAGAAGAGCAGCATATTAGCTATACCAAAGCCATCGTTTTTGCCAATAAAAAAGAAACGGTAAACAGAATAAGTGGCTGGTTACAGTCAAAAAACATCATATCCGCAGTTCTACATAGCGATGTTGAGCAGGATAGACGCAATAATATGTTGAGAAAGTTCAGAAACAACGACATTGATATTATTGTTGCAACAGATGTTGCGTCACGTGGCCTCGATATCAATGATCTTGATTTGATTATTAATTTTAATGTGCCGCGTAATGCTGAAGATTATATGCACCGTATTGGCCGCACAGGTAGAATGTTTGATACCGGTTCATCGATTACACTGGTTAATTCCGGGGAATGGAACAAGATGATCGGTATTGAAAATTTTTTACAGGTTGAATGTACTGAGCTTAAAATTAAATCACTTGCGGCAAAATTTAAAGGCCCTGAAAACAAAAAAACGTCAGGTAAGGCTTATGGTACAAAAAGAAAGAAAGTTAAACCTGTAAAAAAAGAAAAAATCAAAATAAAAAAGCGCTTACGGGATAAAAAAAATATTGGTAAACGAAGAAAACCTTCTGAAAGTAATTTGTCAAAACATCATGATTGATTACCTGTAACGGTTAATGCGAATCAGTCTTGTGTTAAATAATTAGCCATGCAAAAAAATAGCTTAATAATCCCTGTCGGTTTTTTGTTAATTGGTTTTATTTCTGCTTATTTTATTTTTGGCAGCCCTCTAAATAGCAATGACTCTGTTTCAACAAAAAATAATGAAAAGCAAGCAACTGAGCTATTTTCCAGCATTAACCCTTTTGCAGAAAAAAACAAAAACCCTGCTTTGAACAATCCAGCTTTTAATAATCCTGCTATTAACAATCAGTCTGAGCCTAATCGTCTTGATTATTTTGCAGATGAAATATCTCAAATTAAACAGCAGCTAAAAGCGATTGAGCAAACTTTAGCGCTAATGCCAGACACCGCAGCCGGTTCGACAAATCCAGCAAGCAAAAGCAGAAACCGCTTTTCTACATTATTGCCCCGGCGTTTATATAACCTGGAAAATTTACTCAAAGGTGGTATTGCCCCAACCATAGCTGAAGATATTGTGCGTAGAAAAAGCAGTGCCGAATTAAAAAGGCTTGAATTACAGGATCGAGCTAAAAGAGATAACTACCTGAACACGCAGCGATATTATGATGAGCTGGATAATATCAATCAGCAGGATGTTAACTTAAGAGAGGAATTAGGTGATGAAAGCTATGATGAATATCTGTACGCCAGCAAACAAAATAATCGCATTAAAATTGCCTCCGTTATGCTGGGTTCAGCAGCAGAACAATCAGGCATACAGAAAGGTGATGTGGTTTTAAGTTATGATAATAAACGAATGTTTAGCTGGCAGGAACTTAAAGATGCAACCACTGAAGGTCAGCTAGGCGAATTTGTTGCTATCAACATAGTTAGAGATGGTGAAATTTATAGCTTTACCGTACCACGTGGTCCCCTGGGGACGCAGTTAGGGACAACACGATTAGCGCCCTGATTTATTTATTAAGGCCCGGTCATTGGACAAGTTGAAAAGCCTTAGTCCGCGAAGAACGCAAATAACGCAAAGGAAAACCCTTTTTATGTTTATCGCAATGACACAAATCTTGTTATTTTTTTGCGTCTTTCGCGTTCTTCGCGGACTATTTTTTGCTCTTTTTTCCGTGTCGTTATTCTAAGCACATAATCACCATATTATTTTTTTGGAATATTTTTAATTAGCGTTGAAACCTTATATTATTACCACATATTATTGTTATTCTTACTTAAAGAATATGGTGTTTGCTTATGGTTACCTATTTATACTGGATTGTTATTATCGCTGTCGCATTCGGCTTAATCTATTTAATCGGTTACAAAGCCGAAGAATGGAAAATTGCAGCGATTGCCTGTGTTAGCGTGTTAGCAGTAGGATTTATTGCTTATCACTTCCATTTTCAGCAAGTGTTTGTAAAACATTACGGCGGTGTCATGACGATAAAAGTCCCGGCCGGAGAATTACACCTGGCAGCAACATGGAAAGATGATAATTTATGGGTTGAAAATTACAACCCGGTAAGCAATACCTGTCATTTCAGAGAATATTCACGAGGTAACTTATTACAGGGCCAGGTAACCATTAAAAACTGTAATCCATTATTGAGGGAATCTATTGTTAGCCCTGCTACTAAACCTTGAAATTACTTACATATATGTACACTAAGCTGCTGTTAAAAAATAAAAATATGCGATTTAAAAGAATAGTTTCTCTCTATTTAATATTCAGCTGTCTCGTTTTTGCTCAGCTATCCTTTGCTCAGACTAATCAGCAACAGTTTTCGGCCAAAGACTTTTCACACTGGTTAAATGCCGCTTATATTGCAGAAGCAAGCTATCAGTCGACAGAAGATATTGCAGAAGCATTAGGTAAACAAGGTTATGAGATAACACTGCAGCAACAAATTAAAGGTTACTCCGTCGGTTTTGTGCTGGCAACAAACGACACTAGCAAACAACATATCCTGGCTGTGCGCGGAACATCCAATATCGATAATGTCATCGTCGATGCCGCTTTTGTATTAGTACCGGATAAACTTTCTGGTATTGACATTCACCAGGGTTTTTTACTGTCTGCAAGAGATATTTACCAGCAGGTCCGGGATAAAATCCATCCTCAATATAAAATAAATACCATTGGACACAGCCTGGGCGGCGCTGTAGCGCTCATTTTAGCCATGATGCTCGATGCACAGGATTATGATATAGGCGAAGTGATTACATTTGGGCAGCCAAAAGTGACCAATATCAGTGGTAGTCGAAAATTCAGGCATCTGGATATTAAACGACTGGTGACGCCTAAAGATATGGTGCCTCTGATGCCGCCATTGGATCCGATAGATTTAATGAAACTGAGCATTTTCTGGCACCAGGGAACTGAAATTGTGTTGTTTGAAAACAATCAATACACGGTACTAACGGGCATTAATAGCATGAAACGTGCCGCTGATTTTCTTAATGACATACCCGGTGAGCAACATTTACGCAATCATTTTATGACCACCTATATTAAGTACCTTCAATCCAAGCTAAAAACGCCGGTAGAAATTGAATATAAAAGTGATTTTAAATTTTCTGACTGGTTTGGTTCGTCATCAAATTCGAATTAACCATGATTCGGGCAAAGTAAAAAAATGACTGCTGGGCCGTTTCATCGTGCAATATTATAAAGCGCATTAGCATGAAATATCCGGGTTAAATACAGTTTTTCAGTATCAATACATATCTGTCTGCGCCCATCAAAGTGTCTCTGCCACGGGCAAGCTATAATGGAGTGAAATATTTCAAGGAAAATGCGAATAATAGTGTTTTAAATCATGTGGTTGAAGAATTTATTAAGTGTTACCATGAATTCTGATATTAATATATATTGTATAAAGAAAATCGAACAATATAATAAATACTAGTCTATTCTTAATATTGTAAAGCAATCGCCGGAGCTATTGCTGAGTAGATCTGCTAAACCTGACAGTTTTCTGGAGACTATTTTTATACAATAAGCTTAATGCGCAGCCTAAATGTAAATGAGTTTTATCTGCGTTCGAAAATCCATGTATGGAGCTTGTCTATAGTGATGTTCGTTATATTTTTTAAAAAATTATTTACATTTGTATGATTAGATATTTGTTAACAAACAATGCGTTGTTAAAAAAACAGGTTGAACCGCTCTTCAAAGCTACATTATCTGGAGGGCTTGGTAATATTCTGGCAGCAGTTCTTGTTTATCTGTTACTCGAAGGCACTGCCAATCAAATATTTATTGTTCAGACCTGCCTCATTATTATTGCTATATCAGTATTTCGTATAATCACCTCACGCAGATACCTGTTAAATAAAACTAACTTACCCGCTCATCTTTATAGTCACGTCTTTCTTACCTTTGTCACAGGGACATTATGGGGATATGTCGCATATATGCAGATGTATACCAACGATGATGTTTTACGTAACCTGATCTTTTTGATAAATTTTGGCTTGATAGCTGCAAGCATTGCAACCTTATCAGCCTGGGTGTATGCATATCTTGCTTATATGTTTCCGCAGTCACTTGCTATATTTTATGTCTTTTTGAAGCTTGATAATGAATACAGTTTACAAATGGCAGGAGCCTTTGTTATTTTTACTGGAGTTATGATTATTACCAGTATTCGTTATAGCTATCGAATTAAAAAAGAAGCAGAGTTAATACATGATTTAAATAATGAAATAGGTATGCGAGAAGAAGCACAACTGCAACTTCAAAATAGTAAGCAGGGCCTGGAAGACAAGGTAAATGAACGTACTAAAGAATTAGTGGATATGAATTCACATTTGGAGAGCGTCATTGATAAAAAGGAGCAGGCCGAAAAAAGCTTACATTATCTTGCCTATCATGATGAGCTCACTGGTTTACCAAATAAAAACTTACTTGTAGATCGCATTAACCAGTCAATTAAAACATCATCACGAGACAATCAGAAAATTGCCATATTGTTTCTTGATCTTGATCGCTTTAAGACCATAAATGACAGCCTCGGTCACACTATTGGCGATATCTTAATAAAAAAAGCATCAGCAAGATTGCATAAAATACTACGTAGTCGTGACACGCTTGCTCGCAATGGTGGTGATGAATTTGTTATTGTTTTAGATAGGATGGAAAATACTGATGATGCAATTCATGTCGCAAAGAAAGTTATTAATTCTTTAACAGAAACCTTTGAAATACAGGCACACAAAATACATATAGGTGCCAGTGTTGGCATTAGTATCTACCCTACTGATGGCAAGACTTCGTCAATATTGATACGTAATGCAGATACAGCGATGTATAAGGCTAAAAAATCAGGAGGCAACCAGTTACAGTTTTATAACGAAAGCATGTCTAATCAACTACGAGACAGGCTTGTTTTAGAAAATGAGCTTCATAGCGCGCTTGAAAAGGATGAGTTTTACCTGATGTACCAGCCACAGGTTAATTGTTTAACCGGTGAAACCACCGGTTTTGAAATACTTCTTCGATGGTCTAATACAACATACGGTGAAATTGGTCCTGACCGGTTTGTTCCATTGTTAGAAGAAACGGGTTTAATTTATGCAACAGGTGATTGGGTTGTTACTCAGGTTATTGATTTCATTAGAACACAGCCGGCTAACCATGTGACTTACTCAATTAACCTGTCTGTTTTACAGTTCAATAATTACAAATTTATTGATTTTGTCAGAAATGAAATTGACAAGGCAGGTATTGATCCAGCACAAATAGAATTTGAAATTACAGAATCATTGCTTATCAATGACTTTGAAAAAACACATGATTTTCTTAGTGAATTGCACTCACTAGGCTGTTCAATTGCTCTTGATGATTTTGGCACGGGTTACACATCAATGAGTTATTTAGCTCGATTACCTATTGATGTAATTAAAATTGATAAATCGTTAGTGCGTAACATTAATGAACATAAAAACCTCAAAAGTATTGTAAAAGCTATTGTTACAATGAGTGAAAGTTTGGGTATGACGAATATTTTTGAAGGGGTTGAAACTAAAGAAGAGCTGGCTGTTATTCAATCAATGAAAGGGAATATTATTCAAGGCTACTTATTTAGCAAACCGATAATGCCAGATGATATAGATCACTGGTTATCATTAGCTCAGGATGTTAATCAGGCTAAAGTACTAAAGTTCTAGCGTTTTTCGTATAGATAATGCCCGTTTCCATAACTGCATCCATTATTTGGACTAAACATTGTTTTACACAAGGTAAAATATTTATTCCAGTCATTAACCTCTTCCAGCGATAATACGCCAGGATACAGGGTTTCTATTTCATTCCAGAAATGCCGATGCCATTCATCCAGTGTTTTCCAGTAATTTAATCCATTAATAAACCAGCTGTCAGTAAACTTTAAGTGTTTGTCATGTCGCCTCGCTTCGTCATACGGCCAGATATGACCACCCGGAAAATAATCTGCCATCAGCGTGCTCTCCGCATTTAAAAATTGCGGGATGGTGTCTGCCGATACGATAAAGTGGTGGATAGACTTGCCGCCTGGTTTTAATACACGCGATATAAACTGAAATAATTTATCAAGATTAGTGACTGCCTCAAGTACGCCGATAGAGACGACTCGATCAAAACTATTATCGCTCAAATCATCGCTAGTGATATCGTCAAAAAACTTCTCAAGCAGTACAAAACGCTCATTGTTTAACATGAGCTGTTGCAGAAAGCCTGTCTGCACAGGACTGGGATTGATACCAGTTATTTTAATCTTCGGAAATTTATCGAGTAAATATTTTGCAAAACCGCCAAAGCCACAGCCAAGCTCGAGGATCGATTGACCATCTTCAATGCTGGCTCTTTCGATAAGCAGCTCAAACTTGTTCACCTGGGCCTGTTGCAGAGATAGCTTGCTGTTTATTTTTGGCGAACTATTTTCTGCTTCATAATAGGCCATGGTATACGCCATGTACTTTTTATCAAGAAAGGCCTGATAGATTTTGAACGCTTTATTGTAATGATCAATAGATTCAGCGAATGTCTCTTTTTTCGCAATGTCGCCTGCAAATGAGCTGATGCCATAACTTTCGGGTAATTTCCTGTTGCCCTGCCAGCGTTCATATTCGCGTTTGAAGTATTGTTCCATCTGCTTCTCAAACTGCAGCTGTGCAACTGAACCGTAACAATGAATATCATGTTCGGCAAGTTGTTTTATGGCGAGTTGTCTGATTAAGGCGGGCATTAAATCAGCGGTATTTTTTCAAAGCAATAACAGCGTTTAGCCCGCCAAAAGCAAATGAATTCGACATAGCAACATTTACATCTTGCTGACGTGCGTTATTTGGTACGTAATCCAGATTACATAATTCATCAGCTTCAGTGAAGTTAGCGGTTGGCGGTATAATGCCATGATGAATTGCCAGGGTGGATGCAACAAGTTCCAGTGCGCTGGATGCGCCCAGGGCATGCCCATGCATTGATTTTGTCGAAGATACCGCTAATTTATCAGCATAATCGCCAAATACCCGGTTAATAGCTTCTGATTCAGCGACATCGTTTGCCCGCGTTGCCGTACCGTGCGCATTGATATAATCAACTTCACTTAAATCAATTTCTGCATGATGCAATGCCTTTTTAATTGCATTCGTTATGCCTTCAACATCAGGACGGGTAATATGACCCGCATCAGAAGTCATGCCACAACCAGCAAGCTCAGCATAAATTCGAGCACCGCGTGTTTTAGCGTGTTCTTCTGCTTCAAGTACAAGCATGCCCGCGCCTTCACCTAAAACCAGTCCGCTACGGTCTTTACAAAATGGACGACAGGTATCATTTGATAACACCCGTAAAGCATCCCATGACTTTAACAAGCCATAGGTAAAGGGCGCATCAGATGCTCCTACAAGAGCAACGTCTATCATTCCTGAGTGAATCATAGACATGCCTTGAATAATTGCATGTGAGCCGGACGCGCAGGCACTGGCAAGGGCAAAAGCGGGACCTTTAATGCCTAAATGTAAACTAACCATGCTGGCGGCGGCGCTGGGCATGCCTTTTGGAATGGTTAACGGGTGTACGCGTGTGCGTTGTTGTTTGTAAAGCCGTTCATAAGTGGCTTCATCGGTGTGTTTACCGCCACAGCCACTACCAATAATTGCTGCTGCCCCGGTAAGCATTTCTTCACCACAAACCAGCCCGGCATCATCAACCGCTTCCTGGGCTGCAATAACTGCCAGCTGAGAATAGCGGTCTAATATTGTGAGTTCATCAGAAGAGAAATGCTGCTTCGGGTCAAAGTCAGGAACGGTAACTGCCAGAGAAATTTTTATATTATCAATGGGCAAATCAAAAGGCTTGATGGCTGAGCGCCCTGCTTTTAATGCATTCCAAAAAGCAGGTACATTTATACCGGGCCCGGAAACAGCGCCCAGGCCAGTAACCACAACACGACGATTCAACATGACAAATCAGCCCTGCCAGGTCAGTGCTGGGTTTTTGAAATTTTTTCTATAATATCGTTAACCGTAACGATAGAGGGGATGACTTCGTTAGGAATTTCTATATCAAAAGCTTCTTCAAGCTCAAATAACACGGTAATTGCTTTTAATGAATCAACACCTAATGCCACAAGTTCGGCTTCAGGTGTTACATCTTCTATTTTACAATGTGCCGTATCGACAATAACTTCAGCGACTTTATCCAGGACCATAATTATTATTATTATTCAGCTATTGGGCATTAAATATAATGACCAATATTGGTTAATTTGCCTGCTGAGTAGAACCCGGTTTAAAAAAACGGTCTATTCCGTTAGTGTTCTTTATCGCTCCTCTTGAATACATAGCAACAAATGAAAATATAAACTAATTAGAACGCCTCAATAGTACTAATTTAACAACAGTTAGTCTATAATTTTTTTAACAAAATCAGTTAGATTAAGTATAATTATTAAATAATAATTAACTTGCTGCTTTAAGTTAAGCTTGTAATAATAAAACCTGAATCATGTCAACTAAATAATAAAAATAACAGGGTCATATTAATGAAGATTGAACATGAATCCAGCGACACCTTGCAGACAAAAAAAAGTAAAAGCGCGCAGGCTTATACGCAATTTAATACCCGTTATGATTCTGAAACGAGTGCCATCTGGGTGTGGATGCAGCCGCAACCCTGTCCCTGTATCAATGCCACTTTAATTGATGAACTGGTATCGCTTCAGCAGCAGCTATCGGTTACCTATAAAAATCAGCGCGCTGATAGCATATGGCCCTTTCGTCATCTCATCCTGGCGTCAAAAATACCGGGAATCTATAATCTTGGCGGCGATTTAGGTTTTTTTAAACAATGCATAGTCAATAAAGAAGAGGAAAATCTTAGAGATTATGCCTACAAATGCATCAATCTATTGCACCGTAACATCGATAACCTGGATCTGCCGATTACCATGGTTTCTCTTGTCCAGGGACAGGCATTAGGCGGCGGTTTTGAAACCGCCCTTTCCTGTGATGTCATTATTGCAGAACGCAGCTCTCAACTGGGTTTTCCTGAAATTTTGTTCAACCTGTTCCCGGGCATGGGTGCCTACAACCTGCTCGAGCGTCGAATTGGGTCTGCGCTTGCTGAACGCATCATTTTAAGCGGCAGAACATACGGTGCTGAAGAACTTTATGATATGGGCGTAATCGATGTACTTACTGAAGATGGTTACGGCGTAGAGGCAACAGAAAATTACCTCAAGAGTCATAACCAGTCACACAATACCATTCGTGCAATGAAAAGAATCCGGCAAATTGTTCATCCCATAGAAAAACAGAAAATGTACGATATTGTTGATATCTGGGTAGAATCAGCAATGGATTTAAGCAAAAAAGACCTGGCAAAAATGGAACGTCTATTGCTTCTGCAAAAAGACCTGAAAAACAGTAAAGCCCTGCAGCAACAAAATACCACATTGGCCCCACGTCGTGCTGACTGGCGAAAAAATAAGGATGTAACCTTTCCTTTAATTAATCATCTTGGTGAAAACGTATCACGCAACAGGAGAAAAAATGCAGGACGAAGAGTGAAGAAAAAACTAACGGACCTGTGAACAAATCTCCCGGGTGCCTTTCGGATTCAGGTAATTTAGAGTATTCCTAATGCAAGGACTGGTTAAATTCATAAAAAACATCGTTGTTTTACCCGTAATCTGGCTGTTTCTTATAACACTGAGTATCGTACTGTATGTGCTATCACACTTACCGCGTGTTTTCTCCGGTCGTTATTATCACTTTCTGTCGCGTTTCTGGTGCAAAATATTCGTCCGTGCATTAGATGTTGACTTAAAACTCGTTCACAAAAATACCCGGCCATTAGCAAAACAGTACATTCTGATTGCTAACCATCCTTCTGCCTTAGAAGATTTTGCTATACCTGCCCTGTTTGATATATATCCACTGGCAAAAGCCGGTGTGCGTGACTGGATAGTATTAGGTCGCATCAGTGATTATGCCGGAACCATTTATGTCGAGCGAGAAAGCGCCAGTTCAAGACATGCAGCAGTACAGTCTTTACTTGAAGCGGTTAAAGCGGGCAAAAATATTGTCATCTTTCCCGAGGGTGGCTGCAAAGGATCACGCATCTATGAGAAATTTCATACCGGCGCGTTTGATATATCTCTGCAAACCGGCATCCCGGTTCTACCGGTATTTTTACACTATATAGATCAGAAAGCTTTTGAATGGCAAGGCCAGTCCCTGGTGCTAAAACTCTGGCAAATTTTTAAATCCAATAATAATCGCGTTAATTATTACGTACACGATGCGATATCACCTGAGACGTTCACAGATAAAGAAAGCTTTGCAAAACATGCGCATGCAAAATATTTAGAATGGCAGAAAGAATACCTGGATAAGCTTTGAGTTTTCATTTCGCTGTACATTGCACACGCTGTAGTAATTCTTTATCGTACAATGCCTTGCCTGGCTGTACCCGACACTTTACGGATAGTCAAAAACGTTAAAAGCATTTAGTCCACAGATGAACGCAAATACACGCAAATAAAAACTTTTTAAAATGAAAAATGTTTCGTAGGGTGGGCACGCTTTTTTGCCCACGCGGAACGGCACGTCAATACGTGGGCAAAAAAGCGTTCCCACCCTACTGTTACTACAAAAGAAGTTGCTTTTTATTTGCGTTCATTTGCGTTCATCTGTGGACTAAATTATTTTTCTTTATGCGGGCGTTAATGGCCGTTAATACCCGGACAGTTAATCAGTTTTAAAAGATAGATCATATCTGGACTTATACAAAACACTGCAACTATCTCTAAATTTCTCTTTAATTTCCTTCGTGTTTTTGTATTTATCCTGTATGATATGCCCTCACTTTTGGTGCACTTCGGTCTGCACCTTTTTAAAACGGTAATCTTTCAAGATTCACCTCGAAACACGAAACATGTTTCCGCCTGGACCGATCCACATTGATATGTGAGTAGGCCGATCCCTGGAGAACATTAAAATGTCATTTGATTCCCTCGGCCTTTTGGCCGAATTACACCGTGCTGTATCTAAAAAAGGCTACGACACCCCTACGCCAATACAAAAGCAGGCGATTCCTGTGATCCTGGATGGTCGCGACCTTATGGCGGGCGCGCAAACCGGTACCGGTAAAACCGCCGGTTTTACCTTACCTTTATTGCAGCGCCTGGTAGAAACCGACAAACCACGAAAAGGTCGCCGCCCTCTTCGTGCACTGGTGTTAACCCCAACCCGTGAACTTGCCGCACAGGTTGCAGAAAGTGTACGCGACTATGGATGTTACCTGCCACTTCGCTCTACCGTTGTTTTTGGCGGGGTAAGTATCAACCCGCAAAAACAGAAACTCATTAAGGGCGTGGACATACTGGTGGCAACACCCGGTCGCTTGCTTGATCATGTAAATCAACGATCGGTTAATCTATCAAACATTGATATCCTGGTGCTTGATGAAGCCGACCGCATGCTTGATATGGGTTTTATACATGATATTAAAAAGGTGCTTGCCCTGGTACCAAAAAACAAGCAAACATTATTATTCTCAGCAACTTTTTCCAATGACATTAAAAAACTTGCCAATGGCCTGATGAAGTCACCCGTGCTGATTGAAGTGTCCAGACAAAATGCAGCAACAGAAACGGTTACCCAGGTAGTGCATCCGGTCGATAAAACACGTAAACGCGAACTGCTTTCTTTCCTTATCGGCTCTAATAACTGGCAGCAGGTACTGGTATTCAACCGCACCAAACACGGCGCCAACCGTCTTGCTGAACAGCTGAATAAAGATGGCATCACAGCAGCAGCCATTCATGGTAATAAAAGCCAGGGCGCGCGTACCCGGGCATTAGCCGAGTTTAAAGCCGGTAAAACACGTGTCCTGGTGGCCACCGATATTGCTGCACGCGGCATAGATATCGACCAGTTACCGCATGTAGTGAACTATGAATTACCCAACGTGGCTGAAGACTATGTGCATCGCATTGGCCGCACCGGCCGTGCTGGCAATGAAGGTGAAGCCATGTCACTGGTATGTGTTGATGAGCTGAAGTTACTCAAAGATATTGAAAAACTGATTAAACGCGAGATCCCCAAAGATGTTATCGAAGGCTATGAGCCCGACCCTGCTATTAAAGCGCAGCCGCTGACTAACGGCAGAAACAAAGGCCGTGGTCAGCAACAAAGCACTTCCAGAAGACACTCATCACGCCCGGCTAATAAGAAAACACCCCGCGCTGGAAAAAATGCCAGAAGAAAAACTTCCGAAGGGAATGCTAATACCGGTGGCAATACGGGCAATCAGAAAACACCATCACCCTGGAAGAAGCGTAGCAACAGGCAGAACCGCACACGAGATGCCGCTTAGGATACATTCATTGTCAACTGACAACTTGTAACTTAAAACTTAAAACTTTTTTACACCCGGAATAAAACCATGCTAGCAACCGCAAACATCACTATGCAATTTGGCGCAAAGCCGCTCTTTGAAAACGTCTCTGTTAAATTTGGCGATAGCAATCGTTACGGTTTAATCGGTGCCAATGGCTGTGGCAAGTCAACCTTTATGAAAATTCTGGGTAATGATCTTGAGCCTACAGCCGGCAATATCTCAAAAGACCCTGACGAACGTATCGGTAAATTAAAGCAGGATCAGTTTGCCTACGAAGAATTTAACGTCATTGATACTGTCATTATGGGCCATGAAGAGCTATGGGCAATCAAGTCAGAAAAAGATGCGATTTACGCTAACCCGGAAATGACTGAAGCCGATGGCATACGTGCTGGCGACCTTGAAGCGGAATTTGCCGAGATGGATGGTTACTCTGCCGAAGCGCGCGCGGGTGAACTGTTATTAGGTCTCGGTATACCCATTGAACAACACTATGGTCCGATGAGCAAAGTTGCACCCGGCTGGAAACTACGTGTATTACTGGCCCAGGTTTTATTTTCCGAGCCTGACATTATGCTGCTCGACGAGCCGACCAATAACCTCGACATCAACAGCATACGCTGGTTAGAAGATATATTAAATGCGCGTAACTGCACCATGATAATCATCTCGCATGACCGTCACTTCTTAAACAGTGTGTGCACACACATGGCCGATTTAGACTACGGCGAAATTCGGATGTATCCGGGTTCTTATGATGATTACATGATTGCATCAACGCAGGCGACTGAAAGTTTGCAGTCAGAAAATGCCAAGAAAAAAGCACAGATTGCAGAGCTTAAATCTTTCGTTAGCCGCTTCTCGGCAAATGCATCTAAATCCAAACAGGCAACTTCACGCGCTAAACAAATAGACAAAATACAACTGGCAGAAGTAAAACCTTCCAGTCGTAAAAATCCTTACATCTATTTTGAAGAAGATAAAAAACTGCACCGCCTGGCACTCGAAGTAGAAGGTCTGGCAAAAAGTTTTGATGAAAATTACCTGTTTGCTAATCTTGACCTGATGGTGGAAGTCGGCGAACGTATTGCCATTATCGGTCCTAACGGTATCGGTAAAACCTCATTGCTGCGATGCCTCTACGGTAATCTGGAAGCATCGGCCGGCATCGTAAAATGGTCAGAGAACTCACAACTGGGTTACTACGCACAGGACCACGCCTCTGACTTCGAACAGGATAAAACGCTTTATGACTGGATGAGTTACTGGGGCAAAGAAAACGACGACGAACAATCTATACGTGGCACCCTGGGGCGTTTATTGTTTTCATCCGATGACATCAATAAAAGAGTCAGCGTCATCTCTGGTGGAGAACAGGGTCGTATGTTGTTTGGTAAATTAATGCTACAACGTAACAACATCCTGTTAATGGATGAACCAACCAACCACCTTGATATGGAATCCATCGAATCACTCAACCTGGCACTGGAGAATTTCCCCGGCACACTGTTTTTCGTCAGCCATGACCGTGAATTCGTCTCTTCCTTAGCCACGCGCATTATTGAAATGACGCCAAAAGGACTGGTTGATTTCCGGGGCAGTTATGAAGAGTACCTGAGCAGTCAGGACATGGAACAGGGCAAACGAAAAGCTTCGTGAAGACTTCAAAACTAAAAAAACGGCAAGCATTTAGCTTGCCGTTTTCGTTTTTGCCTTTTGCTTGAAAGAGGCTTACACCCTAAGGCCTTATTGTGGAGCCGGCTGAGGAGATCCCTGTCTATACTGTGACTGACCGCCTTGTCCCTGGCCACCACCATTGCCATAACGATACTGGTTTTGATAGCGATACTGTTTAGGGTTACCTTGATTGGCACCACCACCCTGGCCTTGACCATAACCCTGGCCTTGGCCCTGACCACCTTGTCCTCTACCCTGACCTCCCTGACCGTAACTCTGACCACCTTGACCACTGCCCTGGCTACCCTGGCCATAACTCTGTCCACCGCGATTACCATAACTACTCTGACCACCGCCCTGTCCACGACTATAACCCTGACTGCTCTGACCACCACCTCTATTATAACCACCACCCTGACCGCCGCCACCGCCACCGCCGCCTTTTGCAAAGGCTGAGGATGAAGCTGCAACAGCAACGGTTAGAAATATACTGCCAATGGCATTTTTGATTTTTGAATTCATCGCCTGGAACTCCTTATAAAATGTTTTTAAATTTCTAATAATAGCCTGTAGAGAGTAACAGCAACCGTTGATAGAAACAATTAGCCTGCTTTTCGCTTGATCTCAGTGTAACAATACAGGGGGAAAAACTAATTGATTATTATCATCAATTTAAAGCTATTTCATACAGTAAAAAACATCAACTCAACAACTATGGACTGAAAGTCCATAGGTTGTTTTATAACGATTAAAAATCGTTCTCTTTGATAACGCTGAAATTTTATAGTTATAACTATAATAGTTT
>Ga0164313_10002703_pt1 | contig 15855 bp, 12 predicted proteins | sample GuaBasSedimGuay4_FD_113735 | JGI IMG/M metagenome (GOLD analysis project Ga0164313, IMG submission 113735) | Subseafloor sediment microbial communities from Guaymas Basin, Gulf of California, Mexico - Guay4, Core 4569-4, 0-3 cm | ecosystem: Environmental > Aquatic > Marine > Hydrothermal vents... | reverse complement strand
TCGTGGCGCAGCTCTGCGTTGCCAGATCTCGACGAATCCACGGATTCGCCTGCGATCTGTCGCCTTGATCTGCACCACGAGCGCACCACCGCGCACGAAAGCACTTACGCCACAGGCTGCTAGGGCCAGATCTGGCGCTTAGGGGCCGGCTGTTCAGGCCAGCTCTACCACCGCGCTCTCGATGCGCAGGCTCTCGGAGGGCGTGCCGCTCGGGCTGCCGGCCGCCTCCAGGGCTGCCAGCGTGGTCTCGCCGCCCAGCACCTCACCAAAGATGGTGTGCAGGCCGTCCAGGTGGGGCGTGGGCACGAAGGTCAGGAAGAACTGGCTGCCGTCGGTGCCGGGGCCGGCGTTGGCCATGCTCAGCAGGCCAGGGCGGTCGTGCTTCACGGAGGGGTCGAACTCGCCGCTCATGGTGTAGCCCGGGCCGCCGGTGCCGCGCCCGAGGGGGCAGCCGCCCTGGGCCATGAAGCCCTGGATCACGCGGTGGAAGGCCAGCCCGTCGTAGAAGCCGAGCCGGGTCAGATAAAGGGTAGAGGCCACATGCCGGGGCGCCACGTCGGAGCGCAGGAGCACGGTCAGGGTGCCCTTGTTGGTGCTCAGCACCCAGTGGTAGGTGGTGTCGTCGGTGAAGGGCAGCTCGGGCGGGCCCGAGAGGCGGGTGCGCCAGCCGTCCTTGGCGGTGTCGACAGGGTTGCTGGCCAGGTGCGTCTCAAGGGCGGCGAGTGCCGGGTCGCTGGTTGCGGTCATGGGGGCTCCGATAGGCGGGGAAGCCCGGCAGCGTAGCCTCGGGCGGTCCGGGCGTCCACGCGCGGTCGGGGCCCCCTCAGCCGGCGGTCACGGAGACGCCGTCCACCAGGGCCCAGGGCACGCGAGCGGCGCCCATGAGCCGCTCGCGCTCGCTCGAGAGCTGCACCAGGCTCTGCAGCAGCAGCTCGAACACGTTGCCGGAGATGAGCGTCTCGCGCACCGGGCGCTGCAGCTTGCCGCCCTCGATCCAGCGGGCCGATTTGGCCACACCGGAGAAGTCGCCCGAGGCCGGGTCGACCGTGCCCGAGAAGCGCTGCACCAGCAGGCCGCGGTTGAGGGCGCTGAGCATCTGCCGCTGGTCGCCGCCCTCGCCGGGGGCCACGACGAGGGCGTGGGGGCCCAGGCCGGGCACACCCCGCGCGCCACCCCGGGCGTGGCCGCTGGAGAGCACGCCGTCGACCTGGGCGGCGTAGGCGTTGTAGAGCAGGCCGGAGAGCATGCCGCCCTCGAGGATGGCGTGCCGACCGCAGGGCTGCCCCTCGCGGTCGAAGCTGGCGGCGCCGGCCAGCTCCAGATCGGTGGGGTCGTCCACCACCTGCAGCGACGCGGCCGCCACGGCCTCGCCCACGCGACCGGCCAGGGCGGAGCGACCGCGTTGGACGGCGATGGCGGACGCGGCCGACACCAGCGGGTCGATGAACACGTCGGCGAACGCCGCGGGAGCAAACAGCACCGGGCCGCGGTAGGTCTCGGCCGCCCCGGCGGCCAGGTTGCCCAGGGCCGACTCCGTGAAGTGCCGCACCAGTTCGGCGCTGGAGGCGGGGGCCCGGGCCAGCAGCCGCACGCTGTCGCCCTGGTAGTCGAAGCCGCCCACGTCGTCGCCGTCCACGGCCATGCCGAACAGGAGCTGCGACAGGGCCGCGTCGCTCTCGCTGGCGCGCACGCCGGCGGAGCTGACCACGGCCAGGCTGGTGCAGGACACGTCGGTGCTGGCCTGGTCCAGCGAGAGGCGCGGGTCGACGGCCTGGGCGGCGGCCACCAGCTCGCGTGCGCGCCGCACGATGTCCTCGATGGGCAGGGCAGCCAGCTCGGGCTCGACCAGCGCGGGCAGGCGCGTGATGGGGCGCGGCGCGGGCAGCAGGTTGGCGTCATCAGGCGGCGAGAAGCTCGCCAGCGCCAGGGCGTCGCGGACGGTGCCTTCCAGCGCGGCGCGGCCTTGCTGGTTGGTGGAGGCGAAAGCCTGGCGCCGCTCGCGGAAGACGCGTAGCCCCAGGGATGTGCCCTCGTCCACCTGGGTCAGCTGCAGGTCGCCCTTCTCGTAGCGCACGGCCGTCGAGTTGCTGCTCACGCTGAAGGCCTCGGCCTCATCGGCGCCCTGGGTCAGGGCCAGCTCGACCGCCTCGGCGCAGGCCGCCAGCAGGCGCTGCTCGCGCTGGTCGGTGCTCTCGGTGGGGCGGCTGGTGTCGGTGGCGGTCATGCGTTGCGTCCTCCCACCAGCACCTGGCAGGAGAGCCAGGGTCCGCCGGCGTCGACCTTGGCGGGTTGGCCCTTGCCACAGTGGCCCGAGCCGAGATCCCATTGAAACTCGCCGCTGACGCCGTCCACCGAGCGCAGCACATCGAAGGCGATGCCGGAGATGTTCACGCCGCGCATGAGCGCGCCCCGTTTGCCGTTCTTGATGGGCCAGGCGCGCGCGGTGCCGAACATGAACTCGCCGTTGGCGTCGGCCTGGCCGTTGCGCGGGCCGTCAAGCATGAGCCCGTCGTCGATGCCCGCGATGAGCTGCTCCAGCGTCGATTGGCCGGGCTCGATGTAGGTGTTGCGCATGCGGATCAGGGGCTCGTCGTCGTACTCCCAGGCGCGGGCGTTGCCGGTGGGCGCCACGCCGAAGCGCGCCGCCGACTCGCGGTCATGCAGGTAGCTGGCGAGCACGCCGTCCTGGATGATCACCGTGCGCCCGGCGAGCACGCCCTCGTCGTCCACGCGCAGGGTGCCGCCGGCGCCTGGGTGGTGTTCGGAGGCGCCGGAGTCGCACAGGGTCACTAGCTCGCTGGCCACGCGCTGGCCGAGCTTGCCCGCGGCGCAGGACCCGGAGGCCACGAAGTCGGCCTCGACGGTGTGTCCGATGGCCTCGTGCGTCAGCAGCCCCACCAGCGCGGGCGAGAGCAGCACACGCTTGCGGCCGCCCTCGGGGTAGCCCGCGCTGAGCAGGTCGACGGCGCCCGCGGCGGCCTGTTCGGCGTAGGCCGCCGCCGCCTGCTTGCCGAAGAGGCAGTCCCAGGCGCCGGTGACGCCGATGGACTCGGACGCGCGCTGGATCTCTCCCCCCTTGCTGGCCACGGCCGAGACGCGGAACTCAGGGCGCACGATGCGCGTCCAGGCGCGGGCGCCGTCGGAGGTGACGATGCCCTTCTCTTCGAAGATCTCGGCGTAGCCGCAGCCCGCGCTGGTGATGGAGGGCGAGGACTCGCGGGCCTGGGCCTCCATGGCCAGCACGAGCTCGAGCGTCTGGTCGAGGGGCCGCGCGGCCAGCTCGTCGTAACCGTCGCAGTCGAAGCGCCCCACCGCCAGATTGGCGGGAGGCAAGGCCTCGATCTTGTGCTTGCGGTCGGCGGCGGAGCTGACGGCGGCGCGGCGGGCGGCGTCCACCGCGCGACGCACGGCGGCCGGCTCCAGGCGATCCGTGCTGGCAAAGCCCCAGGTGCCGTGGGCCAGGACGCGCACGCCCACGCCGCTGTGCTCGGCCATCTTGGCCTGGTCCACGCGGCCCTGCTCGACCGCCACGGAGCGGGTGCGCTTGCCGTGGTAGCGCAGCTCGATGTAGTCCGCGCCGCCGTCGGCCAACACGTCGGCCAGGGGCTCGGTGGGATCTCGTTCGGTCATGAGCCAGGCTCACCGGGAGGGAGGGGCGTGGTGGGGTTGCGCGCTGTGATCCTGCCGGCCGAGGCGGGCTGCCGGGCCGCAAGTCGCGGGGCGATGATAGCCGCCGGGCCCGGGCGAGCCCGCTGCCTGCCCCGAAGAGTGCATGGGCGGGACCCGCGGCAGGGGGCCCTGGGGCATCGGGCAGCGCCGTCCACAGCGGTCCTGAGGCCTACGGGGGGGGCTGCCGTCGCGCAGCCCGGGCACGTGAGCGACGCTGCCCGGGCCAGTCGCTACACTGCTTCGTTCGACCTCGCGTGTTCCGGAGACGTTCCGGTCCACGCCCGCTCCCTCTCTACGACGGTTCATCAGCCCCATGGGCGTCAGCACTTCCGACATCTCCATCACCCTTCACGACGTGGCCAAGATGATCGGGGGGCGCACGCTCTTCGAGGGCGTCACCCTGTCGTTCCTGCGTGACGCGCGCATCGGCGTCATCGGCCCCAACGGCATGGGCAAGTCGACCCTGCTGCGCATCCTGGCCGGCGAGGATCAAGAGTTCGAGGGCGAGCGCCTGCCCGCCCCCGGTCTCAGCATCGGCTACGTGCACCAGGAGCCCGAGCTCGATCCCGAGCTGACGGTGATGGAGAACGTCGAGAAGGCCGTGCAGCCGGTGCGCGACATGGTCAAGAAGTACGAGCAGATCTCGGCCAGGATGGGTGAGGACATCTCGCCCGACGAGATGGAGGGGCTGCTCGAGAAGATGGGCCGGCTGCAGGAGCAGATCGAGGCCAAGGACGCGTGGGAGCTGGACCGGCACATCGAGCAGGCCATGCACGCTCTGCGCCTGCCGCCTTCGGACTCCATGGTGACCAAGCTGTCGGGCGGCGAGAGGCGTCGCGTGGCGTTGTGCCGCACGCTCATGGAGCACCCCGACCTGCTGCTGCTCGACGAGCCCACCAACCACCTGGACGCCGACACGGTCACCTGGCTGGAGCGCCACCTGCAGGACTACAACGGCACGGTCATCCTGGTGACCCACGATCGCTACTTCCTCGACAACGTCGTGGGCTGGATGCTGGAGATCGATCGCGGCGCCGCGCGGGTGTACGAGGGCAACTACACCGACTACCTCAAGCAACGCGCCGAGTTCTACCGGCAGCGCCAGAAGGGCGACAACGAGCGCGGCAAGCAGATCACGCGCGAGCTCGACTGGGCGCGCCAGAACCCCAAGGGCCGCACCACCAAGAGCAAGGCGCGCGTGCAGCGCTACGATGACCTGGTGCGCGAGCACCGCAAGATCGTCAAGGACGAGCTGCGCCTGCACGTGCCCTTCACCAAGCGCCTCGGCACCCAGGTGCTCAACGTGAACGACGTCACCAAGGGCTTCGCCGGGCGCACGCTCTTCTCCGAGCTCTCGTTCGAGATGCCGCCGGGCGCCATCCTGGGCGTCGTGGGCCCCAACGGCACGGGCAAGACCACGCTCATGCGCATGATCGTGGGGCAGGAGACGCCCGACGAGGGCGAGGTGCAGCTGGGCAAGACCGTCGACCTCTGCTACCTCGATCAGAGCCGCGAGGAGCTCAACCCCAAGGCCACCGTCTACGACACGATCACGGGCGGCACCGACATGATCCGTGTGGGCGACGACCAGCTCAACGGCAAGGCCTACGTGTCGCGCTTCAACTTCCGCGGCTCCGAGCAGGACAAGCTCATGAACACGCTCTCCGGCGGCGAGCGCAACCGCGTGCAGCTGGCCAAGATGCTGGCCAAGGGCGGCAATCTGATTCTGCTCGATGAGCCCACCAACGACCTCGACCTGCCCACCCTGCGGCATCTCGAGGAGGCCATGCTCGAGTTCCCCGGCTGCTGCATCGTGGTGACCCACGATCGCTACTTCCTGGACCGCGTGGCCACGCACATCCTGGCCTTCGATCCCGACCTGGGCGTGCACTTCCACCCGGGCAACTTCGAGAGCTGGCGCGTCAAGCGGGCCGAACTGCGTGAGGCCGAGGGCCTGTCGGGCGAGGCTTCGGCCGGCACGCACAGGCGCTTCCGGGCTTCATGAAGCGACTGCTCACGCTGCTGGCCCTGAACAAGCGTTGGTGGGTTGCGCCCATCGTCATCTACGCCGTGGTCGTGGTGTGGCTGGCGTCTCTGTCGGCCGAAGCGCCCGTCGAGACCTTCGACTACCGCTTCAACTGATGCCGCCTGCGGTGTGGGTGGCGGCCTGGATGTCGCAGGGGCTCGCGGCATGAGCGCCGGCGACCAGGCTCGCGCCAACCCAGCGCGCGCGACGCTGACGCCGCTCACCAAGCTGACCTTGATGGTGCTGCCGCTGGCGCTGCTGGTGGCGCTGACCGAGCTGTCGCTGTGGGCTCTGGGGCTGGGCGGGCAGCGCGATCTCAGCCGGGGCTTCGACCGCGACGCGGCCTACCTGCTGCGCGTGGACGGCGGCTGGGTCACGCAGATCTTCGGTGATCCCGAGCGCGAGCAGCGGGTGCCGGACAAGGGCGCCACGCGGCGCGTGCTGCTCATGGGTGGCAGCAACACCGAGGTCTTTCCGGAGCGTTACCTGGAGGACCTGCTGAGCGAGCACGCGCCCGACCCCTCGCGCCCGTGGGAGCTGATCAACCTGGGGCGCTCGGGGTACGGCAGCGGGCGCGTGCTGATCCTGCTGGAGCAGGCCCTGGTGCTCGAGCCGGACGTGGTCGTGATCTACAGCGGACACAACGAGTTCGTGGAGCGCGGCTTGGCCGCCGAGCTGGACGCAGCCCTGGGTGGCGCTGCCGGCCGCGCCGCCGCGAGCGGGCTGGCCCGGACGCGGCTGTTCCGCGTGGTGGAGCAGGCCCTGCGCCCACCGCAGCCCGCGCCCGAGCTGTCCCGGCCCGCGCCCGAGCTGTCCCCGGATGATCCGGCCGCACGCGAGATCCCGTGGTCGACGACGCAGGCCCAGTGGCAGGTCTACCGCAGCAACGTCGCGGCCATGTGCGATCTGATCCGGGCCGCGGATGTCCAGCTGGTGCTGTGTACCCTGGCCAGCAACCACTTCACGCCGCCCTACGTGTCGTCGCGCGCTGAGCCCATGCCGCCGGAGGCGTGGGCCGCCTTCGACACCGCCCGGCGCGCTGGCCTGGTGCAGATCCCGCGGCCCTTCCGGGAGTTCTTGCGCCCGCCGTTGCGCCTGCGTCTGGGATCCTGGATCCGGGGTGATGGCGCGGCCGCCGCCATCGATGTCGAGCAGTTGCCGCCCCTGCGTGCGCTCAGCGGCCCGCTGGCGGACCTGCGAGCCACGCCCGAGTCGAAGGGCGGGGACGCCACGCTCGCGGGCTGGCATTGGCCCCCAATCGCGCAGTGGAACGCCAAGGTCGTGGCGGTCCTCAGCGCCTACGAACGCCTGGTGCGGCGCGAGCTCGCGCCGCCCATGGAGCACAGCCTGCGTCGGGCCGTGGCCGCGCTCGAGCAGGCGTTGCTGCTGGTCCCCAATGACCCGGACGCCCATTTCGACCTGGGGCTGGCGCACTGGTTGCTGCGCGATGACGTCGCGGCCAAGCATGAGTTTGAGGTCGCGCGCCGCTACGACCGCGCGCCCCACAGCGCCAACGGCATCTCCAACGACATCCTGCGCGTGCTCGCCGCGGAACGACCGGGCGTGCTGCTGCTGGACGTCGCGGCGCAGTTTGCCGAGCACAGCCAGGCCGGGCTGGTGGGCTACGAGGTCATGATGGACGCGTGCCACTTGCAGCCGGGAGCCCGGAGAGCGCTGATGGGTCTGCTGGCGCCGCTTGTCGTCGAGGCGAGCGCTCGCTGACGCAGCCACGCGCATGCGCGCAGTTGATTGGGAAGCCCGCGCGGCGTATTGCAGGTGGTGCCGGGAGGTGCCGCACAGGCCGGAATCAGCCGGTTCGAGTGCCCAAAGACCGGGCGAGGCGCAGCCGGACGAGGCGCTGGTCTGCAGGAGGAAAGCATGTTCAGTCAGCTGTTCGATACTCAGGTTCTGTGGTTCAGCGTCCCGGCGTTGATCGGCACCGCGGTGTTCTCACTGCGTGTGCTGCTCATGCTCATGGGCGGCGACGCAGATATGGATGCCGACGTCGATTTCGACCTCGACGGCGACGCCGGCTTTGACGGCAGCGACAGCGACAGCGCCTTCGGCGTGCTGTCGGTGCAGGGCCTGGCCGCGGCCATGGCCGGCTTCGGCTGGGCGGCCATCGGCGCGCACCTCGGCTCGGGCTGGGGCATGACCAGCTCGGCCGCGGTCGGCGTGGCCGGCGCCGTGGCCATGGTCTGGTTGCTGGGGCTGCTGCTCAAGGGCATGCACGACCTGCAGAGCTCCGGCACCGTGCAACTCGAGACGGCCATCGGCGTCACCGGCGACGTCTACGTCGGCGTCCCGGCCCGCGGCGAAGGTCGCGGCCAGGTGCGCCTCATCCTGAAGCAGCGCATGCGCATCGTCGACGCCGTCTCCGACGACCGCGCGCTGCCCCGCTCGGCCCGTGTGCGCGTGCTGTCGGTCAATGACGACCGCAGCGTGACCGTCACCGAGGCCTGACTCCCCGCTCACTACTGGAGGACGACATGTTCACCCCGATCCTTGCCGCCATCTCCGAGGACCTCGTGTGGTACGGAGGCCTGGGCGGTTTCGCCCTGCTGCTCTTCCTGTTCGCCGCGCTCTTCGTCACGCGCCAATACAAGCGCTGCCCCAGCAACCGCATCCTGGTGATCTACGGCCGCGTGGCCGGGCGCCAGGCCGCCAAGTGCATCCATGGAGGCGGCGCCTTCGTGATCCCGCTGATCCAGGATTACGAGTACCTGTTCCTCGACCCGCTGGTGATCGAGATCCCGCTGTCGGGCGCGCTCTCGCGCAACAACATTCGCGTCAACGTGCCGTCCACCTTCACGGTGGGTATCGGCACCGATCCGGTGCTCATGAACAACGCCGCCGAGCGCCTGCTCGGCCTGGGCGAGGCCAAGATCCGCGATCAGGCCCAGGACATCATCCTGGGTCAGCTGCGCCTGGTCATCGCGACGCTCTCGATCGAGGAGATCAACCGGGACCGCGAGAAGTTCATGAACCTGATCAACGAGAACGTCGGCCAGGAGGTGAACAAGGTCGGCCTCGAGCTGATCAACGTGAACATCCGCGACATCACCGACGAGTCGGGCTACATCGACGCCATCGGCAAGCGCGCCGCGGCCGAGGCCATCAACACGGCCATCGTGGACGTGGCGCAGCAGGAGCGTGACGGCGCCACGGGCCAGGCCATGGCCAACCGCGAGCGCTCGGTGAGCGTGGCGCGCGAGGAGGCCACCGCCGCCCAGGGCGAGAAGGACGCCGAGCGCGAGCAGCGCGTGGCCGTGGCGGGCTTCGAGGCCCAGGCCGTGGAGGGCGAGGCCACGTCGACGCGCGACATAGAGATCGTGCGGGCCCAGCGGCACGCCGAGACCATCGCAGCGGCCAAGCAGGCCGAGCAGGCCCAGCGCGTCAAGGTGGCCTCAGAGGAGGCCACCGCCAAGCTGGGTGAGAACACCTCGGCCGCCAAGGTGGCCGAGTCGGACGCGGTGCTGGCCGAGGTGCGCGCGGGCGCCCGGCGTCGCGCCGAGGTGGCCGCCGCCGAGGCGCGCGAGGCCGTGCTCAAGGCCGAGCGCGAGCAGGAGCTGGCGCGCCTGTCCAAGGAACAGCTCGCTCCGCAGGAGATCGAGAAGCAACGCATCGAGATCGCCGCCGAGGCCGAGGCCGAGCGTCAGCGTCGCACCGCGGCCGGTGAGGCCGACGCCATCCTGGCCCGCTACAACGCCGAGGCCGAGGGCACGCGGGCCGTGCTCGAGGCCAAGGCCGAGGGTTACCGCCAGCTGATGGACGCCTGCTCCGGACACCCGGACCTGGCGCCGAGCCTGCTGCTGATCGAGAAGCTGCCCGAGCTGGTGGCCGAGCAGGTCAAGGCCGTGCAGAACCTCAAGATCGACAAGGTCACGGTGTGGGACGGCGGCAGCGGTTCGGGGCGCGGAGGCAAGGGCGCCACGGCCGACTTCCTGAGCGGCCTGATGGGCTCGCTGCCCGCCATGCACGACCTGGCGCGGCAGGCCGGCATCGAGCTGCCGCGCGTGCTGGGGCACGTGGCCCCGGTGACGGCCCGCGACGACGCCCCGCCGCTGGCCATGGCTGACGGCGCGGCCGCCGAGCTCGACCCGGAGGATGGCGCGGCCTGAGCGCCGCTGCCCTGATCCGTGCCTCAAGCGCCCCCGGCCGTCTCCTCGGCCGGGGGCGCTTCTGCTTGGGGAGCGCTCGCTCAGCGGCCTGACGCTGCGGCGCTGCCGGGCCGCGTGTACCCTGCGCCCCATGACGACCTCCCGCCTCGCCCTCGCCTACGCCGGACTGCTGGCCGCCGCGCTCTGCTCCTGCGCCGGACCGCCCGCTGCGTTCGAGCACCCGCCGCTCTCGGCTGAGGCCCTGCGCTCCCACGTCGAGGTCCTGGCCGCCGACGACATGCAGGGCCGCGAGGTCGGCAGCGCGGCGGCGATGCGGTCGGCGGAGTACATCGCCGCGGTGCTTGGCGAGGCGGGCTGGGCGCCGGCCGGCAACGAGGGCACGTATCTCCAGAACATCGGCATGGCGGGCTTCGAGCGGGACGGCGCGCTACAGGCCCTGTTCGAGGGCCCGGACGGCGCGCTCCTCAAGGCCGACCATGGCGCCGAGCTGCGCTGGCTGCGCGGTCCGCCCGTGCACGTCACGCTCGACCTCGTGCTGGTCAAGGGCCCCGAGGACATCCCCTCGACGCCTGACCCTCACGACGCCCTGGTGTTGCTGGCGGACGGTCGCACCGCCATGAGCTGGCTGGACGAGGATCGCGGCCAGGGTTGGGGAGCCTTGCTCATCATGGGCCCCTCGACCGAGGGCATGCCGACCCCGCCGCCCAAGCTCTTGCTGGGCGCGACCAACGACCCGGTGCTGCTCATGACGCGCGGGTCGCTGCCCGCGGCGCTGGCTGCGGGGCGCTTCGACACGCTGCACCTCTCGCTCGACAGCGAGGAGCCCGTGCTGGCCGTCAACGTCGTGGGCTTGCTGCCGGGCACGGGGCCCTCGGACGAGGTGATCATTCTCAGCGCGCACTACGACCACCTGGGTCTGGCCGATGCGGGCGCGGACCGCGTCTTCAACGGGGCCGACGACGACGCCTCCGGCGTGGCCATGGTGCTGGAGCTGGCGCGGGCGCTGGCCGCCGGTCGGCCGCCGTACCGCACGGTCATGGCGGTCCTGGTCACGGGCGAGGAGAAGGGCCTGCTGGGCAGCCGGGCCTACGTGGCCGGCGCGCCCGTACCCATTGAGTACACCGTGGCGGCGCTCAACTTCGAGATGGTGGGGCGCCCCGACGAGAGCCTGGGCGGCCGCGGCCGGCTGTGGCTCAGCGGTTGGGAGCGCACGACCCTGGGTGCCGAGCTGGAGGCGGCCGGCCTGCCCGTCTTCGCCGACCCATACCCCGGCCAGAACTTCTTTCTGCGCTCGGACAACATCTCGTTCGCGCGCGTGGGCATCCCGGCCCAGACGCTCTCGTCCTTCGCGCTGCACAGCGACTACCACCGGGTGAGCGATGAGGTCGGGACGCTCGACTTTGACCACATGGCCCTGGCGGGGGAGGCTGCCCTGGCGGTGGTGGACGGGCTGGTGACCGGTGCGCTCACGCCGACCTGGCTGCCCGGCGGCGAGCCGTAGCCGCCGCGGGCGGCGAGTGTGTGCGCGGGGAGAGGCTCACGGGCAGCGCACTCCAGGCGTGTGGGTCGCTTCAGCCCCGGCGGCGAGCGGCCGTGCGGCGATAGGCGAGGGCCATGGCCAGCACCTCGCGCAGGGACGTGAGCGGCACGCCCGCCGCGCGCTGGGCCACGCCGAGCTCGAAGGCGATCGACCACTGCCGGCACAGCACGCGCCAAGCCGTGAAGATCGAGTGCCGTCGGTCGTAGATGTGCGTGGCCTCGCTGGTGAGGCCGTTGAGCTCCAGCAGCTTCAGGTCGCGACCCTCGCGCAGCGCCGCGGCTGAGGGCGCCCGCAGGTCGAAGCGCCCGAAGTGAAAACCCTCGAAGCTGGCCGCGATGGCGTCGAGCGCCTCGCGCAGGCCCTCGCCGGCCAGCTCCGCGCCGTCCTCGAACACGGCGCCGCGACAGTGGGTGCCCAGCTCGGTCAGGCGCACGCGCTCGCCGGGAGCGGGCACGTCCGTCAGGCGCGCGCCGAGCGCCTCGGCGTAGGCGCGCTGCATGGCCGGTGCGCGCGCGTCGTCCAACAGGAGCTGCTCCAGGTTGCGCCGTCCGTCGCCTCGCACTTCCGGCAGGAACTTGGTGGTGATGGAGAAGATCTCACCCCGCGACGCGCTCGGCCGGCGGTACCAGAACACGCCGTACTCCTGGCCGCCTACGTACTCCTGGGCCAGCATGTCGACCGGGTTGCGGTCGAGCCAGGCCACGGCGGCCGCCCGATCGGCGCACACACCCACGCCGCTGCCGCGCTGTCCTGCGTCGGGCTTGAGCACCAGCGGCCAGGGCTGGGCCAGCGTGGCGCTGAAGGCGTCGAGGCGCGAGAGGCGTTCGCGTTCTGGCAGGTCGCCCGGCAGCGACGTGGCCTGGGGCAGGGCGTCTCCCGCGCCGGCGAGGCGCGCCAGGATGTCGGCCTTGGACTCGCCGATGATGCCGCCCGCGGGGATGCCCGGGTTGACGGCGGTGACCACGGCCAAGCTGCGGTGGCGCAGGGCCAGCCAGGCGATCCAGACCAGCACCGGCGGGTAGATCAGCCACATGGGCCAGAACTCCCAGTGGCGCAGGCGCAGCCAGCGGCCCAGCAGTCGGCGTCGTCCGTAGTGGGTCAGGCTGCCGGGCAGGATGCGCGTGACCAGCACCAGGGCCGCGACCACGATCAGGAGCGACAGCGCGGTGTGCTCGGCCACCCAGTCAGTGGCCTCCAACACGCGGCGCCCGGCCAGCATCGAGAGCGCCACCAGCACCGGCGTCCAGGCCAGCCCCGCCAGGGCGAACCAAGCGGCGAAGCGCAGCACGCCCGTGCCGACCACGCCGGCGGCCACGTAGGTGGGCAGGCGCAGGCCGGGGGTGAAGCGGCTCACGAAGATGGCCGCGCCGCCACGCTTGGTGAACCAGGCGGCGCAGCGCTCCAGCGATGCCTCCGACAGCATCCACTTGAGCGGCGCTCGGCGCACGACGGCGCGGCCGAGCACGCGGCCCGCCAGGAACAGCGCCATGTCGCCCACGAAGATGCCGATGAAGGCCGCGGCGGAGGCCTCCACGAAGCCCAGGCGTCCCTGGGCTGCCAGCAGGCCGGCGCCCACGCAGGCCAGGTCCTCGCTGGCGAAGGTGGACAGGGCGATGAGCAGCAGCAGGATCCACAGAAACAGGCCGCGGGCCGGGGGCACGGCGGCCGGGTCGAAGGGACGGGCGGCCGCAGCCACGCGTTCGGGGTCGGCCGTTGCGCGGGTGGGCGCCGCGCCGCGCTGCACCCGGTCGAGCTGCTCAAGCAGGGCCTCGGCGAACGGCGGGGGGCTGCGGAAGGGCATGAAGTGGTCGGCCGTGCCCCAGCCCGCCTGCGGCGCGGAGGCCGCGATCCAGGCCTGGGCCTGGGGCAGCAGGCGCAGGTGCTCACGTGCGGCCTCCACCGGCACCAGGAAGTCGTCCTCGCCGTGGATCACCAGCGCGGGGCCGTCGTAGCGCTGCAGCAGGCCACGCAGCGGCCGCTGATCGGTCTGGGCGAAGTTGCGCGCGTACTGCAACGCGCGCTGCAACGCGTCGGTGCTCCCGAAGTGGGGCAGGGCCAGGTCGAGCCCGCGGATCATCGCGAGCTGCAGCAGGTGCAGGCCGTGGTTGAGCGAATAATCGCCCAGCCACTCCATCTCCTGCACGCCGATCGACGCCAGCAGCACCAGCGAGGCCACGCGCTCGGGCGCGCGCTCCCACAGCTGCAGAGCCACGCCGCCGCCCAGGCTGTAGCCCAGCACGTGCGCCCGCTCGATCTGCAGCGCGTTGAGCAGCGCCAGGCTGTGGGCCGCGTGGTCGGTGATGGAGACGCCGTCCACGTCGAGGCTGCTGTGCCCGAAGCCGGGCAGGTCCGGCGCCAGCACGAAATAGCGCGGCGCGAGCAGCGGGGCGAGCTTGCGGAAGTTGCCGCTGTCGCCCGGGCTGCCGTGCAGCAGCAGAACCGCCGGGCGTGGTGCGCCGTCGTCGCCCTGCCGTGCGCCCCACGAGCGATACGCCAGACGCAGCGGTGCTCCGGCGCGCGGCAACTCCACGGCCTGCACGCCGTCGGGCAGCGGAGCCAGGGGACGGGGCGGGCTCAGCCCGCGCCAGGCCAGCGAGAGCAGGGCGGCCAGGGCCCAGGTGGCCAGCAGCCAGCGCAGCGCCTTGTGGAACGCAGCTCGCACGGAAGCGCCTCAGCCCCTCTCGTTGGTGGGCTGCGTCTGGAGCTCCCTGAGCGCGTCGGAGACGCAGCGCTGCAGCGCTGCAGCCAGCTCGCGACGGTCGTCCGCCGCCACCGGCGTCTCGCCGAAGCGAAGCGTGGCGTCGACGCGCTTGAGCCCGAGCAGTCTCCAGAAGTGCGGCAGGAAGGTCATCTCGCCCCACCAGCAGACGGCTCGCGATGCGGGCGGGCCGTGGGCAGGTGCCTGGTAGTGCAGGCAGGCCCAGTGCACGGGCAGAGAGCTCGCCACGGCCGGCTCCAGCAAGGACGAACGGAACGGCAGCACGCCGCTGCCGTCGGAGCTGGTGCCCTCGGCGAACACGATCAGGCCCAGGCCACGCTCGAGCACGCCGCGGATCAGGGCGTTGATGCGCATGACGTCGCGCCGCAGCTCGCGGTCGATGAAGAGCGTGCCCGAGGCCCGCGCCATGACGCCCAGCAGCGGCCAGTGCTTCAGGTCGCCGCGGGACACGAACACCGCCGGGCAGGCGGTCATGAGCGTGATGATGTCGATGTAGCCCAGGTGGTTGCTCACCAGCATGAAGGGCCCCTTGGGCGGGGCGCCGATGACGCGCACGCGCATGCCGATGACGGCCGCTACGCTGCGGGTCCAGAAGCGGCAGGCGCTGTTGTGCAGCGGTGCGTCGAGCCGGGGCAGCACGCGCACCAGCAGACGTCCCAGCACGTAGAGCAACAGCGCGGTGCCCGAGCAGACCAGGAACCCCAGCAGCCGGGCGGACGCGCGCAGGCTGCTCATGCCGCTGCCGCCGACGGGTTCACCAAGGCCGCGCGTCCCCGAAGAAGGTGTTGAGCGAGCGTTCGGGCAGGGCCTTGGTGTCCATCAGCACGATGAAGTCGATGGTGCCGAAGGCGCGGTCGATGGCGGGCTCGCTGCAGACGTAGGCGCCGAAGCGCAGGTAGGTCCGGAACAGGCGCGGCAGAGAGACGGCCTTGACGGCGCGCGCGTCGGGCTGCGCGCCGCTGCAGCGATAGGGCGCCCGGGCGCTCACGTGCAGGTCGGGCCAGACCAACTGCTTGACGCGCAGGTGCTCGGCCGCGGCCAGCGCCAGGTCCTGGTCCTGGCTGGTGAGCGAGCAGCAGCCGAACAGGTAGCGCCGCCGCGCAAACACCAGGTACGCCGCCAGCCCGCGCCAGAGCCCGAAGAGCGCCTTCTGGTTGCGGTGCTCGGCGCTGATGCAGGCGCGTCCCAGCTCGACGCCCTGCGCCAGGATCTCGGGACCGAGGTCGCCCATGCGGAACTCGCCGTCGGAGTAGAAGCCCTGGTGCGCGGCGGCCATCTCGGCGGTCTGCAGGCGGTACGTGCCGACGATCTCGCCGCTGCCCGTGTGCTCCAGCAGCAGGTGGTGGCAGGCGGCGTCGAAGCCGTCCTCGTCCAGGCCGGTGAGGTGGCTGGCGTCCAGGCCCTCGTTGAGCTCGAGGTTGAAGATCCGGTAGCGCAGGGCCAGGGCGCTGTGCAGGTCTTCGGCCGTGCGCGCGAAGCGCACCTCGTAGCGGCCCTCGGTCAGGCGCGTGGTGGGCGCCGTGGCCAGGGATGCGAGCGAGCGCGTGGCGGGGTCTTGGGGGTCGGACATGGGGTCAGGTCGCCTGGGCGGTCTTGGGTGGGCCCGCAGCGGGCAGCGTTCCGCGACGGCGTTGTTGCATGCCGGGGCGAGGCGCAGAGATTCCCAAGAACCTCGCCGGGATTGTCGCGGCTAGGGGCGTGGGCGCCAAGTGGGGGTTTTTGCAGCCGGGCAGTGGGGCGCCGGGGGCGCCGGGGGCGTGGGGGGCGTGGGGGGCTTGGG
>Ga0164313_10002702_pt1 | contig 15855 bp, 14 predicted proteins | sample GuaBasSedimGuay4_FD_113735 | JGI IMG/M metagenome (GOLD analysis project Ga0164313, IMG submission 113735) | Subseafloor sediment microbial communities from Guaymas Basin, Gulf of California, Mexico - Guay4, Core 4569-4, 0-3 cm | ecosystem: Environmental > Aquatic > Marine > Hydrothermal vents... | reverse complement strand
GGATAGATCGGCCAGAAAAACTCTATCACATGCCGCGACCAGTAATTGACCGCCGTTGCAAATTCAGCTGAATATTTCTCTCGAGGGAGAACTTTGCCAACCAAAGGCGCCGACAAAAGCGCTCCGCCCGGCATCGGCATCATCCCCACCAGTAAAGGCATTGTCGCCGCCGCCGTCCGAGCTCCGCCTTTCAGATCCTTGCTGGCCGAAACCATCCTGTCGAGACAGCCGATTTCTTTTGATATTTTGCCCAAAAAAGTTATCAGAAATATTATGCCAAGAAGATTTAGAAATCGGTGCGAAATAAAAACTTCCTTATAATTGTTCAATATCTCAAAAATCGACAGGTTGAAAAGTATGGCGACCAGCAGGCTTGCCAAGAACAAAGTATAGCCGACAAACAGGTCTTTTCTGAGGGCAATTACTATTCCGGCGAACACCACCATTAGTTTAATTACATCAATCATTGTTCTGCCAATATATTTGCAAATAAAAATCTGTCAATGATTGAATAAAGACGGAAAAAAAGTTCTTTCCTTCCAAAAACTGATATTGTGCCAGATTGAGTTGTACTATATATTAATAACCTTATGAAAACGGTTTGTTTTATAGACGGTAAAAGAGTTACCAAGTCGGAAGCGAAGATTTCAGTGTTTGATAATTCCCTGTTCTACGCCGATGGTTTGTTCGAAACATTTATGGCATTTGAGGATAATATTATTTTTCTCGACGACCATTTGAATCGACTTCAAAAGGGGGCCGAACTCATTAATCTGAATATCCCGGTATCCGAAAAAAAATTGGCGGGTTGGCTGTATCGCGCTAATCAAGCCCACCCTTCCCCTGTGAAAAAAATACGATTGACAATAACGGCCGGAGAATCAGCCTTTTGGGCCGGAAAACAGAGCCGTCCCAGGATAATCATAATAGTAACCGATTACAAGCAGCCGACAAAGCCGTTTCGTCTTACAGTTTCACCCTATAGAATTGATCGTGCTTCACCATTCAGGAATGTCAAAACTCTTTCCTTTGTAATTGAAATGACCTCACGCAAACATGCCTATTCCGCAAAATTCGATGACGCCATTCTGTTGAGCCGTGACGGATATATTGCGGAGACAACCTCAGCCAATATCTTCTGGGTGAAAAAGAACAGACTGTACACCCCGCCGCTCGAAGCCGGTTGTCTGGAAGGAATGATAAGGAAACATATTATTGAAATAGCAAAATCGAACAATATTCCAATTGTCACAAAAAGGTCAAGACTGAGCCGGCTTCTTGTGGCCGACGAGATATTTATCAGTTCTTCACTTAAACTAATTATTCCGGTAATGTCTATAACTGCCGACAAGGTTTATTGTTATAAAACTGGAAGATTAACCAATAAATTGAGAATTCTATTGTTTGAATATATTAAATCTGGAGGGACAAAAAACTGATTATGGAATTATTCGACATATTAAATAAAAGACGGTCTATTCGTGCCTATAAAAAAGAGCCGCTTCACAAGGAAAAGCTATTGAAGGTTTTGGAGGCCGCCAGACTGGCCCAATCGGCCAATAATCGCCAGCCCTGGCGCTTCATCATTATTCAGGATGAAGACAATAAGAAAAAAATCGCTGAAATATGCAAAGGGAAAAAATGGGTGGCGGAAGCCTCGGTAATTCTGGCCGGAGTGGCTGTTGATACCGATTACAGGATGGGTAATGGTCGGCCTGCATCCGATATCGATCTTTCGATTGCCCTCACCCAGATATCATTGGCGGCGGTTGACCAATCGCTTGGGACATGCTGGATCGGCTCATTCAAATATGACGAGGCGATGGAGTTTTTGAAGATCCCCAAAGAAAATATAATTGTTGGATTTATGACCCTCGGTTATCCGGATGAATCGCCCGCACCCAAATCCCGAAAATCGATGAAAGAGATAATCTTCCGTGAATTCTGGGGCGAATAGATTGAGTGCACACAATTTTAATCCGGAACAATAATTGTGCGCTGATATCAGGATAATTTTATTCAAGCCGATATATTCCAGCCTGTTAAACAAATGTTCAATTTTGGAACAGTAATTGCGTTGTTTTGTATATGATACAGGATAGTTTTATATTGATTACAGGCCTTTGGGAAGCTATTTTCGCATAAAACTATCAAGGAGGATTAGATGAAATCAGGTATTAAACTGGCATTATTTATCACTATACTGCTCTTACTGATTTCCGGCCGCATTTTTTGTCAGGATGAAGAGACAGAATCTTATTTTGGTATTCAGCCGCGAATCCTGATAGATGCCCCGACGGCCTGGACCCTTCCCCGGGGCAGCTTTGATTTATCGCTGAGAGTCTTTCCAAATGGCGGTATAATCGGAGCCACAAACATCGGTCTGTCTAATCGATTTATGCTGGGAATTTCCTATGGCGCCGAAGCGATTATTGCCAATACCGGCGCAAATTGGAATCCCCAAATCGAATTCAATATTAAACTTCGTTTGATTGATGAGGCATACTACCTGCCGGCCATTGCAGTCGGTTTTGTATCCCAGGGGTACGGGTCATACAACGATGAGAACGAACGATACGCATACAAATCCAAAGGCTTTTATGCTGTGGCAACGAGATCTTTATATCTCTATGATTTGTCTCTCGGCGGGCATGCTGGTATCAACTTCACTATGGAAGATAACGACGGCGATAAAGATCCGTCGCTGTTCTTCGGAATAGATACCCAGTTTACTAATGACATTGCCATTGTCGCCGAATATGATCTGGCTCTGAATGATGACAAAGGCAACAATGGCTTCGGCCGGGGCCGGGGCTATCTTAATTTAAGCATAAAATGGCTCTACTCGGAAAATCTCGAGTTGGAAGCGGTCTTTAAGAATCTCCTGGACAATCGGGAAAATATTGATTCTTTCAGTCGCGGCCTGCGTTTTACTTATGTTGAATATTTTTAATAGGTGATAGAACCGGAGGTATAAAATATAGATGAGCAGATTATTTTTCATTAGTATAGCAATATGCTTTCTTGCTCTTTTGACATCGGGCTGTTATACAATCCTCCAGCATCCATCCTCCGAGGCTAATTATACAGCGGAAAATTATCAGGCCGATTGCCTGGAATGTCATGCTGATTATCATGAATACCCTTATGGCTATTTCTATGGACAGTATCCTGATTACTGGTGGTCTACCCCGCGCTGGGGACGATACTACGCCTATCCGTGGTGGTGGGATAATTACTGGTATGACGGCAGTTATCGGCACACTCGTGATTATAGTGATGATGAACCCTCGCCACGTTCTACACGCGGCAAAAAAGTGGAGCGCCGCGATGTTTTAAGGCCGCCTTATTCTGTTGGTACGACAAATCTGAGCCGGTCGGGTAGTAGCGGTAATGTAGGTACGAGCGGCTCCACCGAAAAGCCATCCGACCAAAACAAACAACCTGTCGATAATCCGGATAATACAAAAACCAAAGAAAAAATTGACAAAAAAGAAAAAAAAGATAATAAAAAAGCGACTCGGCGCGGCGGAAGGAGATAACGATGAAGGGCTTGATCAAATTAATGATAAAGATGATGCTCTGTCTCATTCTGATTACAAATATCTCTTTCGCCGAATATATTGAGCAGGTTGAAGAAATCACGGCCGGGAACTTTTTTGGATACGGCGCCCGTCAGATGGCCATGGGCGGAGCTGGCATTATGGCGATCGATGGTGCCGCCCTCTTTTACAACCCGGCCAATCTCGCCCGAATACCGAGGATTGAGTTCAACTTTGGACTTTCCAACCAGCGGTATAAAGACATATCAACGGTGCGGCCAATCAGGAGGGAAGTTGACTATAGCGGAGCCGTTACACAATCAGGTATTCTCTCTCCCCGCTTTGAAGGTTTCCAGCCGGTCTTGAGTTCTGCCGAAAACTCAAAGATTAATACTCGTGTCAATTCCGCCATAATTACCATCCCGTATCCGACTTATCGCGGATCGATGGTTTTCGGTATCGGGATGACAAGAGGCATAAACTTTGACCGGGTTTTCAGATTAAGTCACAGCGACAGATCGGCGTCCGGAGATATTATTGCTCTCGGCGATGAATTTCAATCCGGCGCCTTGACGCAATGGGGGGCGGGGATCGGGATCGATCTATCGCCCCGGATCGCCTTTGGCGGTGCCTTATATCTTTACACAGGGAAGCATAATTACAACTGGGAATACGCTCTTGATTCTCTCGACGTTCTCTCTTACGAAGCAGAAGATCTTATTGTTGACAAATATCTCGGTTTTAATATGAAAATGGCTCTATCGATGCGATTAAATCATTATCTTACCCTGGGCCTGGCCGTGGAAACGCCCCTGATATTTAGTGTCGAGGAAGAGAGCAGCAGTTACCGGTTGCTTGATGGTGTGGTGATAGAAGATGATTATTCTTACACCGAATACGACATCAAAAAGCCGTTTGTTTTCTCCGGCGGTCTGTCGGCGCAATTCAACAACGCAACCTTGATGGCCGATTTTGATTACACCGACTGGAGCCAGCTTGAGTATGGTGATAATATCGAAATGGAAAAAGAAAATATCAATATCCGCTCTTATTACAGGGATGTCATCAGGTTTCGCCTTGGCGGAGAATATGTTTTTCCACAGGCCGGTTTATCTGTCAGAGCCGGATATTTTAGCGACCCCCTGCCGATTAAGAGCAGTTTTGTCAATCAGAATCGAAGCGGCTTCACCTTTGGGCTTGGCTTGTTGGTAGATCAGGTGATGACAATCGACGTCGCTTTCGTCCATGGCTCTTACGAACGCAATTCCGATTTTATATATTCTTCTGTGAAAGATGACCAAGACAATATGATTAGCTCCCACAATCTTATCGTTGACGAGGAAGTTTCATACAACAGATTGTATTTGACAACGGCCTATAGATTCTAAGTAAAGTGAAATAATTGTAAGAGGGGATGGCGGTCTTATGGCCGCCTTTTTTATATCTTTTCCCAGCGCTTTATAATCAGCTTGAGCAGTTCTTCAACTTTGGCGAAAACCTTAGCCTGATACTGCCGTGATTTATCGGCATCAAAATCGGGTAAACCTTCGTTCTCTTTATAAAGCAGAATCGAGCCGGGTACCGGGTAAACATTGGCGCCGGGATGATAATAATAGGCCATGTCGTCTTCATAGGCTGACTTGTCAACCAGCGATTCATCGATCGCCTGCACCATCGCCGTCTCATCAAGCGCCCCGTGTCCCCCATGTTCGCCGTAAAACTCTCTGGTCATTTCGCCGCAAACCTCCCACCAATGAATGACCGCGATTTTGGTGTGGGTCATCCTGCAAAACCTCTGTGCGATTTCCTTCAAAGCCGAGTTATTTCCGCCATGACCATTGAGAACAATTATTTTTTCAAAGCCATTATCGCTAAACGATTTCAAGATATCCATTACATACTTAATGAAATTATCGGTCTCAATGGTAAATGAGCCGGGATGACCATAAAGCGATTTGGTGATACCATAACTAACCGTCGGTGCAATTAAAGCATCAATTTTGTCGGCCAGATATTCGGCCAGCGATTCAGGTATAAAATTGTCAGTGCCCAAAGCGGCGGCCCCGTGCGCCTCAACGGTCCCGACCGGAAGCAAAATCGTGTCAATTTTATCCGGAACCAGTTTCCGGATATTTCTTGTCGTCAGCCGCTGCAACTGTCTTTGCATCAATCGGCCTGCCTCTCGACAACCCGCTGAAGGACCATTTCGGTTTCTCTGGCGGAGATTTCATCCCCCTCCAGACGAAACTGATTTATGTCGCGTACCAAGTATTCCAGATCTTCCGGATGTTCCACGGCGTACCATAACTCGAGCTCGGACCAGGTCAGTCCCTGCTTGCGAAAACAATCGGCCACCTCAGAATATATATTGGGAGAGCGCCAGTCAAAAGCCGACAGCTCAACATGATATCCGCCTGTCAGCCCAATCAGATAGTATCGACCCTCAACGGTCGGCCCGAATACGGCGTCAGATTTTTTTAAAAGTTTCAGTGCGGTCTTGATGGCATTCTCTTTTAAGGTTGGCGTTCGACTGCCGATGAAAAGAACATGCTTATAACCATCGTCAAAACATTTCTTAAAAACTTGTTCCATCTTTATGCCCCACCGTTCAGCCGGAAGCGAGGTAACTTTCAGTCCATTATTAAGAGCGTTGGCTTTTTTTCCTTTAAGTTTTTTCCCGAGGTAATCAAGAATAGTCGTAACCGATTTTCTCGTATCGGGAAACTCACCATAGAATAGATTAACGTCGATTGATTTTATTCCCAATATATTAACAAGCGTATCGGCCACAAACGCCTGGTGCAAATACCTGACATCTTCGGTACTGAAACTATCTCCGATATTCAGCTCAGAACCATCCTCAGATATTTCCTGAATACAAATGGCCAGAATCGTATCATTTGTTCTATTTTTTTCTTCTGTGGACATAATCCTTGTCGCTTCTGATTTATAAACCTAACTTTTACCCAATATATGAAAGGTCAGGCGACCGGTCAAGTGACTGATACAACTTTTTAAAAAAATTAGGAAGCTCAGTTAAATACAATGACAGATAATAAAGGCTTAGCCCAGATTTAATGATGGAAATAACTCAAGAAGATAATTGGCGATATGCTGCAGAAGATTAAAGAAAACCAATACACCAATCAGCATTAGCAAACCGCCCGAAATCAATTCCACCGCTCTGAAATGACGCTTGATAAAACCAAAGAAGCCTATTAGAAAATTAAATAAAAGGGCCGTCAAGATGAATGGTATTCCAAGTCCGGCCGAATAAAAAGTCAAAAGAATTACACCCTCGCCTATTGTTCCCTGATTTGCCGCCAGAGTCAGGATAGAGCCAAGTATGGGGCCAATACAGGGTGTCCAGCCAAAAGCAAAAGCCATCCCGATCACAGTCGATCCCAAAAGACCAAATTTCTTCTGGCCGGTGTGAAATCTCTTTTCATAATTAAGTGCCCTAATACGAATTAATCCGCTAACATGAAGTCCAAAAAGGAATATCAGAACACCGCCGACCTTATTGAAAATAGCCAGGTTGGAGAAAAGCCACTGACCAAAAAACGAGGCCGAGGCGCCCAACGCAATAAATATTAGCGAGAAGCCTATTACAAAAAATATTGTGTTAAAGAGAACGCGCGATAAATGTTTCTGAGCCTTTTCTCTATCGGTTAAATCTTCAAGCGACACCCCGGATACAAAAGAGATATATCCTGGTATTAGCGGCAATACGCAAGGAGATACAAAAGAAAGACCACCCGCCAATAATGCCCCCAAATAACTTACACTGCTCTCAAACACAATTTCTCCTGCAACATTTTACAATTCAACATTGTAAAAATAAAAATGTTCCCGTCCCGTAGATTTATTTTTGGATATTTTGTGCACTTTTTATTTGCGGCAGGTATTCTTTGATAAGATTGCTTATATCTTCTTTGTTGATTTTCGCCATAAGCCGATCGACAATTTTTTCGGCTATAAAATCCGCAATTTGATTTATATCAAGCTCAATCTCCATCCCAGGTTCTGTCTTGCCCGGTTTTGGAGCGGCCGGGGTTTTGGCCGACTCAGGCGCCGACTGTTCCATTTCCTGCTTAAACTCGGATATAAACTGATCAACTCCGCCGACTTTTATTTCAGGTTTATCAGGCGCATCTTTCTCTTTCGACGGCATAATCGGATTTAGATCCATGGCGGCATTTGTTGTCTGTATCTTTTGAGAGCCGGCATCTTTTCCGGGTTTATCGAATTTAATGTCACCGGTCTCTTTTTTCATTTCATTTATGAACCAGTCATAATCATGATCATCGGTTTTCGTCTCCTTCGCCCTTTCAGGAGAACCCGGGCCTTTTGAGCCGCTGATATCGAACTGATCTGTTGGAATATCAATTTTTGATGAGGCTGACAGATCTGGTAATTCTTCTTTTTCAAGTATTTTCTGTTCAGAACCATCTTCCCTGATTAATAATGATTCAACTTTGTTTGAATTGTCATCATCATTGGCCTTCGATTCATTTTTATAAGCGATACCAAAATCGGTCGTCTCGTCGGTTTTCTTTTTTGTTTCGGCTTTTTCAGTAATTGTCGTTTGATCCATAACCTCTGATGATTCAACGTCGATATGATCAATACCAAGCGCCGCATCAAGAAAACTGTCATTAACGTCGCCTATCGAAAAAGGTTCCTTTTCGGAAATTACCTCCTTTGTTTTTTGGTCTATCCCGGGGCCAATAAATAGCTTAACCTTGTTAAGGAAGTCTTCGGTCTCAAAAGGCCGAGAAAGAATAACTTCCGGTGGATATGACAGTTCCGGACCGTCTGCGTCGGCAATAATCAAAAACGGAATTGAGGCGGTCTGTTCTGATTCTTCTAATAAATCATATAAAAAAGCATCATTGCGATCTTTCAGGCTGGAGTCAATAATCACCAGATTCGGCTCCGATGTTATAATAAGTTCTTTGGCTTTGTCTGCTGATGCCGATGAGATAACATCGTAACCATGCTGATGTAACAAGGATTCAGCTATATTCCTGATAGCATCCGATTTTTCGGCTATAAGAATTTTCTTTCTCATATAGCATTTACCTTACATTATTTGTCCTTCTTCGATAAAATCTCGCTGGCTTCCTCAAGAAATTTCCGATCTTCTCTGGAGATATTCTCAATACCAACCTCATTTATCTTGTCAAGAATCCGATCAACCCTGCGCATTATCTCTTCGGCTTTTTGACGATTTTTCTTAAGTTTAGCGGATTTTTGTTTGTAGCGCAAGGTTTTAAATGGGTTTGCCAGGCGGCTTAAACGCCAGTCCGCTTTCAAATAAATCAACCCGACCAGCGCTCCGCCCAGGTGAGCCAGGTGAGCTACCCCGGGACCGGCCGCAACAAAATTTATTAATCCAAATAACGGAATCGCCCAGCGAACTTTCATCGGGAACATAAAAAATATCAAAATATACCGGTCGGGAAACATCAGCCAGTAGGCGACCAGAATGCCATATATCGCTCCCGAAGCCCCGACAATAGGAGCCGTCATATTATAGTTGAACACCAATGATAAGAATGCACCGCCCAGACCGCAGTATATATAATATCTAAAAAACCTTTTGCCACCCCAGGTATATTCTATTTCGGTCCCAAACATCCAGAGGGCGAACATATTAAACAGAATATGGAAGAAACCTCCATGCAGGAACATATAGGTAATCGGCTGAAAAAGGAAATTGGGAAAATCACTGAAAAATAGAGCCGGAGTTAGCCCCAAATATCGGGTCAGGGATAATGACGACAAGCCCTGAATTATAAAGAGAATTGCATTCCCAATAATCAGATATTTTATTACCGGACTGATTGAGCCGGGACCTATCCGAAGACCGCCCATTCGGCCCTGATGATTTTGATAATACCTCATTAATCTACCTATCGGCATATAATCGGTTCAGCTTAAACCCCAGAATCATACACCTGGCTCCAAAAGCTTTGTTCACTTTTTATACAAAGAATATAGGCAATTTATTTGGAAGAATTGTCGATATTTTGATCTTGAGCAGTCTCCGACGGAGATTGGCAATTATCGACTGCTCAGGAATTAATTCCAAATTTGGGAAATATTACCCTGGTCAGCACAAACCAAATGATTAGAAAAAGACCGATTAATATTATGTCATACAGATTCATTAAAACATCCTTCGACCTTCGAGAAAAAGCATTCACCCAAAAAACACTGCCGTTAATTTATCAAACAAACGGCAGTGAATTTTGAATAATGACTATAAAATCTTCGATACTTTATCAACTAATTGCGCTTTAGGTACTGCTCCAATCACCTGATCAACAAGCTCTCCGTTTTTGAAAAAGAAAAGAGCCGGTATTGACATTACTTTATACTGTCCGGCAATCTTTGTATGAGTGTCAACATCAACCTTGGCGATTTTTAATTGGCCATCATATTCATCGGCGATTTCCTCAAGAATCGGGGCAATCATTTTGCATGGGCCGCACCAGGGCGCCCAGAAATCAACCACTACCGGTGTTTCTGATTTTATAACTTCCTGTTCAAAACTATCATCGGTTACCATGACAGGTTTACTCATTTTAAGTCTCCCAAGTTTGTATTTACAATTACTTGCCAGATTAAACAAAGGTTTCTGGAAATTGTTCCCATATGTTTACATTCAATTTCAAGATTTGTTAATACCTTACATAATACTAACTTTATTTTGAAGATGATAATTACTTCTTGCCTGATCAACAAAAGCTTCCAGCTTAGTTTCCTCGCCCGTATCCTGAAGCCCTTCATAACTTATATTCAGCCAGGGAACACCACCCAAATCTTCCGCAATCTTGGCTGATAGGGAACTGACCACGGTCCCCGGCATACAATTAAAAGGCATACAATTGACAATCCCTGACGCACCTTGTCCGACAAAGTCAATCGCCTTACCTATCGAGAGGGCCGCCTCCCCTCTGACTTCTACCGGCAGATAAGGTTGAGCATTCCGTATTATTTTCTCTATCGGCAGTTCATCATCGATTGGGAAATGCCTGGCAAACCGTTTTGTTATCTTATGTTCATCTCTATTCTGAATAAATGCCTGAATGATCGAGCCGATTACTCCTTTAATACGACGGTAATTAATAGAATCAAGGCGATAGGTAAGGGTAGTATAATTCACCCATTCTGTAAAAACGGCCAATCTGACCTCACATCCGAGCGCCTCCAGCTTTTCGATGAGAAAGTTATTGGAGTATTTGTTATTTCGAAGATATATCTCACCAACCAAACCAATTACCGGTTTCTGAATTTGCTGTACAGGAATACGGCTAAACGATTCACCCGCCTCGGCGGCCAATTCTTGAATGCTTTGACCGTTTATTATAATCTGTTCAATTCTTTTTAAATATTTTTTATAAACTTTTTCTGCCTGCCCTTTTTCCGTTTCATACGCTCTTGTCGTTAGCAATGCCTTAATAAGACAGTCTACAAATACCGCCCCCTTCCAGGCCAAACGACGAAAACCGGTTTTCTGCAAATCAAAATCTCCATAGGAAGTTTCCGAACTGGGTGAGTAAATCGGGATATTTTTATATCCCAGCTCATCGAGAATAACTCTGTGCAATTGGCTGTATTGACCGAATCGACAGGGACCATCGGCACCCGGCATAAAAAATACGGCCCGGTCCGAATCAAAATCTTTTGAATTTATCTGGCGTATCATATCACCGGTGGTAACAACGCACGGAAAACATTCCTTTCCGGAGGTAAATTTTTTGCCGTATATCAGACTCTGTTCATCCGGCTCATCCATTACGACTGCCTTCACTCCACACCTTTCGAATGACGCTCTGACGACATAAGCATGGTCACACATTTTGGGGATATAGATAATTTTATCATTGGCCTGAGAGCGATGTTTTAGCGGGGAATAATCGGTTATTGGTGGTTCATATTTATAAAACCTCAATGAATCAAGGAAAGCCTCAAGCCTGGTAATCATCCCGGCATCCGCCGAATGTTCATCAAGCTCAAGTTGCAGATACGGTTTCCCTGACATACTTCTTCTGAAGAAATGGGTGATGAATGAATCGGGGCCACAGCCGAACGATGTTAAATATACAGCATATAGATTCGGATGGCGGCGGATAATATTGGCAGCCGAAAGAATTTTTCTTCCATATAACCAGTACATCGAAGAGAGATCATCGCTATGAATATCGAGCGCCAGATAATCTATATGAATTGCCTTGATCCCCATTCTTCTGATCTTCCGCGGAATATCAAGGGAGAGACGACGATCAAATCCGTTATACGGCCGACTGACAATAACAAGGCATTTTTCACCCTCCTGCAAGCTATCCAAAAACTCCCGGCCGGTCCGAAGCAAATTATTTCGGAATAGACTATACGCCGCAAATCCCTTATCTACGGCCGATTTCATATCATGGTCAGATACATGTAATACTTTAGATAATAGCCGCATTTGCTTGTACATCAACATACTATGTTGCTGCAAATGGATAGGCAGTCCGATAAATTTTATGCCGAGATTGGCAAAATCAAACTGCGCCGAGATTGAACTTGAAATTGACTGGACATACACACAAATCGAACTTCCCTCTTCGGGACTGTCGCCTTCGGTAAAACGAGTAAGACTGGGCAGAAATATATAGTCAACGTCTTTGCTGATTAGATTTTCAATATGCCCATAAGCCAATTTGATGGGGAAACAGGTTTCGGCCGAAAACTTTTCAAGTGCCGATTTTACAATTTCCTGATTTGAAAGATCGCTGTTGATAACTTTGAAACCAAGAGATTCAAACAGCGTCCTCCAGAAAGGATAATGCTCGAAAAAATGAAGAATACGAGGAAAACCGATCCTTCCTCTGTTTAGATTCTTGGGGTCAATATCAATATACCGCTTTAACAAATACTGTTGGCGAATCTTAAAATAGTCCGGGGTTGTAATAGCTTTGGATTTCTTTTTGACATCGTATTTCTCACAACGGCTGCCATAGTATAACGGTTTTTCGTTTGCCAGTTCCACTTTCCTGATTTCGCACTGGTTATCGCATTCATCGCAGGTAAAAGTACTAATTGAATATTCTCTTTCTGATAAGTCAAATCCCCTGAATTTTGTACCCCGGCTAATATCAGTTTCCATCGCAAGTATGGCCGCCCCAATAGCACCGGTAATATCATGATGCGGCGGAACCGTGATTTTTTTTCCGGTCATTTTTTCAAAAGCCGCTACAACGCCGCGATTCCAGGCGACCCCGCCCTGGAAAAATATGTTGTCGCCAATCTTTCTATCGCCGACAACCTTGGTCAGATAGTTTGACACGATTGAATATGCCAGCCCGGCTACCAGATCATCGGTCTTGGCACCGCGTCTTTGATGACTGACTAGGTCTGATTCCATAAATACCGTACAACGTTCACCACATCCAACCGGACACTTGGCCGAGAGGGCCTTATCCCCGAACTCCTGTTCAATATTGATCTTTAATTTTTCGGCCTGTTCCTGCAAAAACGAACCGGTCCCGGCGGCACAGGCCTTATTCATCTCAAAATCAATAACTGTTTTATTGCTGAGAGATATATATTTTGAATCCTGGCCACCTATCTCAAAAATAGTATCTACGGTGGGATCGATATCTATTGCGGCCGTCGCCTGGGCCGTAATCTCATTTTTAATTATATCAGCTCCGACAAAATCACCCGTCAAATATCGGCCTGAGCCGGTAGTCCCGACACCGACAACTTTCACCCTGTCGCCAACTTCGTTGCCGATTTCACTTAAACCACGCCTGACAGCATCGATCGGGCGTCCCTCGGTCATCAGATAACGTCGGGCGATAACATTTTTATCTCTGTCAATAAGTACCAGATTGGTTGAAAGAGAACCAACATCCAACCCGAGATAAACCTCGAGATTATCTATTTCCTTGTTGGATATTGAATTTGTTACAGAATAATATTTTGAATCGGGATAATCAAAGCTCAACCGATTTAGACCGTTGTCGGGAAGATTTCGATAATTCAGATATCCTGTGATTTTATCGGTATCAATGCTAATTGGTTTTTTGCCCGGTTTTGACTGAGCTTGAATCGCCGCGCCAATGGCGCCCATCACGTTATAATATTTGGGAATTATCAGATCGTTTTCATTAATATCCAAAATTTCTCTGAATGCTCTGACTACGCCCGGATTGGCCGCAACGCCACCTTCAAATGCAACCGGAGCAATAAATTTTTTCCCGCGAGCAATACTGCTCTTAAAATTGCGAGCCACCGCGAAACAAAGCCCGGCAACAATATCAAAATCAGGGGTCGCTATCTGTTGCAGGTGAATCATATCAGATTTGGCAAAGACTGAGCATCGCCCCGCAATCCTGGGCGGATTCTTTGACTTCAAAGCCATCTGACCAAATTCCTTATCAATCGATATTTTCAGGCGTCCGGCCTGCTGATCCAAAAAGGAACCGGTTCCGGCGGCGCAAAGATTGTTCATACTAAAATCGACAACAACTTTCTTTTCAGCATCCACCTGAATATATTTGGAGTCCTCTCCGCCCATTTCAATAATTGATTGAACATCTGGCAAGAGAACATAATTGGCTGAGGCGATACAGGCTATTTCCCCGAAAAGTTGCCCCCCCAGAATCTCCACTCCCACTCTGCCCCCTATTCCCGTAAAACCAAGGAGCACCGAATCTGATAAATATTCCGCAAAGTTTTTATCCAGAAGAGCTTTTAATGTCTGAAACGGTCGGCCATGAAAGCGACGATAAGCTGTCTTAATGATATTCCCTGATTTATCAAGGATAGCCACTTTGGCGGAGACGGACCCGATATCTATGCCTATTGAATATTTATCCACTGAACTCTCGCTTTTATAATTACAGTGATTTAATAAACTGTTTTTACCTCAAATGCAATTAAATTATTTTTAAAGTTCAAAGTCATTGATAAATCTATTTAATGTTATTTATTACATCTATGCGTTTGTTTATACAAAGAGTCAGCCAGGCTACGGTTACCGTCGAAAATAATATAGCCGGTGAAATTGGGCGCGGTTTTCTTGTCCTGTGTGGTTTTAAAAAAGATGACACATTAACTACTCTCAGTAAAATTGTCGAAAAATGTCTGAATCTGAGAGTATTTGAAGACGACCGGGGGAAAATGAACCTGTCGCTTCTTGATATCTCAGGAGAGCTTTTAATTGTTTCCCAGTTTACTTTATATGCCAATTGTCGAAAAGGGCGGCGACCGGCTTTTGATAATAGTATGCCTCCCGATAAGGCCGAAAAAATGTATGAACATCTTATAAATGAATTCCGGAAAAGCGGTCTGAAGGTTGAATCTGGAATTTTCGGAGCCAAAATGGATATATCCCTTATAAATAATGGCCCGGTAACAATAATGTTGGATGATGACAGATTATTTAAATCTAAACAGACTTCTCATCAAGAATAAATTAATTCTCGCCTCAGGATCACCCCGGCGTGTCAAATTGCTTAATGAGGCCGGGATAGATTTTGAGCAGATTATTCCGGATATTGATGAGAATGGAGATGATTGGAAGGATCCGTCCCGAATGGCATCAATTCTGGCTCAAAAAAAGGCCGAGTCAGTATCTCATAAGATATCAGGGAATTCTATCGTTTTGGGATGCGACACAATTGTCGTCATTCGCAATGAAGTACTGGGCAAACCAAATTCACCCGATGAAGCTCTGGAAATGTTATTGAAATTATCAGGTCGGCGCCACACGGTCTGCTCGGCAATTTCATTGTACAAAGCAGATGGCCCCATGTTTACCGGATATGAATTAACCGACGTTTATTTTTATAATATCGACAGAGCCAGATTATTGAAATATGTAGAAACCGGCGAGCCGCTTGATAAGGCTGGAGCCTATGGAATACAGGGTGCGGGAGGTTTTTTAGTTGACAGAATTGAGGGAAATTTGGATAATGTCATTGGTCTGCCGATGAAACTGCTTGATAAACTGGCCGGCAGAATAATTAAGTATAAGGAGTCCGATGGGTAACTATCATATTGATATCGGCAAGCAACTTAAAGCCCTCAGGCTGGAACAAAAAAGAGAAATCAAGGATATTGCAAGGGAAACCAGAGTATCCGAAAACTACCTCGAAGCGATTGAGGCGGGCCGTGTTGAAGATTTCCCTTCTACCGTATATTATAACCTGTTTGCACGATCATATGCTCGTGAACTGGGCCAGGATCCGGATCTTATATTTGTGGTAACTACGGCAGAAAGCCTGGAACTTGAAAGAGTAGAGGCCCTTGG
>Ga0164313_10002701_pt1 | contig 15858 bp, 14 predicted proteins | sample GuaBasSedimGuay4_FD_113735 | JGI IMG/M metagenome (GOLD analysis project Ga0164313, IMG submission 113735) | Subseafloor sediment microbial communities from Guaymas Basin, Gulf of California, Mexico - Guay4, Core 4569-4, 0-3 cm | ecosystem: Environmental > Aquatic > Marine > Hydrothermal vents... | reverse complement strand
GTCCACCGGAGGTGCCTGGCATCCTCTCGGGAAGCGCGATGGGAAACGGAGGGCCTCGAAGTCGGAGCGCGTCGCCGGGACATGGCAGCGGCAACTAAAAACTCAAAACTAAAAACTCAAAACTCTCCTCTCGTATACTCCCTGCCATGAAGATCGCCACTCCGTGGTTGCTCGCGGCCGCCTCCGGTCTCACCCTCGCCCTCGCCATGCCGGGACCGGGGCTGACGCTGTTGGCCTTTCTCTTCCCCGGTCTTCTGCTCGAGGCGATCGAGCGCGGTCCGGGCCGCTGGCGGCCATGGCTGTTGGGTTGGCTTGCGGGCACCGTGTTCTGGGTAGTCTCGACCAACTGGGTGGTGCCGGTGATGCACGACTTTGGCGGGTTGCCGCTGGTGCTTGCCATCGGCTGCCTCGTCGGCATGGGAGCGTACCTCGGCCTGTTGTGGGGCCTCGCAGCCGGGGCCGCATCGCTGGTCCCTCCGGGGTGGAGAATCTGGGTCTTCCCATCGGCGCTGGTATCGATTGTCGTCCTGCAGCGGTTCCCCCCCTACGGCTTCACATGGACCGGCGCCGGGTCGGCGTTCGTCGATTGGCCGTGGCTGATGGCGTCGCTGCCGGTGTGGGGGGCGACCGGGCTCGGGTGGTGGGCGGTCGCTACGGGCGCCGGGCTGTGGGGAGTCGCATGGCCGGCTGCCCGCCGCAGTGGCGGGGCCGCGCTCATCGTCGCATCCGGCCTGCTGGCCGTCGCAGCGCTCGCCGCACCGGTACCGTCACCTTCGGGCGAGTCCTTGACGGTGGCCGCCCTCCAGCCGGGAACGTCTCTCGAGGAGAAGTGGGATCCCTCGCAGTCGCGGGAGATCGCCGAGCGGGTGTGGGCGATGACCGCCGAGGCCGCCCAGCGGGGCGCGGACATTGTCCTGTGGCCGGAGGGCGCGGTGCCCTACCGTCTGGACAACGATCCCGCGTACCGCGAGGCGGTGGAACGGATGGCCCGCGAGCTCGATATCGAAATCATCCTCAACTCGGTGGCATCGCTCGAGGGCGGCGGCTACGCCAACTCGGCGTACCTGGTCACCCCGGAGGGTCTGTCGCTGACGCGCTACGACAAGGTTCACTTGGTGCCGTTCGGCGAGTTTGTCCCGGGCTGGGCGCGCTTTGCCTTCACCGATTCGTTGGTTCGCGAGGTCGGCGCCTTTACCCCGGGAGCGTCACCGTTGGTTCTGCCGGCAGCCGCCCCGCTCGGTGTGGCCATCTGCTTCGAGGTGGTCTTCCCCGATCTGCCGGCGGCCGAGGTCCGCGCCGGCGCCGAGATCCTGACCACCCTGACCAACGATGGTTGGTACGGCTTTTCGTGGGCGCCGAGGCAGCACTTTGCCCAGGTCCGCCTGCGTGCGGCCGAGAACCAACGTTGGTTCGTGCGCGCCGCTCTCACCGGGATATCCGGCTTCATCGATCCCTCCGGACGGGTGATCTCTCGGCTCGAGGTCGGAGAAAGTGGGATCCTGGTCGACGATGCGCAACCGATGACGGGCCTCTCGCCGCGTACGCGGTGGGGCGACTGGTGGGCAATTCTCTGTGCCGTGGCATCGGTGGGGGGTTTGGCGATCTGCCGTATCGGGCGGCGCGGTCGCCCCGGCGGGAAGTCATCAGTGATCAGTCGTCAGTGATCAGTTTGGATGAGAGAAGAGTGATCACCGATCACTGATTACTGATCACTGATGACTTGCTCCGGACACCGGGAAGGTGGAAGGCCGGGTGTATGTTCTGTAGAATGAACCGCCAGGGTTGGCGGAAACAGACTCCTGAGAGGCGAAGATGATTGAAGAATTGATCCAAACCGGTGTGGCAGAGATGGAGCGCATCCAGCGCCTGCGGGGGTACCTTTGACGAGGACTCGCTGAAAGAGGAGTTGGCCGAGGTCGACACCGAAGCCCAGGATCCCGATATCTGGTCCGATCAGGACCGCGCGCGACAGGTCATGAGCCGACGCTCCCAGCTCCAACAGCAGCTCTCGACCGTCGAGGCGCTGCAGGAGGCGCACGAGGAACTCGAGGTGCTGCTCGAGATGGCGCGAGATGACGAGGAGGGTGTCGAGGCCGAGCTCGATACTGCTCTCAAAAGGATCACACCGCTCCTCGACCGGGTCGAGTTGACGGCCAAGATGACCGGCGACCACGACCAGTCGAACGCCTTCATCGAGATCCACCCCGGCGCCGGCGGCACCGAGTCGCAGGACTGGGCGCAGATGCTCGAACGGCTCTACCTGCGCTGGGCCGAACGGCGCGGCTTCACCGTCGAGCTGATGGACGAGCAGCCGGGCGACGAGGCGGGGATCAAGAGCGCCACCCTGCTGGTCAAGGGACCGTACGCCTATGGCAACCTGAGGTCGGAGAACGGTGTCCACCGGCTGGTGCGGATCTCTCCCTTCGACTCCCAGTCCCGTCGTCACACCTCCTTTGCCTCGGCCCACATCTACCCCGAGGTGGACGACGAGGTCGATCTCGACATTCCCGAAAAGGACATCCGCATTGACCGCTATTGCTCGTCGGGGCCCGGCGGGCAGGGCGTCAACACCACCTACTCCGCGGTGCGGGTGGTGCACGAGCCGTCGGGGATCATCGTCACCTGCCAGAACGAACGGTCGCAGATCAAGAACCTGGCCAGCGCCATGAAGGTCTTGAAGGCGCGGCTCTATGAGCTCGAGATGGCCAAACGCGAGGAGAAGCTTGACAAGCTCAAGGGGCCCAAAAAGGAGATCTCGTGGGGCAACCAGATCCGCTCCTACGTGCTCCAGCCCTACCGCATGGTCAAGGATCTGCGCACCGACCATGAAGTCGGCAACGCCGACCGCGTCCTCGACGGCGACATCGACGACTTCATCGAGGCCTTCCTGCACTGGAACGCACAACAACAGTAGTTTTGAGTTCTTAGTTTTTAGTTTTGAGTTATCCACCACCCACCCCTATTCAAAATTGGGAGAATGGGCGGAACTCAAAACTCACACTCTGGCCTCGGTCGAGGTACCACGTCGCTGCGTTCAGACCCGTGCGGAGTGTTGCGCAGCGTTGACCATCCGTGTACCGTGCTTTCTGCGGGAGGTAGATCGACCTGGTCTCTGCCAAGAATCCCCTGAAGGAAAATCGAAACGGAGGATTTCGCCATGAAGCAGACGGCTGAGCTGACCGGATCGGCCCGGTTCATCGAGCTCGAGGAGCGCTACGGGGCGCACAATTACCACCCGCTGGACGTGGTCGTTGCACGAGCCGAGGGCGCCTGGGTATGGGACGTCGAAGGCAAGCGGTACATGGATTTCCTGGCCGCCTACTCGGCGGTCAACCAGGGGCACTGTCACCCGCGACTGGTCAAGGTGATGCAGGAGCAGGCGCACAAAGTGACCCTGACCTCGCGCGCCTTTCGCAACGATCAGCTCGGTCCGTTCTGCGAGGAACTCGCCAAGCTCACCGGGTTTCAGCGCGTGCTGCCGATGAACACCGGCGCCGAGGCGGTCGAGACCGCGATCAAGGCGGCTCGTAAGTGGGGCTACACGGTCAAGGGGATCCCCGCCGACGATGCCGAGATCCTGGTCTTCGACGGTAACTTCCACGGCCGCACAACGACCATCGTCGGTTTCTCATCCGACGAGGAGTACCGCTACGGCTTTGGCCCCTTCACCCCCGGCTTCCGCCTCCTGCCGTACGGCGACGCCGACGCAGTAGCGGCGGCCATGAACGATAGAGTGGCGGCGGTGCTGGTGGAGCCGATCCAGGGCGAGGCCGGGATCGTGATTCCGCCCGAGGGCTTTCTGCGTCGTCTGCGCGAGATCACAACCGAGCACAACGCGCTGTTGGTGGTGGACGAGATCCAGTCGGGGCTCGGCCGCACCGGCAAGCTCTTCGCCTACGAGCATGAGGGCATCCGCCCCGACATCGTGATCATCGGCAAGGCGCTCTCCGGCGGGATGTATCCGGTGTCGGCGATTCTTGCCGACGATCAGGTGATGGGTGTCTTCCACCCCGGCGAGCACGGCTCGACCTATGGTGGCAATCCGCTCGGGGCGGCCGTCGCCAGGGAGGCGATGAAGGTCCTGGTCGAGGAGGACATGATCGCGAAGTCGGCGGAAAATGGGGCATATTTCCTCGAGCGTCTGCAGGCCGTCGACTCCAACCACGTCAAGGAAATTCGTGGGCGAGGGCTGTGGATCGCGATCGAGCTCAACGACGAGGCGGGTGGTGCGAGGAGGTTTTGCGAGGCGCTTCAGGACGAAGGCCTGCTGTGCAAGGAGACCCACGCCACCGTGATTCGCGTCGCGCCGCCGCTGATGATCGGCCGCGACGAGATCGACTGGGCGGCGGAGCGGATCGAGAAAGTGCTGACGACGTTGTAGAGGTCGTCGCCGCACCCATTAACGATCACGTGCCCGAGACGCCCGCCGGCCACGGTCTTCGACCGCGGCTCTGCCAGTTTACATGCCGGCGTCCGTGCTTGTGCCCAGGAAAGGCGCTACTCGAGAGGATGCCAGGCACGCCGACATCACGTTGAGGACAACGTCATGTCGGGATGCCAGGCACCTCCGGTGAACGCGCCGGCGGGCTGCATTCGGGCGGGCCGACGCCCTCATCCTCTATTTTTCCCGCCCCCACCCCCCGCCCACCCGCCCTCGGAAAGCCACGTCGGGCCGGGCCCGCCGCGACTTTCCGAGAGGTAGGAGTGATAGATGGCCTCGGAGGTTGATTGTGGTGTGTCGACGGTGCTGGAAGAGATCCGCGTGGCGATCACAGTCAGGTTCCCCGTACCTGTCGTGGCTCGAGGTCGTTGCGGCGAAGCCCTCCGCAACAGTGCCACGCCGACCGTGGGTTTCCTGTGAAGGACGAAGTTGGGGGTGGCAAATCCGAAATCCGAAATCCGAAATTCGAAATTTGCGGACGCGGATGCGGACGCGGCCTCGGGTTTGGATCGCTATACTGCTTCAATGCGAAGGCAAGGCCCCATCACCGTCCGCCATCTGATCGTTGCGGTGCTCGTGGTGGTGGTGGTCAACGCGCAGCTGACGTGGTGGGTCGTTTTCGTCCTCCGCCTCAGTCGGGAAAACCTGGATCTCGAACGGGAGCGTCTCCTCGCGGCCGCCCGGGTCGAAGCCGTTCACTTGGAGACCGAACTGGCGACGGCGCGCACCGTCCTCGAGGCTGCCCTCCTCATGGGAGATGAGCCGGGCCGCGACGCGGTTCCGAAGCCCTTTGCCGGCTGGCGGACCTCGGATGCCTCGGCCGGTTGCCCGTCGGCGTGTCTCAACCGGTCCGGGGTGATCGAGCTCGGGATCGTGGTGGGCGATCGATGCGTCAGCGGGGTGGTGAGCTCCGAGTGGCGGCAGAGATTCCTCGAGGTCGGCGGCTCGCTCGAGATCGTCGCCACAGGGACCGAGGGGGCCGCCGGCCTCACCCTCGCTGCGCCATGCGAAAGCCTGACGATTCGACCGCGGGCCGAGGTTTGGGATGCGCTCCTCGAGCAGTACCGTCGCCGGATCATGATGATGGTCTCAGAGGGGGCGTTCTTTGCCGTGCTCCTCCTGGTGCTCGTTGGATTGCTGTGGAGGAGCGTGCGGCGGGAGGTCGAGCTCGAACGTCAGCACCGCAACTTCCTGTCCGCGATCACCCACGAGCTCAAATCGCCGCTCGCAGCCATGCGCCTGGCCCTCGAAACGGTCACCGGAGGGCGCGCCACCGGAGAGACCGCGAAACGATTCCTCGCCAACGCGCTCGAGGACACCGAGCGACTCGAGGACCTGGTGCAGAAGGTGCTCGAGGCGACGAGATTCGGGGACGGTTGGTCGGAGATCGATCTTCGCGATACCGACCTCAGCGCGCTCGTCGAGGAGTCGGTCGAGGTCTTTCGGCGCCGGGCTGTCGCTGCCGGCGTGCGCGTCGAGGCACAGATTGCGGAGGACATTTGGGGCGACGCCGACCACGAAGCGATGGCGATCGTAATCTCGAATCTGCTCGAGAATGCGGTGAAGTACGGCGGTGATCCGCCGATCGTGCGGATCGATCTGAGCATCGACGGCGACGACGCCGTACTCGAGGTGAGGGACAACGGCGGAGGAGTCCCCGAGGAGGACGTGGAGCTCATCTTCGGTATCTTTTTCCGTAGCGGGGACGAGATGACGCGGACCACCGGGGGCACCGGTCTCGGCCTGTATCTGGTACAACAGATTGTCGCCGCCCACCGGGGAGAGGTGGAGGTTGCGGCCACGGGGCCGGAAGGATCGATTTTCCGGGTGAGCATTCCCGGCCGCGAGGAGTGAGGAAGGAATGAAGAAGCACATTCTGATCGTCGATGACGAGGAGCATCTTGCGGATGCCCTCGCCCACAATCTGCAGTTCGAAGGGTTTTCCACGACGACCGCATACGACGGCGAGGAGGGTCTTCAGCTCGCTCGTACCATCCAGTTCGATCTGGTGATCCTCGACATCATGATGCCAAAGCTGGACGGACTCGAGGTATGCAAGCGGCTCCGCGCCACCGGCAGCAGGGTGCCCATCCTATTCCTCACCGCCAAGTCTGCAGACGCCGACCGCCTCCTCGGCCTCAAGGTCGGCGCCGACGACTACGTGGCCAAGCCCTTTCTCCTCGAGGAGCTGATCCTTCGCATCCATGGCATTTTCCGTCGCCAGGAGTGGTACCGCAGCGCGCCTGAGGAGCAGGAGGTCTTTCGCTTTGGTGACAACGAGGTGAACTTCCTCACCTACAAGGCAACAACCGGTGACCGAACGGTTCATCTGACCGAGAAGGAGTGCATGCTCATCAAGCTGCTGGTGGAACGCCGCAATCAGGTCGTGTCCCGGGAGGAGATCCTGGAGCGCGTGTGGGGCTACCGTTTCACGACCTCGTCACGAACGATCGACAATTTCATTGTCCGTCTGCGCCGCTATTTCGAAGACGATCCCAAGAACCCGCAGTACATCTTCTCGGTGCGTGGCGTGGGATATCGCTTCACCAGCCCGGACTAACGGTGCTTGCTCTTCACCGGGTGGTGCTCGCGGCGCTCCTGGTGGGGAACGCCGTCGTCTTTGCGGGTGTGGATTCGGTCACCAAATTGATCAGCGCCGTGCTCGTGCTCGTACTGGTCGTCGATTTGCGAACTATCCCCTTGGCGCCGAAAACGGCGCGCCTGGCCGCATGGGGGTTCCTTGGCCTCGCCGTGTGCCAGCTCGCGCCGTTGCCCGAGGCTCTGCGGCGGCTGCTCCAGCCGGGTTTTGCCGAGGTTCTCGCGCCGGGTTGGGGCCCGCTGTCGCTCGCGCCCTGGTCTACGGTTCAGGTGGTCTCCTCGGTGGTGATCATGGCCGGCGTCACGTTCGCCGCCGCGAGGATGGCGACGACCCGCAGCGGGTTGCCGACCCTGCTCGGTATCCTGGCCGTTACCTGCGGGGTGCTGGCGGTGCTCGGTCTTGCCGGCGAGAGCGGCGCGCCGGAGAATGTGCTCCTGATTCGCGCCAACACCGGGGGTGGTGGCGCCTACGGCCCCTTTGTCAACTCGAATCACTTCGCCGCGGCGATCGAGCTCAGCCTTCCGGCGGCTCTGGTGTTGCTTGCCGCGGCGGTGCGAAACCTCCACAGAGCGGGAGCGGCGCGGCAACGGGCCGCGGTTGTCGCGCTGGCGTCGGCGGTGGTGGCCGTGGTTGCAGTGGCCGCGGTCCTGCGATCTTCTTCACGTGGGGGGGTGCTGTTTCTCATCGCCGCTCTTGTTCTTACCCTGCCGCTGTGGTTGCGACCGGTTGGGACGCGGAGGTGGACGTGGGCGGCCGGGATCGCGGCGCTGTGTGCCGGGTCGATCCTCCTCGCATGGACGCGGATGCAGGAACTGACGGATGGGTTCGCCGCCCTGCTTGTGGTGGAGGGCGTCGAGGGGAATACCCGCTGGGATCTGTGGGCGGGTACCCTGCGCTCGTTCGCGAGGTCACCGCTCTTCGGGTCCGGTCTCGGGAGCTATCGCCATGTGATCGGCCTCGATAAACCGGCCACAGGCGCCGCGGTTCTCGAGCAGGCCCACAACGACTGGCTCGAGTGGGCCTCGACCTCGGGCATGGTTGGAGTCGTCGTACTTATTCTGGCGTTGGTTGCTGTGGCGGTGTCTCTGCGGCCCGGCCGCGTGCGCCGGCTCCGCTTCGAGCTCCGGTATCCGCTGGCCGGCGCCGCGGTCGCGCTGGTTGCAACCGCGCTCCACGAGACCGTCGGTTTCGGGCTGCAGACGCCGCTCAACCGTTACCTGTTGGCGGTCTGGGTCGGGTTGGTGTGGGGGGTGTGGAGCCGGGTCGAGGAGGGCAGAGGGCGGGGACGGATCATATCGTCGGAGACGGAGCCGGAGACGGAGCATGACTGAAAAACATCCGGATTGGGTGAGACTCAACCGTCATCTCCGGCGGATGCGGGTGACCACGGGGATTTTTCTCGCTACGGTGCCGGCGGCGATCGCGGTTGCCTTCCTCACTGCCTACCGCGGGTCGTCGGTGGCGTCTCCGCTGACCGTGACCCTGGTGGCGGCCGCGGCGAGCCTATGGATCGGCTTTGCGGCCAACCGGGATGCCGGGAACCGGCTCGAGAAGATCAGGCGGGCCTTCGCCGTCCACGGAGACGAGAGCCGGCTGCTGCGTGATCACTGGCTGGTCTATCTTGCCGTCCTGGTGCGGCTCGAGATGATGGTTGTGTGCGGGCTGATCGTGTCGCTGTGGGGTCTGGGGCCGGGGATCGGAGTCTGGTTGCTGGTCCTCGGCGCGTTGATGATGGCGCTCACCTGGCCGACCGCCCGCAAGACGCAACTCCTCCTGGGCAGGGCGCGGGCGCTGCGGGACGACGTTTGATCGTCAGAACGTTGAACGTTCGAACGTTGGGAACGTCCAGGTCTTGAACGATGGAGCTGGACGGAGAAGGCCGAGACAATTGAAAGCGAAAGGGGCGAAACCTTTTCTGAGGTTCTCCGTACAATAATTTGAGAGGCGCGCATCTGCGCCCTTTGTGGGTTGTGCGTCGAATGATCTGCTTGGAGGCGGAATGAAGCGTTGGATGTGGTTAACGTTGGCAGCGGTTGTCGTGGTCGGGGTTGGTGTGACCCTCGTTGCTCTGCCCAGAGGGCCGGAATGGACGACGTCCTCGCCCGAGGCCCTGGCCGAGCTCCAGGCTGCGATGGACGCCCAGATGAAGCTCTACTATGACGAGGCCAATCGGCACATCAAACGTGCGTACGAGCTCGACCCGGACTTCGTAATGGCCAAGCTCATGTACTCGGACCGGGTGCGCTGGGACGAAAAAGATGAGGAACGTGCGAAGAAGATGCTTCAGGAGGTCTTCGAGACCGACACCTCGAAGCTCACCCCGCGCGAGCGGTTTTTCGTCGAGCGCACACGTGCCTACCACGAAGAGCGATCGGAAGATGCGATCGCGATCCTCGACGAGTACGTTGCCAAATACCCGAACGACCCGTACATCCTGAATCAAAAAGCCCTGCGGACGTGGCATCTCGGTGAGCTCGAGGAGGCCGAGCGCCTCTACCAACGTCTGGTCGAGATCAGCCCCAACTGGGTCATCGCATATAACCAACTCGGCTACATCACCATGATGCAGGGCCGCTTCGCCGAGGCTGAGGAATATTTCAAGAGCTATCGCTTCATTGCCCCCGACCAGGCCAACCCCTATGACTCGCTCGGCGAGCTCTTCATTACCGTCGGACGCTACGACGAGGCCGAGGAGACGCTCGAGCGGGCACTCGAGATCAAGCCTGATTTCTGGGCTTCGTATCAGCATCTTGTCCTCATGAAGGCCTTCAACGGCGACCTTGAGGGCACGCGCGAGCTCATCGAGCGCGCCAGGATGGCCGAGATGCCGGAGGAAATGATCTTCGGGATGGACTGTCTCGAGCACTACACGGCGCTGCGCAACGCCGAGGCCTGGCAGCAGATCATAGACGAGTCCGATTCCAAGTGCGTTGAGGGCTTCAAACAGGGGTTCTCGACGGTCACAACCCACCTCGCCGCCTCCAAGCTTGGTGACTGGGAGAAGGCCATGGCGATGGAGGTCGAGGCTGCCAACATCCTCGAAAAGGTCGAGAAGAGTGGCAGCGAGAAGGACGCCATGACCGTGCGGGGTGCGTTTCTCCACATGCAGGGTGTGCGGCTGGCTCTCCAAGGCAAATATGAGGAGGCCGAAGAGAAGCTGCGCGCTGCCGACAAGGGGCTGACCTACGTCGAGGCCGGGACCGGCATGTACAAGCTCTTCAACCGCATGATCCTCGCCGAGGTCCTGCTTGCCGGAGGTCAGGATGCCGAAGCCCATGGTCTGCTGACCAAGGTCCGCGGTGTCAATCCGGTGATGGTGGCGGATTTCGAAGAATCCGGTCTCAAGGTGATCGGTCTCGATCGGGGTTGATTCAGGACCTGAATCAGCCTGCTCAATCAGCCGCGACCAGGGACGGCGAAGCCCCACGGGCGAAGCCGCGAAGCGGCGACAGATATTTAGCCTGGGGCGTGAGCCCTTAAAAAAGGACAGGCCGCCAATCCGTCAAGCCGCGAAGCGGCGACAGATATTTAGCCTGGGGCGTGAGCCCCAGGAACTCAGCGCCCCCTGCCGGCGAGCCCTGAAAGGGCGACAGATTTCCGACTGCGGTGAGGGCCCTGTCGCACACACCGAGCTTGGCCTTGCCACTCAAGGTAAACTTGACGCCGGAGGTAGCGATGCGAAACGTGACTTTTCTTGCGCTGTTGGTGATCGCCGTGGCATCACCGGCGGCAGCGCAGTTCGTGGCCCCGGGTGGTGCGATACCGGCGGTCGCCAACGTTCGAGGCGAGAACAATACTTTCTGGCAGTCTGACGTCAGCATTCTCAACGTGAGCTCTGCGGCAGCCTCGGTGCAGTTGTTGCTTTATCCCGAACTGACGAAATCGGGCCCCGCGTTCGACTTTCAGGTCAGCGACCCGATCCCAATTCCCGGGAATGGGCAGATCACCCTCAAGAACGTCGTCACCAGTGTTTTTGGTCTGCGCAACGTCAAGGGTGGGATGCAGATCATCTCTGATGGAGCGCCGTTGGTGCTGGCCTCCCGTACCTACATTCGCCCTCCGGAAGGAGGCAGCTACGGTCTCAACGTGTACGGATCTCTGGTCGTCTCCGAAACCGCCTGGGTGGCCAATGTCCAGCACGACGCGTTTTTCCGAACCAATATCGGTGTATTCGTACCTGCCGGCGCATCGCCGGGAAACCCCGTCACCTTCACCATCACCATCAGTGATGATGAGGGCGCCGAAATTGCCTCTCGGTCGATTGTGTTCGACCAGGTCGGGCTCATTCAGAAGAGCCTGGAGTTTTTCGGGGTAGAGGATCCGCTCCTCGATGGTTCAGTCACCATCGTTACAAGCGACCCGGACGCCATCTGGTACGCCTATGCGACCGTGATTGACAATGTTTCCGGGGACTCGGTCTACCGTCCCGCGATAGGGCGACAGTGAACGAGGAGTTTTGAGTGTTGAGTTATGAGTTTTGAGTTTTTCCCAACACGCCCTTTGCCCCAGGGCAGTGCGTCCGTAACTCAAAACTAAGAACTAAGAACTCAAAACTCGGTGGTGGGCGGTGTCAGAGGAATCCGTGATCTTTCATCCACTCGTCGTTGAAGATTGTGCTCATGTAGCGGGTTCCCGAGTCGGGGAAAATGGTGACGATGCGCGGCGGCGCGGCCGCCTTCCGGATGAGCTTGCGGACGCCCCAAAGCGCCGCGCCGGACGACCCGCCGGCAAGAATCGCCTCGCGGCGGGCGAGCTCGCGGGTGGCCTGGAAGGCCTCGCGATCGCTCACCCGATACATGTCGTCGATGAGCTTGAAGTCGGGACAGCCAATGATCTCCTCGTCGCCGAGGCCCTCGATCAAATAGGGCGTTGGTTCACCGCAGCGGCCGTTGTGGAAGTAATCGAAGAAGACCGAACCTTCGGGATCCACCGCCACCACCTGGATCGTAGGATCCTGTTCCTTGAGGTAGCGGGAGACCCCGCAGATCGTGCCGCCGGTGCCGATCCCGGCCACCAGGTAGTCGATTCTGCCCTCCATCTGCGCCCAAATCTCCGGCCCGGTGGTCTCATAGTGGGCCTCGTTGTTCTCGCGGTTGTTGTGTTGGTCGGGGAAGAAGGCGTCGGGGTTCTGAGCCACGATCTCCCGCGCCTTTCGGTTGTAGCTCTCGGGGTCGTCCGGCGGTAGGTCGCCGTCCACCAGCACCAGATCAATGCCCATGGCGCGCAGACAGTCGAGCTTCTCCTTCGAGGTCTGGCGCCGCACGACCATTGTGCACCGCAGGTCCTCGAGGACCGACATCATCGCCAGCCCCATAGCGGTGTTGCCGGAGGAGTTCTCGACAACCATATCGCCGGCCTTGAGACGGCCGTCGGCAATCGCCATTGTGATCATGTAGCGTGCGATGCGGTCCTTGATGCTGCCCATCGGGTTGAGAAACTCGATTTTGGCGAAGACCTCGCACTCGAGGTCGTCCACCGTCGGCCCCAAACGCACCAGCGGCGTCCAACCCACGGCATCGGAAATACGATCAAAAACTCGAAGCTCGTTCATGGGAGGAGAGTATAGCCCTGTGCTTGGATTCACATAGCGACGGAATTGTGGCAATCCGGTGATTCAAGGGAAAGTTTTGAGTTCTTAGTTTTGAGTTTTCAGTTTCTCGCGCCGAACCGGGGCGTTATCGGGCAGGGTGCGCGGGAACTCAAAACTCAAAACTCAAAACTCGTCCCAGCCACTTTGTGCTACTGATGCACGCAGATGCCCGCGTAGCCGACCACCGCCGAGCGGTCGCCCGATACGTCACCCGAGGTTGCGTAGGCCACCAGATGGGCGTTTGTGGCGCCGAGCCGGTTGGCCGCCTCGATGGCGATCGTTGCCGGGACCACCCCGCACATCGTGATGCCCTCTGAATGGACGGTTTGGTACAACCTCGCCGGATCGAGGGTGAGGGCGGCGTCGATGGCGAGGCGGTCGAGCGCCCTGGCCTCGTCGTCGGGAAGGTAGTGGCTCATGTCGGAAGAGGCGACGATTCCGACCGGCTCGCCGAGATCCGTGATCAGTTGCGCCAAAACCCGGCCGAGGTCGAGACACTGGTCGAGAGACAAATGGCCGAGGCACAGAGCCGACAGCTCGACGTCGGGATTTCGGGTCAGCAGGAAGGGCAGCTGCACCTCCAGAGAGTGCTCCCGCCAGTGGGCGCGGTCGTCGAGTACGGCGGCCGGATACCGTTTCACCAACATTCGCGCGAGGGCCGTGTCAAGCGGCTGTTCACCGAACGGCGTCCGCCAGCGCTCGTGCGGCGCCACCGCGATCTGAGCGCCTGCGCCGGTGTGGTTTGGGCCGAGGACGATGACGCGCCGTGGAACATCCAGGTGGCCGTAGAGCTTTCCAGCCACCGCCCCGGAGTAGACATAGCCGGCGTGGGGGGCGATGCAGGCGAGCAGCTCGTGGCGATCCTCCTGGACATCGACGAGCTGCTCGAGCTCGTGTTGCAGCGCAGAGGCTGTGCCGGGATAGAAGGCGCCGGCGACCGCGGGTTCACGAAGAGTGGCTTGCATGGTGTCTCCTTGCTTCAAGGTAGGGCCCGGACACGGTGATGGTCAAGGAATATCCCCAGTTGCGAGGTGACGCACGAGGTCGGCGTCGGCAGGCGGGGTGGGGTAGGACGCCAGCTCGGTAACCGGTACCCAGGCCAACGCCTGGCCCTCCTGGCCCTTTGGCTCGCCGTCGAGGATATGAACGGCATAGAACAGCAGCAGGATCCGCAGCCCTTGCTCCTCGTGGACCGCGAAGGTGATCGCACGTTCGATGCCCACTACCACTCCGAGCTCTTCGTGCAGCTCACGCACCAGCGCATTAGCCGGCGCCTCGCCATCATCCACCTTGCCACCCGGGAACTCCCACAAGCCGCCCATGTGACGGTCGTCGGGACGGCGGGTCAGCAGAATCCGGCCGTCTCCGTCGCGAATCACCGCTGCCACAACCGTCAGACTTCGTGTTGATTCGTCGGCCGCATCCATGGCCAAAGTGTACCGCGCCTGCGCCCCGGGGAGGCGCTGCCGCGAGAGGATGCCATGCACCTCCGGTGAACACGTCCTAGCGGTCCTCACAACGACGCCCTCCACGACAGCGCCACGCAGACTGAGGCTTCCCGGTGTCGGATGAAGGCTGGGGGACGCCAAATTCGAAATTCGAAATTCGAAATTCCGTGCCGCCGGCACCTGTAGAATGAACTCCCATGTCTTCAAGCTTCGATCGACTCGTCGGAATCATGGATCGCCTGCGCGATCCGGGGGGATGTCCATGGGATCGCGAGCAGACGCTCGACACCCTCGCCCCGTACTTTCTCGAGGAGGCCTACGAGGTTGTCGATGCTATCGCCGCCGGCGATCCGGACAAGCTCTGTGAGGAGCTCGGCGATCTCCTTCTGCAGATCGTTTTCGTGGCCCGAATCGCACGCGAGGAGGAGAACTTCGACGTCGACGCCGTGTGCGAGATGATCTCCGACAAGATGGTCCGCCGCCACCCCCATGTATTTGGTGATCGCGAGGTCGAGGATTCGGACGAGGTGATGCGGAATTGGGAGGACATCAAGAAAATCGAACGTGGTGAGGACCCTAATTCCTCGGTGCTCGACGGCGTACCCGGGTCGTTGCCGGCCCTGCTCAAGGCCTTCCGAATGACCGAAAAGGCGGCGGCCGTAGGATTCGACTGGCGCAAGCCGGTGGACGTGATGGCCAAGATGCGCGAGGAGATGGCAGAGCTCGAGGCCGAGCTGGCGGCCGGAGACGGTGCGGCCACCGACCGCGTGCGTGCCGAGATGGGCGACATTCTCTTCGTGATGGCGAACCTGGCCCGCCATCTCGGCGTCGAGCCCGAGACTGCACTTCAGCGGACCAATTCGACCTTTCTGCGGCGATTTCAGGCCATGGAGGAGCGCTCGCGGGAAATGGACCGCGATTTCAGGGCGATGGACCTTGCCGAACAGGATGCTCTGTGGGAAGAGGTCAAACGAGACGAGCTGCCCATCGGGGCGGCTGGTCCGGAAAAGGAGTCGTGATGAGCGATTTTTATCAGCAACACCTCTTTACGACCCTGCACCGGCTCGAGCGGCTGCCGCTCGAAGATCTGGAGGGCGGGCTGGAACGGGCGGCTGCGCACCGGCGGATGGCCTTGCTGCTGCCGAGCCTGGCAAGCGAAATGGACGGTCCCGCGCTGCCCCATATCATCGAGGAGCTCAAACACGTCAACTATCTTCACCGCATCGTGATCGCCCTCGACGGGGCCGACGAGAGCGACTATCGACGGGCGCTGGAATTTTTCTCGGGGTTGCCCCAGGAGACCACCATTGTTTGGGTGGACGGCCCCAGGGCGAAAGAGATCTTCCGTCGCTTCTCGGACGCAGGTCTGGTCGAGCGAGAACAGGGCAAGGGCCAGGCGGTGTGGTTCGCCCTCGGCCATCTGCTTGGCGTGGGCGATTGCCATTGCGTCGCCCTCCACGATTGCGACGTCGTGACCTACGATCGCTACCTGCTCGGCCGCCTATGCTTTCCCGTGCTGCGGCCGGACATTGACTTCAAGTTTGCCAAGGCCTACTACGCGCGGATCTCGGACCGCCTTAACGGCCGCGTCTGCCGGCTCTTCGTCTTCCCGGTCCTCACCGCGCTGCGCACCTTCTACCCTGATCAGCCCTTCCTCTCCTACCTCGCGGCCTTCCGCTACCCGCTTGCCGGCGAGATGGCCATGGACCTCGATCTCGCGCGGCACATCCGCGTGCCGTCGGACTGGGGCCTGGAGGTCGGTTTGCTGGCTGAGGTCTAC
>Ga0164313_10002700_pt1 | contig 15860 bp, 11 predicted proteins | sample GuaBasSedimGuay4_FD_113735 | JGI IMG/M metagenome (GOLD analysis project Ga0164313, IMG submission 113735) | Subseafloor sediment microbial communities from Guaymas Basin, Gulf of California, Mexico - Guay4, Core 4569-4, 0-3 cm | ecosystem: Environmental > Aquatic > Marine > Hydrothermal vents... | reverse complement strand
TTCTGTACACGGCACCTGTGGTTTTCTTGGCTTGATGCTGGTTCCGTTAACCAATGATGGTGTCAGCTTCTCTGGTCAGTTGATCGGTGCAGCGACTATCTTTGCTTGGGTATTTGGAACCAGTTTCGCTGTATGGTTTGTATTGAAGATGATCATGGGTATCCGTGTATCAGCTGAAGAAGAGTACGAAGGCGTTGATATAGGCGAGTGTGGCCTCGAAGCCTACCCGGAATTTACTAGCAAATAATAGACTCCTGCTGGTATTGTTTGGTCGAGCACTTCGGTGCTCGGCCTTTTTTGTTTGTTGCTGTAGAGACAAGGCATGCCTTGTCTCTACGTTCTACCACAGCCTGCGGTCGGTAACTTCACATTAATGGTGCAAATGTTTGCTGAGTTATGGTAAAAAGGCTACCGAGTTTACTAGTAACAAAAAATTCCACAGTATCAGGGGACAACATGAAATTAATCAAGGCAATTATCAAGCCTTTTAAGCTGGATGATGTGCGTGAAGCATTATCAGAAGTCGGCATAACGGGTATCACGGTGTCAGAAGTAAAAGGCTTCGGGCGTCAAAAAGGGCATACTGAACTATATCGCGGTGCAGAGTATGTGGTCGATTTTTTACCAAAAGTTAAAGTTGAGACCGCTGTTGACGACGACCAGGTTGATAAAGTTATTGAAGCCATAAGTAAAGCCGCGAATACCGGTAAAATCGGTGACGGTAAAATCTTTGTTTTAAATGTTGAGCAGGCGGTTCGTATACGTACCGGCGAATCAGGTAGTGAAGCGCTGTAAAAAGCAGTGAATAATTAATAGTGAATAGTGAATAACGAAAAAACAAGAGAAGCATATGAAGCATTTTAATACTATGGTGACAGCAGTGATGTTGTTACTTTTGCCGGTTGTTGCGCAGGCGGATACGCTGGATACGGGTGATACTGCGTGGATACTCACCTCAACGGCTTTAGTGTTGTTTATGACCTTGCCCGGGTTGGCGCTGTTTTATGGCGGCCTGGTTCGGGCCAAGAACGTGCTTTCTGTATTAATGCAGTGTTTCGCCATTGCCTGCATAGTAAGTATTCTATGGGTGATTTATGGCTATAGCCTGTCTTTTGGTGATGGCGGCAGTATGAATGCCTGGATAGGGGGGCTGGATAACGCCTTTTTAGCCAATGTGACGCGTGACTCACTGAGTGGTACTTTACCTGAAAGTGTTTTTGTTATGTTTCAGATGACTTTTGCCATTATTACACCAGCATTGATTATTGGTGGTTTTGCCGAGCGCATGAAATTCTCAGCGATGCTGTTGTTCAGTGTAATCTGGGTCAGTGTTGTTTACTTCCCGGTGTGTCACTGGGTATGGGGCGGTGGCTGGTTAGCACAAATGGGATTGCTCGATTTTGCGGGTGGTACGGTGGTGCATATTACCGCCGGGGTTGCTGCTTTAGTGGCTGCTATGGTGATGGGGAACCGTAATGGTTTCCAGGTGACACCGATGATGCCGCATAATATGACCATGACGGTTACCGGTGCCGGCATGTTATGGGTTGGCTGGTTTGGTTTTAATGGCGGCAGTGCAGTGGCGGCGAATGGCGATGCCGGCATGGCAATGCTGGTGACGCATGTCAGCGCCGCATGTGGTGCCTTAACCTGGGCGCTAATGGAATGGATTAAATACGGTAAACCAAGTGCACTGGGTACGGTGACTGGCATGGTTGCCGGTTTAGGTACGATCACTCCGGCTTCTGGTTTTGTTGGACCCATGGGCGCTTTAATAATTGGTTTTAGTGCCGGTATTGTTTGTTTCTTTGCTACATCGTTTCTTAAGCAGAAGCTTAAAATCGATGATTCACTGGATGTGTTTCCGGTGCATGGCGTGGGTGGCATATTAGGTACGATTTTTGCCGGTATTTTTGTTTCTGCTGGTTTGGGTGGTATCGGTTTTGCCGAAGGCATGGACATGGTGTCGCAAGTGGGCGTGCAGCTGACCGGTGTTATCGCTACCATCGTATTTACCGCAAGTGTAACGTTTGTTATTTTGAAAGTGGTCGATATGACGCTTGGTTTACGTGTTAGCGATGAACAGGAAACAGAAGGCCTGGATATCAGCCAGCATGAAGAACGGGGTTATATCCTGTAACAACGTTGGTTTTGATAGTAATAAAAACCGGCGCATGGCAGCATGTGTCGGTTTTTTTATGTCTGCTCTGAGTCGAAGGCGACGTTGGCCGTTATTCGTTGTTCGTTAAAAGAAAAAAACACGAAATAACCAATGATTATGTAGCACCTACTGTTTGGTGCTTTTTACGAATAACGAAAAACGAATAACGTCTCTTTCTGGCTGAAAGTTGACTTTCAGGGTTTTAATTCAATTGATTAATCACCGCCTTGAAGGCATGGTCAAACGCCGAGTGACCCATAATCATTTTTGTTGTGTTATTAGCCACTTCTTCATTAAATTCATCAAAGGATTTTTCGGTTACCAGTTCACCTTTGTGATTAACAAACATTAAGTTTGCATCTTCAACGATAATGACGGAGAGTTTGCAGCGTCTGGCTGTTTTGTCTTCGCCCATATAAAGCTGAAACCACATGCCAGGCATGGCATTAGCCGGGATATCCTGCTTCTCGGCAGTCTCTTCTTCGAGGGCAACCTCTTCCACCGGTTCTGCATTGCTGATAGTTTCTTCGGCGATACCTACTTCTTCTTCGCTAAAGTTAGCATCGTCAATATGTGACTGTAAGGTTTCCTTATAAGTTGTTAGAGTATTTTGAACATCTTTTTTTGATTTGCTTGAAATGTTTAAATAGTGTTCTGTCTGTTCCAGTAGTGCCTCTTTATCAGCCATAAGCTTAGCTAACTGTTCGGGAGAGGCGATGGCCTGAACGCTTTCTACAATGTGTCGCAAGGTTAAGGCTAAATTAACCCATTCGTCATTTTCTTTACCGTTTTTCAGGTAATGGTTAAACATTAACGTTGGCCAGCGTTTGAGTATGAGTGGATGCATGGCTTCCGGTAAGGTTTTACCTGTGGTTGTTCCGCGTATTGTTTTTAGTACGGTGGCACGTGCATGTTTGCGTAATAGTTGTAGCTGTTCTTCTTCCTCGATGGCACGGGCAGTCGCTTCCTGTTCTTCGATGATGGCGTTGAGCTTGTCCAGAGCTGCCTGAAAGCTGTCAGAGTTTAATTCGTGCTCAGTTAAGATACTGGAAATGATTTTATCCAGTTGAATGTATATTTCGTCGCTGTGTTCGGTGACGCCAACACCAACATCAGCAATGGTATCGAGTAATACACGTGCGGGATGATCATCGTAGATAAAAAATTCCTGATCAGTCATTGATGCTTTAATGATTGGAATTTGTAACCTTAGAAGCAGTGTTTTAATGGTGTCCGAAATTTCTTCATCATCGATGATGGCATCAAAAATCAGTTCAATAAAATCAATGGTTTTTTCGGCAATCTGGTTGATGCGCTTGGTAACGGCACCACCGGAGGTTTTTGCAATTTCTGCAAGCACGGCCTGCTTGATGGCTTCAGCATCAAATCGGAGTTCCGGCGGCTGGATAAATTGCGGCAGGTTTTGAATGCCGGATAAAGCATGTATGATTTCCTGATGACCAAAATGTTGAGCTGTAGTATCAGGGAAAAACATACCGTGATTAGCCGATGATTCGTCTACAGTGCTCGGGGTAAAGGGCATGCCAGCGATATAGTTGCCTAAAACACGGCCCACCTGATTAGCCGGCATGCCGGCAGTGTAGTGCTGGTATTCTGCGTTACCAGCTGAACCGTCCTGACTGTCTGGGAAAGCGTTGTTAGCATTCGAGGCACGGGCTGCAGGGCCGCCGTTATTGTAGTAACCACCCGTGCCAGGATCCGTGACCGGCGCACCATCTGCGCCGGCACCGTTTGACTGTGACTGTAGCGAACTTTGGTTGGCATGGCTGTAGCCGCCACCGGGCGCGGCTGTCATGGCAAAACCATTCATGTTTGTTCCACTCATGGCAGCGCCAGGTTGCCCGGCATTTCCACTGCCTGCCTGTCCCATGTTGCCTGCCATGCTACCTGGATCGCCGCCAGCTCCACCGCCCGCCTGTCCCATGCTACCTGGGCCGCCGCCAGTTCCGGCGTAACCAGAACCACCAGCGTAGTCATCGGCGAAATCACCCTGCTGTGTTTCATCCGCTGCTTCATTAGTAGAGTCGTTTAAACCTGGCTGAGGTTTTGGCCGCGAGCCTGATGGTTTTTTCTTACCGGTATGCAGCTTTATCTGTGGCAGGACGCCAGCATCAATCAGGCGGTTGTTGATGGAGTCGTATAAAGACTCAAGTTTGTTGGTAATTTCAGTCTCAAACATGTCAAACAATAATTTTTTGTTGTCATTGCTGAAGTCTTCGGCCAATGTATCATTAAATGCCTGGCAAAGATTGGTTGGCATCAGTGCGTCTTTAGTGAAAACAGTTTCTGTTTTAAGCGCGAGATGTTCCAGTCGTGCTTCCAGATGCTGTAACTGTTCGCGGTATTTCGAAGCTGCACGTTCGCCAATGCATTTTACCAGCACCATGCCTTCCATTTCATCCTGTCCGACCAGGCTTAACTCATCTTCTTCATCTTCGGTTTTGGCTTTTTCACGTGCCTGCCTGGCTTCAAACTCCTTACCGGGTATTAGAAGTTCCCTCACTTTATTATCGAAGGTGCCGGCCATAGAGGATTTAAGTGCCCGCAGCTGATTCGTTAACTCAAAATAACGGGTTTTATCTTCATTGTTATCAGCGGCATCAGACATATCATACAGCTTGTCCTGCGTTGAGTTCAGCAGTTTAGACATCAGGTCAGCCAGGCGCGTGATTAGATTGTTACGTATGTCGATAACAAGCTTCTCATCTGCACTGATTTTATTTTCGTTATTTATACTCATGAAAAAATGTACCATTTATGCCAGGTAGCGGCTGTTAAGTTAGCATTGTTTCCTATTTAGTAGATTATAGCTTCTTGTTATGAAAATACAGTGACTTAAAGAAATATTTAGGCCGTGGCTAAAGACTCAGAGGGGAATGGCAGTTATTTAAGCCGAAAAATGCACATTAATCCCGGTAAATTCGTCATTGCGATATGTGAAGGGCGTACGCTAGTAGGGCAATGCATATGATAAATATTGTGCGTTCATTTGCAACTGGGTGATATGCAACTATGCTTTGAAATGAAGTTGGCGATTTATTCGTCCCGCACTGAAAAATACTGTGTAAGGCGGATCCAGCGTGACAAGAGATATTTGATTTATGAGTGAGCAAGTTACTGAAAAACCTGAAATATTGGTGGTAGATGATTCAAAAGTGATTCGCCTTGCGGTTAAAAAAATGCTGGTTGGTGATTATAAGTTACATTTTGCTGAAGATGGTCAGGTCGCCTGGGAGATATTGCAGAAAAATAATGCTATTTCAGTAGTGTTTACCGATTTAAATATGCCAAACCTTAATGGAATGGAGTTGTTAAGTTATATCCGTTGTGCAGATAATGAACATATCGCGGATTTGCCGGTGATCATTATAACCGGGCACGAAGATTCTGAATCAATAAAACAGGAAGTGTTTGATGCTGGTGCAACCGATTTTATTACTAAACCATTCGAATCAATTGATTTACTCAGCCGTGCTAAAGCCTATGCACGGTTAAGTCGCAAAGTGGTTGAGCTGGAAAAGAAAACGGGTTACGACGAGCTTACCGGTTTATACAATGCCAGTTCGCTGGAACAGCACGGCATAAAAGCATTTTCATTTGCCAGTCGACACAAACTGAGCATCAGTCTTGCGTTATTTGAAATTACCGGTTTTGAGGAGTATTTTTTAAATCACGGTAAGAGTATTGCTCAAAATATTATTGCAGCGGTTGGTAAACGCATGCTGGAAGTTATGCGTGAGGAGGATATAGCCGCACGGACAGGGGTTGCAAAATACGCGCTTGTGCTGCCGATGACTGACAAAACGCAAACAGAAATAGTTATTAACCGTGTTCGTGAAAGTATTAATAAACTTGTTTTTGATACAGGTAAGGAAAAAATCCGGATAAGTTTTGTAGCGGGCTACATCGTTCCCGATTTAACCGAAGAGAATAATTTTAAAGACATACTGGAGCAGGCTGATGATGCGTTGCAACAAGCCACTAATTTATTAACAGAAAATATCGTTTGTTATGGTGAAGAGCTTGAGATTGAAGCTTCTGCTGTCGTTGTTACTGAGCAGGATATTGAGCAGGCGTTTTTATATATCATGGATGGGGATTTTTATAAGATTCCAGAACAGCACATAGCGGCAGTGTTTGAACGGCTGTCACCTTTTATGCAATATGCAGAAGAAGCAGTGAATAACGAACAGTTAATAGTGAATAGTTAATAGTGAAAAAAACAGAAGAGCAGTGGAAACAGCAATTAAATGGTGAGCAATATCGCATCACGCGCCAGGCAGGAACCGAGCCAGCGTTTACTGGTGAATATTATAATAATAAAGAAACAGGTGTTTATCACTGCCTTTGCTGTGGTGAGCCGTTATTTGCTTCTGCTGAAAAATATGACTCGGGCTCTGGCTGGCCCAGTTTTTATAAACCAAAAGATGATGTTGTTTTAGAAGAGATTAAAGACTCTACTCACGGTATGATTCGTGTAGAAGTGCGCTGTCCGAAGTGTGATGCGCATTTGGGGCATGTGTTTGAAGATGGGCCGCAGCCTACCGGATTACGTTATTGCATTAATTCCGCATCGCTGGATTTTGAGAAAAAAGATTAGCTGCGAAAAAAAGATAAAATATTAGTCCGCGAATAACGCAAAAGACGCAAAGGTTTAAAAACTTAAAAGCTTTTTTCGCGTATTTTGCGTTATTCGCGGACTAACTGTTCTTTGTTTTTTTCTATGGGCCTGTCAACAACAGCTTCCACCGCAACAGTCGCCACCGGGTTTTACTGCTTCAATCGTTGCGGACAATACATATTCTTCCACGCCACGTCCAGGCGCCCAGTCTTTGATGAAGTCTTTTGATTCATCTTTTGGTGCGATGTTGATTTTTTCAAAACCACAATCTTCAAGGATGGTCTGTAATTCTGCAATCAGTGATGCACCCGCCATGCAACCGGAGTATAAAGCCAGATCCTGTTTCATCTCGTCGGGTAGTTCCGTGCTGGCGACGACATCAGAAATAGCAAGGCGACCGCCGGGTTTTAAAACACGAAAGGTTTCACTGAATACCTGTTTTTTATCCGGTGATAAATTGATGACGCAATTGGATATGATGACATCAACGGTATCATTGGCCACAGGCATGTGTTCAATTTCGCCAAGACGAAATTCAACCTGATTGTATTTCCCTTTTACCGCGTTACTTCTCGCTTTGGAAATCATTGTGGGGGTCATATCAATGCCAATAACCCGGCCGGAATCGCCAGTCTCTGCTGCTGCCAGAAAGCAGTCAAAGCCGCCGCCACTGCCAAGATCAAGTATGGTTTCACCGGTTTTAATGCTGGCAATGGCCCGTGGATTACCGCAACCCAGTCCCATATCAGCGCCTTCAGGCACGTTTACCAGGTCGTCTTCGCTGTAACCTAAACGGGTCGATACCAGTGTGTTTATTGCTGCATCATCAGAAACACCACAACAGCTGGATTCGGTTCCGCAGCTGTTGCCGTTATTGCTGGACTCGGCGACCTCGGCATAACTTTTACGCACATTCTGGCGTATTTCGTCTGCCCGCTTTTGTTGTGATGCCTGATTTAATGTTTGAGCCATTACTGTCCTCTATCAATTAGGAAAAAAGTTGTTGTAACTGTTTCATCATGTCTGTGTTAATCGAACAAAAAACCTGTTTGCCGTCACGTTTCATATGGATTAATCCAGCGCGATGAAGTTCTTTTAAATGATGAGACAGGGTGGAAGCGGCTATATCAAGTTGTGAGTCAAGATCGCCAACACAGCAGCTGAACACTTCATCGCTGGCACAGCGGGTGCCAGGTGTGCAGCAGTTTGTCAGAATGTTGTATATTTTCAAGCGGTGGTCATTTGCCAGTGCTTTGAATATATCAACAAGCTGAGAGGCTTCGTTGCTTTTATAGTTCGACATGTTTCGAATTATAATAGTATAAAAAAAGAATGCAAGTTTAATTTTACAGTATTATGATGCGAGTAAGATTATTTAGAGGCGACGATGCGACAGCAATTAACGGATGAAGAAAAACACAAACTTGAAGAACGGCTGTTTGAATTAAAACAGGAACACCGTGATCTTGATGATGTGATAAATCGCTTATTATTGGCGCCTGATGTCGAAGAGTTGCAGCTCAAGCGATTTAAAAAGCGCAAACTAAAGCTCAAAGACACTATTTTGGTGCTGGAAAATGCGCTAATTCCAGATATTCTTGCATAGAATAATTGGTATGAGTCCTGCCAGGGTTTGATATTCATAAAACTAAAAACATTTCACCACAGAGGCACAGAGGGCACAGAGAAAAACAATTATTCAGGTTTATGCGCCTGCGGCGCAATAAACTAATAAACCTCTGTGCTCTCTGTGCCTCTGTGGTGAAATATTTTTTAGTGGTTCTTTTAGGGTGGTTGCGGTGAATTATTGTTCTGCATGTGGTGAAAAAGTCAGTTTGCTTATCCCGGAAGGGGATAACCGGCACCGGTTTGTGTGTGGAGTCTGTCAGACTATACATTATGAAAATCCAAAGATTGTTACTGGTTGCATAGCAGAGTGGCAGGACCAGATCTTATTGTGCAAACGTGCGATAGAGCCAAGACATGGTTTATGGACTTTACCTGCCGGTTTTATGGAAAACAGTGAAACGAATATGCAGGGAGCAGCACGAGAGACCGCAGAAGAAGCGAATGCTCAGGTGGAAAATATGCAGCTGTTCTGTGTCTTTAGCATTGCGCATATTAGCCAGGTTTACACTATGTATCGTGGAGACCTGGTTGCAGGTGAGGCTAGTCCGGGTATTGAAAGTCTTGAGGTGGCATTATTAAAAGAAAGTGAAATTCCCTGGCAGGACATTGCCTTCCAGGTGGTTAATGAAACCCTGAAACGGTATTACCAGGATAAAAAACAGGGCAGCTTTAAGACGCATTATGGCGATATTATTAAACAGAATAAAAATTCGTATATTGTGAACTACTTTTAAAAAAGATCAGTCCGCGAAGCACGCGAAAGACGCAAATAAAAACCTTTTTAAATTTTTTAGACTGTAACTCGGGTTACGCTGTGCTAACCCGACATTTTATGACCCTGGCGCACTAATTGTTGGATTACGCTATCGCTAATCCAGCCTACCAGTTATTACCAGAGAAATTGTTTTTTTGCTTTTTTCGCGTCTTTTGCGTGTTTCGCGGACTAGTGTAGTGTTTTTGATCTTATCTGCGTTCATCTGTGGACAAATAAAGTTATTAAATGTTTTTTATTTGAATGTTGCCGATAAAATTAATTTCGTCTTTAGATTTTAAGCCAAAGATCAACTGATAAAAACTCAACTCGTTTTCAAGTGATTGTATGATGGTTTCTGCTTTTCTAAAACCGTGTTGTTCGCCTGCATAATATTGTGCAGCAACCGGTAATCCTTTTTTATTTAAAACATCAAACATTTGTTCTGCCTGCTCTTTGGGTACGACGCGGTCTTCCAGGCCCTGAAAAAAAATCACCGGGCAGTTCAGTTGTTCGCTACTGTTAATGGGTGACCGTTGCTGATACAAAGATTTGGTTTCAGGGTAAGGCCCGATAAGGTGGTCAAGATAATGTGATTCAAATTTATGGGTATCACTTGCCAGGCTGCCTAGCTCAGCAATGCCGTAATAACTTGCGCCCGCAGAAAATACATTTTCAAAGGTGAGTGCGGACAGCACCGTATAACCACCGGCGCTACTGCCGCGAATGATAAGTTGCTTTTTGTTTGCCAGACCCTGTGAGACTGCATGCAGGGCCGCATCACAACAGTCCTGTACATCCAGCAGGCCCCAACTACCATTCAGGCGTTCACGGTACTGCCGGCCATAACCTGTGCTGCCGCTATAGTTAACATCAAGTAAGGCAAAACCACGAGAGGTCCAGAACTGCTTTTTAGGGTCAAGTGCAGCGCTGGCCTGGCCCGTCGGCCCGCCGTGGCAGATAATAATTAAGGGTGGAGCCTGTGTATTATCATTGTTTTCGCTGTTGTTATTTATCCGGCTGTGATAATCAGGGTTAGTTGGCGGGTAATAATTAGCGTATACCTTTTGTTTGTGCCGGTTAGTAAATGCAATGTATTGCGCAGTTGAATAATATTCTTTAGCGACCGGTAACCGGCATGAGGACTTAATAACAGAGCTGGTCAGAGATGTTTTTTTATGGTCGCTGAATGATGCAGAAATCAACTGCGGAAAACTGGCGCTGGATGCACCAATAAAACAAAGTTTATTGTTGCTTGCTTTAATCGAACTGAATTCCTGCCATTGAGTGGTTATTATTGTCAGTGTGGTTTTTTCTGCAAGCGAGAGCAGGGCGAGTATTGCCTGTCCCGATGACTGATAACAGCAGATAATGTGAGTATCGTCGACAAAGGCGTAGCTTGACTGCGCGAATACCCACTGTGGTAAGCCCAGCTCTTTTTGACCTTCTGTCAGTTGAGTTATTTTGCCGTTGTGTATTTTTTCAGGGTGGCTGGTTTCAGTATAACGGTATAAATGCCACCAGCCGCTGTCATCAGAAATATAATATAAAATGTCATCCGGTGACCACTGCGGTTGGCATACGGAAATATTGTCCGCTCCTGCAATATGTTTTTTATTTTCGATTAAACCGGTTTTGTCTATATCTGCCAGCCATAATCTGTTGCCATCCCAGGGCATATTAGGGTGGTTCCAGCTTTGCCAGCACAATTGGCTGGCACGGCTATTTAATCGGGGGCTGGCGTAGAAGTCATGGCCCTGCTCAAGGGTCAATAGTCCGCCGGTTTTAAGCTTGATGCTTATGATAGAATTAGCAACATGGTTCTTATTATGTGATTCACAGACAGCGATGAGCCGATGGTGTTTTTTATCATAAATTAAATCGGCAAAGCGGTTGTTTGTCGATGTTGTTAAACGTTTTATCTGACGATTTTTTATGTAATAAATATCCTGATCGCTGTCATTGACAAAAAACACCTGCTTTTCAGCGATGCAATAACAGCCGCCGCCGTATTCATGGACTCGTGATCGTGCGCTAAAGGGTGCAGGTAAAATATCAGTCGCTTTATTTTTGCTTACTTTGACGATAACGCAGCGACCGTTTTCCTGTGGTCGCCGTTCAATGTAATAAAGGGTATCTGCTGTCAGTAGTGGCTCATCAATGGAGACGCTGTCGGCAACAATAAGTTCGGATGATATGGTTGATAACCAGTTACCATAAGATGTGGTATTTGAGGTGGCCATGTAATAGTTAGAGCTTGCCTAAGTAAACATAAGGATACATTCAGGGTAATAATAGAATTTAATGATCGGGAAGGCTATTCTATTTATGATAATTAATCAGATTTGTCTTAAAATTAGCACGCATTTTTAATGCAAACCACAATATGAAATATTAACTTATGATTGGCAACCGGATATAAGCAGATGTTACTGGAGATTGCAGGATTACTCGTCTTCGGCGGCCTTCTGCTGCTAATTATCGGGATATTTATTGCGCGGCGATATACCCTGCGTGCCAAGCTTATAACCGCTTTTATGGTTATTGTATTGAGTTCGCTGACTGTTCTGGCATTGCTGGACGGTTACATTATGGCTGAGAACCTTACCGAAGGTGCGAATAAAGCCCTGAGTTCTACGGCGAGAAATTATGCCGACCGGCTTGACCAGTTTAACCGCCAGAACGCCCGGCATTTAATCACAGAAGCAAACTTGCCTGCAATTAACAATTTTATAACCCGACATGCGGAGCCGCCGTATAATCGCTATACCCTGCTGGAAATATTGCATTCACTGAAGTCGCGGCAAGAAAACATTATTTATTCTTATGCCATATTGAATACGCAGGGTATCAATATACTGGACACGGTCTCAGCAGACATTGGCAGCGATGAGAGCCGTCAGAAATATTTTAATTTCTTTGCTAATACTGTGGTGGATGGCGTAGTCAAGAGTGGCTTAAAGAGCTATCGATCACCAATAATTTTTGATGAGAAACATTCCGTAATCATCTTTAGTAGTGTAATTAATGATCTGTCGGGAAAGTTTATTGGTGTCTTAAGGGCGAAGTACGATGCATCAGTTCTCAGCACATTATTTGACCGAACCAAAGGCATGATTGGGCGTGGCTCGTTTGTCGTTCTACTGGATGAAAATAACCTGCGCCTGGTGCATGGTCGGCGAAATGACCTTAAGTACACACTGGCAAGTGAAATGGATGAATTGGCCATACAGCAATTAAAAAACAATAGACGTTTGCCAAAAAATACAACAGGGACGTTTGCTGAGCACCCGGCATGGTCTGGAAAAGTTAAGACGGCCAGTGTCAGTAATCCAATAATAGAAACGCAGTTTTATGGTTTAGGTACGGTAATGTTTTCTTCTGCTGTGCTTAAGCTGGAAACGGCACCATGGACGATTATTGTGTCTTTACCACAGGACGTGTTTTTAGAGCCTGTGGCCGCGCAGACAAAAAGCGCATTGTTTCTGGTTGTGTTTATAGTCGCGACTGTCGTATTGATTGTTATGGCCGCTACGCAATTATTATTAGGCCCCGTTAAACGCCTGACATCTGTAGTTAAAACTATTGCCAGAGGTAATCTTGCTGTAAAAGCAAATGTGGAAGCAGATGATGAAATAGGTGACCTGGCAAAAGCGTTTAATGAAATGACCTTAAGCGTTAAAAATTCAATCGATGATTTAGAAGATGAAGTGGGAGACCACAAGCTCACAGCTGAAAACTTGAATAAATTATCACAGGCGATTGAACAAAGCCCGGTGTCGGTCATGATTACCGACCTGGATGGCAACATAGAATATGTTAACCCGCAACTTTGTAAAATTACCGGCTATAAAGAGCAAGAGTTAATAGGGCTTAATCCGCGTATATTTAAATCAGGGCATACGCAAAAGAAACAGTTTAAAAATATGTGGAATGCCATTACATCTGGTCATTCATGGAGTGGCGAGCTTTATAATAAAAAGAAAAACGGTGATTTATTCTGGGAAAACGTCACTATATCGGCGATTAAAAACAGTAAAAATGAAGATACGCATTATCTCGCTATCAAAGAAGATATTTCTATGCGGAAAGATTATGAAGAGCGCCTGCTATACCAGGCAAGTTACGACAAGTTAACTAATTTGCCTAACCGCTCACTGGCATATGATCGCATTCAGCAGGCGATTGCTAACGCTATCCGGGAGAATGAAAAGCTGGCCCTGTTGTACATGGACTTTGATCATTTTAAAAATATAAATGATACATTAGGACATGATGCGGGTGATGAGTTTTTAAAATACATGGCGGGCAGGTTGAAAGCTTGTGTGCGTGATTTTGATACAGTGGCACGTTTGGGTGGCGACGAATTTTTAATTATGCTGCTAGAGATTAAAGATGGCAATGGCGATCAGGAGCAGGTTTTTGAGGATGCTATAAAACGCAAAACAGCCGACATTCTACGTCGTGTTGCAGAGCCGTGCGTTATTCAGGATATGGAATTTTCAGTGACAGCAAGTGTTGGTATCGCGATTTTTCCGCAGGATGGTGATGATCCGCATATATTATTAAAAAATGCTGATACCGCGATGTATCGAGGTAAACGAAAAGGACGCAACACCTTTGAAGTGTATACCCCGGAGATGGGTGATGTCGTAATGAAGCGTGTGGAGATCGACAGTAAGCTGCGACGGGCCCTGGAAAATGGTGATTTTTTTCTGCAATATCAGCCTTTAATGGATGCGAGAAGTCAAAATATCGTTGCTGCTGAAGCGTTAATACGCTGGCAAGATGAAGAGCTAGGCATGGTCTCGCCGGATGACTTTGTACCGCTTGCCGAAGAAAGTGGTTTGATTGTTGAGATCGGTGACTGGGTGTTAGATACTGCGCTTGCTGATATTAAAAAATGGCGTGAACATGCTGATTATAAAGATCTTTATATAGCCATCAATTTATCCAGCCGTCAATTTAGAGGCAAAGATATTGTTACAAAGATTGCTGACAGTTTAAAGCGGCATAATTTACCAGGTTCATGTCTGGAGCTGGAGATAACCGAGCGCCTGTTAATGAAAGACGTACCGCACGTGGTTACTATATTGAACCAGTTTAAAGAAATGGATATTCGATTGTCGATAGATGATTTTGGTACCGGTTATTCTTCATTAAGTTATTTAAAACGTTTTCCATTTGATGTATTGAAAATTGATAAAACGTTTATTGATGATATTGCTGATGATCCTGATAATCGAGCTTTATGTGATGCCATTATTGCCATGGCGCACAGCCTGGGTTTAAGTGTGATTAGTGAAGGTGTAGAAAATAAAGAGCAGTACGACTTTTTAAATCAGCGTGGTGTTGAAACCATACAGGGCTATTATGTGAGCGCACCAATGGTGAATGATGATTTTTTAAAGTTCATCACTATTTCAGGTAGGGTAGGGAGCGCGGTTTAGTTGTAGAGACAAGGCATGCCTTGTCTCTACGGTGGGCACGCTTTTTGCCCACGTACTGGCAGGCCGTTCCGCGTGGGCACAAAATAACGTGGCCATCCTGCCGTTACTATAAAATTCGTCTATTTAATATATCTGCATAACGTGCCAGCAGCATAAAACTCAGTAATAACAAGAGTGATAAATAGGATGTTTTTCCAGATGAACCGGAAGATTCTGCAGGAGGACTGATTAACACCGCATCATTACCGGTAATAGAAAAAACAATATTAAGGGTCTGGTTGCTGGATACGGTGATGATGGCATCGTTGCCCTGTGTTGCGCCCTGATAGTTTACCTCTGGAATCGGGTGAGGGGCTACAAAAGACTTATCGGATAAATCCCATGCATAAGGACCAACGCTGGAACCACCATTAAACAGCTCATTAATCGAATTGGCATGTAAAGTATAGTTACCCGGTGGTAAATACAGTTTGTAAAACCCATTGCCCTGTTTCAAATAATCAGAAACAATGCTTATCGCCTCACCCGTTACTGTGTTTTCAGCCCATATATTAGCGCCTAAAATAGCAAAACCAGATTCATCGACAAAGTGCCCTTGCAGAATACCGAAGTTATTATTAATGTCTGTTGTTGGGTAAAGTGCGGATATCGCGCTAACCTCATCTGCGTGCAAAGTTTCTTCATTGCGGCAGACAAAAGGGTACATTAACGGGTACTTATCCTGTGTTTCTGTTCTGCAAAGACCCGGTGAGCCTAAATCTGTTTCCTGGTTATTGATATTGGCCTGGCTATGATCAAGGCCAAACAAGTGGCCGATTTCATGGGCAGTTATATGGGTAATTAGCAGTTTAAAATCAGTGTCCGATAAGCCAGGGTTTTTACCATTTATTACCGCATAACCTTCATTAAAAAAACTGCCGTTTAAATTAAATGAGGATGCAGCAAAGCCGACGATGAGATCACTTTGGCAGAGTTCGCCTGGATTGCAGTCGCCAAAAAATGCATCAATGATTTTACCATCACTGTCGTAAATGATAGGACTTAACTTATCATTGCTAATTGAGCTATTTGAAGTATCGAATTCATTTTCAGGTATAAAATCAACATAGTTGTCACCATTGATATTATCAGCAATTTGCGTATCATCTAAAAACAGGTCTATGTTTGTGGTGTTGACGTTATTCCATAAGTCGAAAGCCTGCTGCAAGATTTCATTGGCTGCTGCGT
>Ga0164313_10002699_pt1 | contig 15864 bp, 20 predicted proteins | sample GuaBasSedimGuay4_FD_113735 | JGI IMG/M metagenome (GOLD analysis project Ga0164313, IMG submission 113735) | Subseafloor sediment microbial communities from Guaymas Basin, Gulf of California, Mexico - Guay4, Core 4569-4, 0-3 cm | ecosystem: Environmental > Aquatic > Marine > Hydrothermal vents... | reverse complement strand
CCTGATCATTCGCCTGTCATCGCAAAAACCCGCCTGTGTGCGTCGTACTTATTGGCGTGCAGGCGCGCGTCATTACCGCGTTGCTGTAATGACGCGCGCTTCGCAACAGGCCCTGGGTGCGCCGGGGGTTCGCCCGCCACACTCATTGCTAGATACGAAAGAGCACCGTCGGAGCATCCTGATCAACGATCCGCCGATGAATGCCTTCACCCACGCCGAAGCTATCGACCTCCGCTTACAGTGTAACCAGCGGCCGAGAAGCTTCGCGCGCGATCTGCAGATATGGTGCCGCAACAAATCCAGGGACCTGATCACTGAGTCAATACAGATTCTGAGTTCAGCAGGCAGAAATGGTTGGTCCAATGACGCCAGCACAAGCGGGACCGGCTCTAAGCAGAGGGTCCCAGATCGCTACTGTTGTTGGCTTCAGGGTCTGATGTTAAAAATATTAACACCTAGCCCAGTGTGCCACTCGGCACAATATTGACAAATTTCGCATCTCACCGGAAATTCAAACGAAACGCAGTACAGCCTGAAACCGTTTCCATCCGAGATCAACGAGAAACCCCGACAGTTGTCGTTCGGGTTTTCTGTGACTCATCGCCAAATACGCAAATATCCCGCGAGATAGTAACAAGGCGAGCGCTGCTGCCATGAACAGCCTGGATAGTTGCCAAATGATCTGGCGCATACTGATCAGGTTCTAATTTGCGGGGAACAGAATCGCCTGTCTGGTGGGTGTAATCTATACGGGAGCAACGCCGCCTGATTTGATTAGGTGAGGAACCGTATTTGAGTTACGCCGTCCTTAATTGTTTTTCGTCTCGTTCCAACTGGATTGACAATTTGTAGCACTGGATTATCCGAGCAGGCCGCATCTTTTATCGGGTTCTTCAGAATTCTGAACGGAGAATTTCGTATTTTTTCGGCAACAACCAACCAAGGTACGGTCTGCCCGCGATACTCTTTCGCCAGAATATCAATTAGCTGTTGCCAATCCGGTTCCGGCTGAAAAAGAACTTCTTGATTCGGATCGGTCGCATCTGAGAATGAAAAGTCGCCGCTCGGATCAACATTCCACATGGCAGCTTTCATGGCGTCAATTCCCTTCTCGTGATTTGTCGCAAAGAACAGATCGTAAATCGTTGTGTTTTTCTCGTTTTTCATGGTGAAGAAGCGAACGTACTTTGCGGCCACTCCATCTTTATCGACTAGGCGCCGCTGATAAAGCATTCTCAATGCGTTCTCTCTCGCTTCGCCACTTAGCGGAAGTGCGTCGCGCCAATCTGAGCATCCAAAGAAAGCGTCGCTGTGCGACTCAAATTCCTTCGTCGCCAAGAACCTTTGCAATGACGTGGTCATAAAGTTAACAAAAACTTCACAGCCTTTGTGCGCCATCAACCTCTTGATAGTGTTCAGCGATACACCTTTGATACCAAACGGGTCGATAAACGCGAATGTCGGAGCGATGGACTGTGAGCTGTCGTCCATGTGATCCAGAATCCCGCTAAGCGCGGAATCATAGTCATCATTGTACTTTCGAATCTTGACGTTGTCCGGCAGTCGCTCGCTAAATCTAGCAAGGACTTGTTCAAGGCATTCGAATCTGTCCGACTCTAATTCAATGAATAGGTAAATGATCTCCGCAGAGATATGTTCTTTGTGGGAGTGCTCTAGGAAGGCCTTTAAAGCGATTATTGGGCTCCCATCCTCGCCGTTCTTGTACACGCCTGGTCCGGCAAATCCGTCACAAATGATTACGCGATCATTCCACTTGGTCTGCTTGGGAAGCCATGCATCGAGATACTTCCGCAAGATAATGTGCTTCGCGCGCGTGTGTGGCTCAAGCTCCCAGATTGTTTCTGAAATAGCCACCCCTAAGCAACTGCTCCAAGTGGCTGAACATTACTTGGGAATTGTAGCCATTGTCGACCGTCGATTTTATTTCCACGTGCCTTGGGAGTCTTGCCGCCCCATTGTTTAAAGAAGAACGCCACATTTTGCTCAAGGCATTGATCACGCAGTTCCCGCACCCACTCGGGATCAATGGCCCGTGAACCTGGACCGCTTTCGCCGCCTACAATCGCCCAATCGATTCCATCCATGTTCACCGGTCCTACAGATGCGAGAAGCGGCTCGTAAGAAATAAACCGCACGGCTGCCAATGTCTGTTGTAAGTGCCGCAGTCGAACTAATTCCTTATTTGTCTCGATGGACACGCCAACCCATATATGCGTCGGAGGTCGCTTACTTGCATAACGCTTTTTCATGTAATTACGCATCAATGAACTCCGTTTCGTCAGAATCTGATAAACATGGTGATCAGCTTCTTCCATAGTGTCGAACACTTCGTCAATGTAACTATCCGGTATATTTTTATGAAATAGATCACTCATCGAATTCACAAAGATCATGCGTGACTTTTTCCACTTCAAAGGCTGACCGAGTCGAGCCGGCTTCAGCTTGAGGTCGAAGCCAAATTCGAATGGGTGGTTCTTGACACCGCGGAAGCGCTCCGAAAACCGCTCAGCGTAGCAATGATCACAGCCGGCACTTATTTTTGTGCATCCTGTCGCTGGATTCCACGTTGCGTCGGTCCATTCTATGGTTGATCGATCGGCCATTTCGTCGTCCTCCGAAGTATACTGTATGCATAACCAGTATACGGCACAAGTATCTAGAACTGTTGGTTTTTCTTCAAGATCGAGGTTGATAATACGCCCAATCACGACACTGAAAGGAACGATGTCGCCGTTTACTTTTGCACGATCGTTCGCGCGCGACTCGAGTACCACCGCGCATATCGTCGCATTTTCGTATTCTGAATCGCGACCCGAGAATCACGCAAAATTTCCACGCGACTAATCTCGGTCATATGAATCACGGCAGGAACGACTTAGTGACGAGCCAGGCTGTCCTTGATGGTCGAAGGAAACATGTTGATTCTAATTGCCCGATTCTCGTGAATTGGTGGAAAACAGCATGACGCCAACGTCACTCTCAAATATCGAACGTATGCCTTGGTGCCTGTGGTTGACTGGCGTTGTCGTATTCCTTTTTCGTCGTAAAACAGGTTCCGGTCGCCGACTGGCACGTCGTCCCATTTGTCTGGGCGTCTGCCGCGTACTATTCAAGTGAATTGTATCGATTACGTAACTTTTCTCTGATTCACTTGTTGTAACGTGCTCGCCAGATTAGTCTGACAGTGGTGTCGGCAGTGATGGCTTGGAGTTGGGATGTCAAGAGCTTCTGGATTTCTATTTATTATTTTCGCATTGACAGCGTTTACGTCCCTGACGCGGGTAGCGAATGCGCAAGAGATCATCGACGGGGTTCAGCCAAATAACCCGATTTTGATAGCCAACGACTACTTCAATGGCAATGAACAAAAAGAGGCCAAAGAGTTATCGGTCAGTAGCATCGAAGTGTCCGTTCATATTAATGGTGGGTACGCAGAAACACACGTACAGATTGAGTTTTCTAACCCTACACCACTGCGGCTTGAAGGAGAATTCCTCCTCAGTATGCCTACGAACTCTATCGTCACGGGTTACGGTTTGGACGTCGAAGGCCGCATGGTCGATGGCGTAATCGTAGAAAGAAAGAGAGCGACAAAGGCGTTTGAGGCGCAGATCCGTAAGAATATTGATCCAGGGTTGGCGGATGTAACGGACGAGAACGTATTTAGGACCCGCGTCTTTCCAATAGAACCAAATAAGAGCCGTACGGTCTCCGTTACATTTGTGTCACCGGTCAGTGAGTTATCACCTTATAAATTGCCACTAAGAACAGTTGAACGGGTTGAAAGGTTTTCGGCAAAAGTAACTCACGGCGACTCAATGGAGCAGCCTGTGGTTGCGTTGCCAAGTTCGCTCAAATTGTCCTGGGACTCGAATCGCGGATCTGTGGCTGGTCGGGAATTGGAACTGAATGGAAGCCTTGCGATAACACCGAAAGCCGTTCCCGCCGTCACCCTTGAGAGGTACCCGAACAGCAAGAATTTCCTTGCTTTAAGTGTGCCGGCGTCCGAAGCGGGAAAAATTGTTTGGCAACCAGATACTGTAAGAATTTTGTGGGATACGTCCGTATCACATGAGGACGATGCGGGATCAGCACTCAAATTTATTCAAGACGTGCTCGTTCGATTCGACCAGGCAGAATTTGACCTTGTCTTATTCGCGAACGGTCGGTTGATGGGCGATTCACGCTCATATTCGAACACACGCGAATTGATTGATGCCTTGTCCGAAACTGTGTATCACGGTGCCACCAATTTAGACGTGATGTTCAAGGCTGAAGCCGGCCGTTCGCGAGCAGATGTTTGCCTGTTGGTGACTGACGGAAAAATGACTCTCGGAAAATTTCCGACCGATACATTGCCTTGTCACCTCTATGCGGTGAGTGCAGCAAAGGACGCCGATCGAAGCGTCCTCAATCTCCTGACCAAACGAGGTGGAGGGCGATATATCGACTTGGCGTCAATGAGCCGAGAGCGGTGGCAGTCAATTCTGGCACTGCCAATTCCGAGTGATATTACGATTGAAGTGGACGGTTTGATAGTTACGGCAGACGCTGAATGGTCCGCTGACCACAATCGGATTCGATTCGTTGTTCCAGTCGATGGGTCGCCTCGATCTGCACGCGTTGATATCGGCCAGTCATCCTTCGGATTCGCCCTCGAAGAGGGTGTGCTGATTGCAGGCAGATCATTGGGGGCAGCTTGGGCAAGCCAACGTCTCGGGGCGATGCGGGCGGCGGGTGCGGATCGCGACGACCTGGTTTCTCTAAGCAAGGATTACTCCGTTGCGGGACAGGAGGTTTCATTTCTGGTTCTGGAGTCAGTAGAGGATTACGTAGAATATCGGGTTGCCCTCCCCAGAGAAGGATTTAGTAACGAGGAAATGGTGGAATACGCCGAAATGCTGGCCAATATCGAGGAGGAAGACAAAGAAGAGAAAGACATGCGCCTGGATAGTGTCGTTGAAATGTGGCGGGAGCAGATCGAATGGTATGAGTCAAAATTCAAGCCTCGTCCGAGCAAGCGTTCCGAGATACAGAGTGACGGTGAAGTAGGGCGAATGGGAGTGCAAGCAAATGAGTCCGCCGTCGAAGAGATAATCATGGTGACAGGTTCGCGCGTTCGGCAGGAGCAGAGTGCCACGCAGCTGGGTGCCAGTATCGAAGTCCGGCCGTGGTCTCCTGATCGGCCGTACCTTGAGAGTGTGAAAGATCTTTGTGGAGAGGCGTTTATGCAGACGTATTTCGCCGAGCGAGAAACTCACGGCGATATGCCAAGTTTCTACCTGGAAATGGCGGATGCGATGTCCCGTTGCGGTGACTCTCGGCAGGCTATCGATATTGCTCTGAGTGCTTTGGAGCTGCCAGCGGCAAATGAAGACACTATGACTGCAGTAGCAGACCGGCTACTGAGATTCGAATCCTATTCTCAGGCGGTCGCGCTACTTGGTCGTGTAGTTGATCTTGATGACGACCGACCTCAGCCGTGGCGAAATCTGGCGCTCGCTCTTGACCAGATGGCATCGGCACCGGGGCTTACGTCACGCGAGAGGCGTTCCCTCTATCATGAGGCGCTAGACCATCTTAATCACGTCATCGTGAACCCCTGGGATGGTGACTATGACGGCATTGAACTGATCGCCGTAATGGAGGCGAATCACGTCAGAGCGAAACTAGAGAGTGCGGGTGGCCAGGACAATTTACTGGACGAAAGACTAAGACGACTCCTTGATGTTGATCTCCGCGTGGTGCTCACCTGGAATGTGGATATTGTCGATATGGATCTGTGGATTGGCGAGCCTACAGGAGAGCGTGCCATGTATTCGAATCCTGAGACGGCGATAGGCGGTCACCTTTCGAATGACATGACCAACGGTTACGGGCCGGAGGAGTATTTGCTTAGGCGTGCACCAAATGGCGATTATGAAATTAGGGCCGACTTTTTTGGTAATGACATTTTGAATCCGAATGGTGCTGTCATTCTGAGCGCAGTGATTTTCAGAAATTGGGGCCGCGATGATGAATCGATGAAAGTCATTGACATCGAAATGACGGATGAAACCGAAGATGAGTACGTGATTGGCACGGTTGTTATTAACTAAATAGAGGAATCCTTTTCGTTAGAAGCTATTTGGAACCAAACGCGTTTTTTCCGCAAGCGCTGTGGTTGCGTTAGAAATATCAACAATAACCACTTGGTTAGTAACCAGATGGTTGCTTGACCAAATGTCGTCTACGCAGTCAGCGAATGCTAAATTTGGCAAATAAGTTTGGAGGCTCATACTAGGTATCTCGTATTTGGATTCGCAAGGTAATATTTGGCAAGCAGCATGGTAATCAATGACTTTTGCATCGGGAAACAGACTATCCTGCACTTATGGTGTATTTTGAACTTCTATTACTTCTAGATACTTATAGTTAGGCACACTTCTAGTTAGGCACATTTCCAGATTGCGACCAATATTCTACGACATCACATCTATTGGCAGCGGTTCACTGTCCATAATGGGGCGACCTGTTGCTGGTGAATGGGTATCGGAAGAATTTGCGGGCCTTGCGAGTGCAGGGTTCGATGTCGTTGTTTCTCTCTTGGAACATGCGGAATCTTTCGAGTTGGGTCTTGGAGAAGAAAAGCGTTTTTGCTCAGAGGCGGGAATGGATTTTGAGCTTTACGAAATCCCAGATAGAGGTGTGCCGTTAAACGTCCGGGCGTTTGGTCGACTTTGCCTAAGGATTCACGAGTCCTGCGATGGTGGAAAACGTGTTTTGGCGCACTGCAGAGCAGGGATTGGGAGATCCGGGTTGTTCGCCGCATCTGTATTGCTCCTTGCGGGCTTCGAGATCGATGAAGCATTTCACGTTGTTTCAGAATCCAGAGGGGTTGAAGTTCCTGACACCCCCGAACAAGTTTGGTGGTTGCGTGAAAACGAAAGTGAAATCCGAAGAGGTGGGTGTGCATAACAAATCGCTGCACTGGCCGCCTGAAATATATCTGGCGCCAGTGAGCTAAACCGTTATGTGGCTGAATTAAGATCGTGGAATACGCCCTCATACTATTAGTTTACTTCGCGATTGACGCAGTGGTCGGGGCCGCATTTCTTTGGGTCGGGATGAAAATTACTGCTCGATTCTATGGCATGCTGCCTGGGGCGATTTACTGTTCCTACCGTGAATTGCTAATCGCGATTGCCGCCGCCGCTGCCGCGAGTCTGTTGCCGTATGTAGGTTGGTTAGCTGCCGTAATCGTACTGTTTTATCTGCTTCGGAAATTTACATCGGCGGGAGCTGGGGAACTGATTATGATGGTAGTAGTATCGAGGTTAGCGGCATTCTTGTTCTTCTCATTCATCCTGGTTTAGTGGTGCGGCCACATAACAAATCGCCGCACTGGCCACCGGGCAATTCCTGTCACGCTTCGTGCATTGTTATGATGTTTGTCTCGCACGAAGCGCGCCAGTTACCTGGCGCCAGTGAGCTAAAACGTTATGTCGCCCGTTGATCCTTACGACAGACTCAGGCCGTCTACTGACATCGAAGAGTGTGAATGCGAGGTCGTCACTCATTTGTTGTTGATAATCGGATGGATGTCGGAAAATCCAATTAGCTGCGGTGAGTGCCGACGTGAGGTCGACCCGGAGCGCTTACGGTTAACGACTAAGGAGGTCGATCTAGTCGCTGGTTGGAACGTAGTCTCAAATTCACTGTATTGGCTTTGGTTGGATTCCGGGGAATACGAAGAGTATGCCAAGGCTCGTCTAAGCGATCCGACCAGCCAAATAAACACGGATGGTATGAAGGTCGCAGAAATGCTGAGCGCCAGGCTACCGACTCGCCTTTGGTATTACTCGGATACGGACGATGGAACGCTAATAGAATGCCCCGTCTGTGCAAGACCGTTGGACACCAACGTAAAATGGGGTACAGGCGATTGCCCGGTATGCAAAATTCGAATGTAGATGATGAGCGATATAAGAGATCGCTGCACTGGCCGCCGGTCGTTCCCTGCCACGCTTCGTGTACTGATACGATGTTGACTTCGCACGAAGCGCGTCAGTTACCTGGCGCCAGTGAGCTAAAACGTTAGGCTGCACTCGAGATTGGCTTGAAAATTTTCGTTTTCACATTTATTTCCATCGCATTTACATCATCTGTGTGCAAGGCGGATGACGTTGCTGCAGATTTTGACTACAAAGCTGAACTAAAAGATCATTTTCCGGAATACGACAAAGTCATTGGACCCTTCGAACATCAGAAGTCCTCCCTTAATGCATTGGAAAGACTTAAAGACGGTGTTTTGGTTGGCGATTTTAACGCAGACGACATCACTGATTTTGCTGCGAAGATCTCAAGGCCAATTAGAGACGATGAGGTTGCACAAAGTTATCCGTCGAACCGCAGTATCATTAAGACCGTTCAAATGATTGTTGTTTGTAACGGGCAGGATAATTCCAATTATCGTTGCTATGAACTATCCGAGGAGAAAATCGGGGGCATTTCCGGAACATTAGATCAATTCGATTGGGAGTGGTATCTATCAACGTTGCATTCGGAAGACCAGCCAGCGTGCCAAGAAATGATCCGGTCGAGAATCGGTCTCGAGTCCTTGTCTTTAGTTGAACCGGTAGGACACTGCGATGTCTTTTACTATCCTCGCGAAGAAGGAAACTATGACAAATGTATGTTTTGTGCCGACTAACAGTGAACAGTGTTTCAAAATGTTGCTTGTGCAACCTAACAAATCGCTGCCCTGGCCGCCCGGGCGCAGCTGTCACATTTCGTGCAGTGTTATAATTTGTGCTTCGCACGAAATGCGCCAGCTACTGGCGCCAGTGACCTAAAACAATCTCGTTGGAGAAATCAGTGAATCCCCGACTATCCCTTACGTTTCTTCTGGTTAGCCTATTGTTTGGCTGTGCGACAGGTACCCAAGTAGACGAATCGACGATATTCAGTACGTTGACAGGGACTTGGGATACTGAGGATCCTGCGACATGTGAATCCTACAGGACTATTTCATTTTCGAAGAATAGAAAAACGATGATTGCTACGAACCCAAATATCGGCTATGCCTCAGAAACAGACGGTCGAAAGACGTTCATATATGATGTATTGGAAGTACGTGAAACTACAATTAGAGTTGCTTTGGAGAATGAGCCAAGACTCGATGCTAACGGAAACCCAGTCGTTTGGATTGTGAAACTTCTCGATGAAAATACATTCTGTTGGGGCAGGGATGATTGGCCCGCTAGTGGCTGTACGCCCAGAAGGATGCGATGCGAGATCTAACAAATCGCTGCACTGGTAGCCGGGCGGTTCTAGTCACACTTCGTGCACTGTTATGATGTTGGTCTCGCACCAAGCGCGCCAGTCACCTGACGCCAGTGAGCTAAAATGTTAGGCAGCTTGCGGAGGTATCGATTTGTCCCAGAGTGCTGATCCTGCATCAACCGACGAAGAAGTGGTTCTTACGTGGAATTGGGACGCGTCCGAGCACCACAGAGCAAATTCGGCGATATTCAAGGCACGCCGACTAGGAGTTCGACTTAGATTTCCATTAATCGCGCTGGCAATTGGGATTTCGCTCGGGCTGTTCGAAGTCTATTTCCGAGACAGAAACTTACTAGTTGGTGTTGTTGCTGTACTCTTTATCCCAACGTTCGCCTTTGCAGGTGGTGTCATAGGGTCACGAATTCAAGGTCGGGTCGCCGCCCGTCAATTTTCTAAGAAAAACCCGCCTGATCGACGATCGATGAAAGTCACCATTACTCCGCATCGGTATCTTATTGACGCTCCAGATGGATCTGTATCCTTAATGTGGCGGGCTATAGAAAGGGTAGTTGAATCACAACCCTTTTTCCTTTTGTTCACGTCATCGTCCGGTGGCTACTACATTCCAAAACGAGCTATGGATGATCAATCTCAAGTTAATGTGCGTCGTTTTTTAAAGGACATGGTGACGGACTGTCATTTATTATAGTTTGGCGATGAAGCTGCCTAACAAATCGCTGCACTGGCCGCCGGGCGGTCTCTGTCACGCTTCGTGCACTGTTATAATTGTTGCTTCGCACGAAGCGCGCCAGCTACCTGGCGCCAGTGAGCTAATACGTTAGGTGTCGCTCATCGGTTTTGGGACTTGAAGAGAATGTCAGTGGTTGACTGTTGATGATTCAGTGGATTCTTGAAAAATGGCCTTTGAAGTTTCTAAACAGACGATTCGTGGCGATATTCGTCTCGCTTTCTATATTGGTAGGTATTGTCGATCCATTATTGAGGCCAGCTACGGCGACCATGGGTCTGCCGGCAGTTCTGTTTTGTCTTTTCGGTACAATTGTTTTTCTCGGCCCATTTTTTCAAATGTCTCTGGCTACGTTTGTAATCAACCCAAAATTCAGACTCGAAGATATGAGATCGGAATTGTCATGTTTCGGATTGTGCAGCTTCTTGATATTCGGTATTGGGGTTTACGAGCTTATCGGGGCCGGTTGTGTTCTCAGAAATTATTGTTGACCCGGCGACACCTAACAAATCGCTGCACTGGCCGCCGGTCGGCCCCTGGCGCCAGTGAGCTAAAACGTTAGACGTCATTTGAGACTTCGATGAGTGTTCTGGAATTCTGTGTTTCTTACAATGCCGTAGACTTTGAGCAGACAAGCGCGTTTTATACCGACGTCCTCAATTTTACGCCGAGCGTGAGTTGGAACCGCGCTGATGGCCGGGGAGCGTTTTTCGTTGGAGAGGGAAACGGAGTTGTCGAGATTTTCGCTGCCGCGAAAGGTGAGCTTCCTTACAAGGCTCCACCTCCTGACAGTTTCATGATTGTGATAGTTGTGGATGATGTCGATACGTACCACGATTTTGTAGTTGGGAATGGGGCGGAGATTCGCTGGCCGATTGAAGAGTACGAATGGGGTCGGTGGTTTGGTGTTTTGGATCCGAATAATGTTGGAATCTATTTCATGCAGCGATTGGGCGAGAACGTGGCGATAGCCAGAGCAGCCCTTCGAAAAGCTGTAATGGTGAGGCAGGAAAATGACGCCTAACAAATCGCTGCACTGGCCACCGGTCGGTCCCTGTCACGCTTCATGCACTGTTATGATGTTGGCCTCGCACGAAGCGTGCCAGTTACCTGGCGCTAGTGAGCTAGAACGTTAAGTGGCACTCAGCCATGTCGCATGACGAAGAAAATCCACGAAGCGTCAATGTCACACCGAGGCAACTCGTAGAAACTGCTATCGCGGTTGTCTGGATGCTGTCGGCTTTTTTCGTCAAAGAATCTCATCCGGCTATCGGCTCATCGATGCTTGTTGCCTTGTTCTTGGTTGCAGGTGTGCATTTCGCCCTTTGGCGGCGATCGCAGAGTCCAGAGGAGCGAAAAAAATACGATCGGTCCATCCGCGAGTACGAGAACAAACCGATATACAAGGCCGTGCGCTTTGTAGGCCAAGGCTTGTTGATGTTCATCATTCTTATGGTTGTTTATGAGTACTTTTTCCCGACCGGTGTAACCTAACAACACGCTGCACTGGCGGCCGGGCGATCCCCGTCAAGCTTCTTGCACTGTTATGATATTTTTCTAGCACGAAGCGCATCAATTACCCGGCACCATTGAGTAAAAACGTTAGGCGGTTCTGAACAATGGCGAAAACGAAGTCTATTTTGAAAGACGTTGGTTCGAGTCCGACTGACGTATTTGAAATTCAATACGGTAAAAGCGGGCTGTTGATCCGCGTCGATCCTGATCTCACCGGTCGTGCCGTGTATTTTGGCGACCCGATAGGTTTCCGTGTGCTTGATGAGGGCGATCTACTCGAATTCTGGGAAGACGAAGATTATGATTCGAATGGGTGGATATTTGAAGTTGTTTCTGGCGGTTGGCTAGATTATGAAAGGAGTCGAAAGGGTTTCTTCTCATCGGCAGATAGGGGAGATATTACTGAGTACCTAGTGGCAACTGGCAGCGATTGTGTAAATATTTTGTCAATGAGTGACCCGAGGATAATTCGATCAGCCACCTAACAAATCGCTGCACTGGCCGCCGGTCGGCCCCTGCCACGCTTCGTACACTGTTATGATGTTTGTCTCGCACGAAGCGCGCCAGTTACCTGGCGCCAGTGAGCTAAAACGTTAGGTGTCAGCCGCTGACCCCACAAGATGCCTCAGTATCCGCTTCGGTCCACAAACCTTCCTGCAAACTTGAAACTTGCAATATCTATTGAGAGCGTTGCATTGGTAGTTGGGAATTGGGTGGACGGCCCGTACGCCGATGCAATGTTCTTAGTAATGATCGTTGTATCGTACCAAGCATTTTGTGGTTACTTGTCGAACTTTCGCTTCTTAGTCGCTTGCTCGCTTTTAGCTGTACCCAACTTTGGCTTCGCAATTTTTCTGTCGAGTTTGATCTACTATTATGGTGAAGTTGACGAGTGGGTTGTGTTTCTGTGGCTTGCCTGTACTTTATTCATTGGGGTAGCGGGAATCGCGGTTGCATGGATTGCAAGATACCGGTTGGTGGATTATCCAGATTCTGGAGACGTTGAGAAATGACGCCTAACAAATCGCTGCACTGGCCGCCGGGCGGTCCCTGTCACGCTTCGTGCACTGTTATGATGTCTGTCTTGCACGAAGCGCGCCAGCTACCTGGCGCCAGTGAGCTAATACGTTAGGTGACTCTTAAGGCCGTGCAAACATTTTTCACCATCTTTCTTTTCGTGACGCTTTTTATTGCGGGTTTGGCGTATACCGGTATCCCTAGGCTCATGAGTGCGTATTCCGCTCTAGACACCCGTGGATTCAGCAGTGTCGGAATATTTCGTTTCGATAGAGACCGCATGGTGTTTGGATCGTGGTTTATCCGCGTTGCTGCGTCAAAAGAAGGGCTCCTTCTTCATCCACTTTTTTGGTTTCGACGGGCCTTCGTTCCTTGGAGCGATGTGTGGTTTGCGGATGCCACGAATCCTATGCGTCCAGTTCGGAGAATTGGTTTTTTGGGATGCCCGAATGTTTCATTTTTCGTTACCTCTTTATTCGAAGAAAAGATTGAGCGAGTAATTCAATGCCGAATACCGGCATAAAGTCGCCTAACAAACTGCTGCACTGGCCACCGGGCGGCCCCTCTCACGCTTCGTGCATTGTTATGATGTTTGTCCTGCACAAAGCCCGCCAGTTATCTGGCGCCAGTGAGCTAAAACGTTGTTCATCTGACATTGATCGGCTAGAAGTCAACACTCATTTGTGATTCGAAAACTGAAATCGTTGGGTCGCCTGGCATCTACGGAACTGTCGTACCGAATTGGGCGAATTTCGAAGCAGCGGTTCCGATTCGACTCCGCATCAAGCCTTGAAGCTCTTGGAGAATATCGCCGTTGTATCGGTCATTGTGAACAGTTCCTTTTGGTATATTCGAACGATGTTGTTCGGGGGCGGTTGGCGTACTGCTATGGTGAGATCGGTGACTGGGAGAAGGCCGCCGATACGTATCGCAGTATGAAGGACGTCTGGAGAGATCCAATGGATGCCCTTGGTTTGGTTCTCTCGGAATTACGTGCGGGGCGGCCCAGTGCGGCGCAAAGGGCGTTTAAAGTTGCAGAACTGGCGCACGGCCACAGGTCGGGTAACGTACAGAGGTTAATGAACATCTTAAGGCATGAGTTGTCTGCGTTCGACTTTGACTCAAATGACGCATAACAAATCGCTACACTGGCCGCCCGGGCGTATCTGTCACAATTCGTGCAATGGTATGATTTCGGCTTCACACGCCAGTGGGCTAAAACGTTAGACGTCAGTTCAAGTGAACCTCGTTCCGATAAATCGCGATATATCACAGCTTGGAATGCCGGAGCCTGATAGTAAAACGCTCCATGAAGAGTTAGATGCAGCGGAGGTTCTGTTGTATCGGGTGCCGGAGGGAAAAATTTTGGTGACAATTTGGAATGGCGTAGCCCATGAAGTCATCTACCAAACGCCGAAGCAGTTGCCGTGGTCACGCTGGCTGCGAAATAGGGAATTATTTCGCTTCTATGGCAACGGATTAAAATGGAAAGAAGACTGGCCGATTGAATTCGGATTCTCCAAGCAAAGAACGGATGGAAAGTTACGTGTTCTTTACTCGCGGCTTCAAGATTTCATGACGTTTCGAACAATGCTGTTTAACCAAACCTTGGCGGATGCAAAAGATGCCGACAATGACGCCTAACAACCGCTGCACCGGCCGCCGGGCGTGATTTCCTACTGCGGGAGATTTGCGTGATTCAGTGGTGCATTGTTGTGCAAAGTAGGGCATTTAGCGCAACGAGCGTCCTTACGACATCTTTATAAAACAACAAGTTAATAATTAGCGAGCTAACTTCGAACCAAGTGGTCGGGAGTTCGAATCTCTCCGGGCGCGCCATTATATCAAAGGGTTAGCAGATTTTCATTGCTAACCCTTTTTTCATTTCCGACACTTTTCCGACACTTTTTTCGTTACGTTGACGGATCAACATCAGATTTGGCGTTTCAGTCTTGCCACGACTCACAATGGATTCGGATGCAATGATGAGCTCGTTGAGCTCTGCAGCCGAGTAATGTGTTGTGATGTCTCCATTGGCATGACCAAGTAGTGCTTTACGGGTTTCCAAAGGAATACCCGCACTGCGTAGTCGTCTGCCAAAGGTATGGCGAAGATTGTGAATGCCCTTCAAGATGCCAGGTTCGGTCGGTAGCTTTGCGGCTATCCATGCCCGCTTCCATGCACTGCTGTGTAGCTTCCCTATTGGATTTCCTTTGTAGGTGAAAACACGCTCGCCATGCAAACCGCGACGGGCTCCGATCACCCGGCGCGCCACTGCATTCAGCACCACAACTCGTTCGGCACCCGTCTTCGTGAAGGCCGCACCCAGAATAAAGACCGAGGTCCCCATTTCCGGCAGTTGCACTTCCCAGTCCCATCGCAGTTGGCAGACTTCCTGCTCTCGGCACCCCGTGTTAACAGCAAACAAAGCGGCATCCGCCAAATGTCGTGGAAGCCTGCGAAACAATGTGTCTTGTTCCGCCCACGACAAAGGATAGGGCTTGGCTTGTTTGCCTTTCACGGACAGCCGGCTGATCTGTGCCGGCGCCTGGGTGAGCCACGGTCGTCCATCTGCATCACGCCAGACCCGCGCGGCCCGGTTCAGCACCGTCGATACAACACCTAACATGTTGTTGATCGTTTTCGGTGATAAACGACGCTTGTTTCCATACTCGATGAACGGCCTGATAGTGCCGTCATGAACTTGAGCAATCGGCAGATCGCCGATGAATGGAAAGAGCTGGTCCAGATGCATTGCGATAGCTTCGGCTGATGGCTTGTGCGCGACCTCTTCGAGATACCGCAATGCGGCTTCCTCGAAAGTAAAGATCGAAGCCTCGTGCCTTCGTGCTTCCTCCTCAATCTCCGCCAAACGGCGGATCAAGATTTGCTCTGCCTTAATGCGAGAAGATACTTCCGTGCTTTCTCGGAGCCATCCTCCCTTTGCATAGCGACAGCGCTTTTCAATGTGCCAGATCCCGCCTTTTTGGCGGAGCCCCGGCATTCGGTTACGTTTTGACATGTGTCGTCCTCCGGTTTTTGGGCCTTTGGACGACGCCCGTTGCGTGAAACATAGTCCTCCACCCAGGCGTCGAGTTCAAGCCGGTCGAAGGCAATGCCTTGCTGACCGATGGGAATGGTTGTGAGATTAGGTCGGACTTCGATATTGAAGCGGTTGCGGTCCATGCCAAGATACGCGGGCGCATCGCGAAGTCGCACGAGCCGCGGCAACAAAACAATGGACGAACACTTAGAATTCATCGACCGAGATACACCACTGCAATCTCAACCCGCGCATG
>Ga0164313_10002698_pt1 | contig 15865 bp, 13 predicted proteins | sample GuaBasSedimGuay4_FD_113735 | JGI IMG/M metagenome (GOLD analysis project Ga0164313, IMG submission 113735) | Subseafloor sediment microbial communities from Guaymas Basin, Gulf of California, Mexico - Guay4, Core 4569-4, 0-3 cm | ecosystem: Environmental > Aquatic > Marine > Hydrothermal vents... | reverse complement strand
ATCAATGATATACAAATTCCTTACCGCCTGGCGGCGTACAGGAATTTTCCAAAGCAATTTAACATAACACCTTGACCATTATGGGACATTGCGTGTTCTTTACACGCATATCTCTTTAATTATCAACGTATTACGTTTTACGACTGACCGCAAGGTCAACCATAATACATATTATGTCTGCACAATTTTTATTTATTCTCTGCTTTTTTAGAATCTATTTCCGCTACTCAGTGCCATAAAATTTACTTGCCTCCGCCAAAGGCGCTCCGGTAAATAGATCACACAGGCTTTCGCTCTTGCCGCTATGCTTTATAATTATCGAAAGGAAATTATTGTTGCTTTCCAAACCAGGTCTAAAACAATATCGAATATCGATTAACGAATTTCCAATGATGAAGTTTTTCTCAGAATCCGGTATTTAAGGCAACTATCCTACTTTGTTTTAAATATTCAATTCTAAGGCATTATAATATTATGATAAATAGAAATTTATCTCCTTTCGAAAAACAAATAACTCAAAATTTAAAATTCAAAATTTAACATTCCCTTATTCGCAGCGTCCCATAATTCGTGTTATGTGTAAATAGCCGCGTCATCCGGCACACATAATTGCTATATAATTTTTTTAAGAATTTATAAAAAAATTCTACGCACAATCACAGCCGCACTCCCCGCCAGGTTGGATGGCGATGCCACCGCACTTAATTCTTTATTGTTGAACGACGTTTTTTTAATGCCACCGCACGCAAAAGTATTTAAGAATTCCCTCGCTTCGCTCACTCAGTTCTTAATACACTTGCCTTTGCCCTTTCGCAATGTTTTGTTTTTATTTTTATTTTTATTTATGGCTCTGCCGGTTTATTTTCCGGTTTGATACTGATTTTTTCTCATTCTTTTTTCAAAAAAAGAAACAAAAAACTTAAAAGAAAGATGCTTCGACGCGCTCTGTAAAAATGCTAAAACAATACAAAAGTATTAGTCGGCTTTGCCAACAAAAGGACAAGCCCCTATTTGTTTGTTTTTAAGCATTTTTCCATTCACAGCCCTCTCTGGCCCGCTTTTCTTTTGGGCTTGCGCACTTTTCACTTACCGGTTTTAAAATGATTATCATATCAGTATATTTAAAGGTTGAATTTTAGTGAAAGCGAACGATCCCTGAGTGATTTTTCGAAATGAAATGGAGAAAAATTGTACCGAAGGGGATGCTTCGACCCGCTCTTGATTTCTTTTAAATTCTAAAAAAAGACATGTCCTATGGGCCACTTTTAAGAATTTGACAAAGAAATCAATTATTCATGTATTGTTTGATTTTTATAGGTATTCATGAACCCTGCGGGTTACATGCTTGCTCTGGCTCGCCTTTTTAGCTGGCTTGCGCACTTTTTGTTTAACGATTGAAGGAAAATTTCTATGAGAAAAAATATATCGATATAATTTTATAAAAGCGTGCGGTTCCTGAGTCATTTATTGATGTTCTCCGTTATTTGTTTTCTATACTATAATTCCCTTCCAAATGATTTACATGATCTACAAAGTTTTCGATATTACCTTTTCCCCATTAGTTACAAACAGCAATAGTTGAGTCGGATAGATTTATTAATTCATCTGGTTTTATATAATGCCTTTTGTGCCCTGTTCTATCATATATTTCTTGTGCATTTTCTTTTGTAGTAAAAACTCCAGTACTTTCTCGCAAGACATAACCATTTCGGTCATACCACAAGAGCCGGACATTTCTCCCATCGAATTATTATCGGATTTCGATGTGGCCTGCATTTCACAATTCAGGTCTTTATTCCAGAGCGTAACAGCAGTTCCCGATAGTTCTCCATCACAATAATGATTGCTTATACTGAATCCGATATTCAGAAATAAAATTGTAATGGCTAATAATATAGATGTAAACTGCTTCATTTATTTGTTAGAACAAATGTTACTACTTAGGATTATATGAATAAATGATTTTTATCACATTAAGTTAATTTTATTGAAAACTATTGTAAAAACTAGGTTAATAGAAGTTCTCTTGTAAAAAGAATATAAAGCATAGTGGCTTTAACAATTTGTGGAATTATTCAACAAGGCTCAAGTCTGTGTTTCCTTTCCAAAAAACGTAAAAGTTTGTTGTTATGTTCTTCAAAATAATTTTTGCAACCCAATTGCATAAAAAAATGCGTTTATTTGCACCTGTGAAAATCGGAAAAGTTTTTATATCGCTTTTTTTATTGATGTCCTACATCATCGGGTATGCGCATGAACTGCTTCCGCATCACCAGGAAATGGATGCGGTTGAACAATCTGTAATAAACATCGATGGAAAACACCATCACCACAATCACACATCCCCGTCCGAAACAAAAGAAAATAAACGCTTAGTCTCTCACCAAAACCATTTTGATGAGGGCGTTCTGGATTTGCTTGTTTGCTTAATCAACGAAGTTGAACACCAGGAGAATGATTGTAATCTCGATTTTTACGATTTGGCAAAACCCGAAATGATAATCAAAAACGACCAGGTAAAAACCCGGTTTGTTGCGATTTTCGCAGTGGTTTTAAACCTGAACATCCAAATAGGAAATGAAGGTTGCCCTTCAATCGGAACGGATATTTTTTATCACGCTCCACCCATCATTCAATCCCCCAATCGGGGACCCCCCACACTTGTATAAAAACCTGTAGGCCATAGGCAAATAAACAGGTGCTTTTCGATGTTCTTCAACAGCGAAAAGTATTCGAATTCCCCCTTTGTGATTTTTGAGAAAAATCGCAACATCATCAATTAATTGTAAAAAATACAGAGAATGATAAATAAAATCATAGCATTTTCAATCCACAACAAACTAATCATCGGTTTGTTAACCATCGCGCTTATTGTCTATGGGACTTACAGCATGTATCATGTCCCCCTGGATGCCGTGCCGGATATTACCAATAACCAGGTGCAGGTTATTACGCAGGCACCAAACCTCGGAACCGAAGATATTGAACAGTTTATTACCTATCCGGTCGAAGTAGCTGTTGCCAACCTGCCGGAAGTCGAAGAGATCAGGTCGGTTTCGCGTTTTGGTTTATCGGTGGTAACCATCGTTTTCAACGACGATATGGGCACCTATCTGCCCCGCCAGCTGGTAGCCGAAAAACTCAATGAAGTCAGGGAAGTAATTCCTCCCGGTTTTGGTGACCCTTTTATGGGCCCGATTTCAACAGGTTTGGGCGAGATATACCAATATACCCTAAAAGTTGATCCTGATTTTAAAGATAAGTTTTCGTTGAGCGATTTGCGAACCATGCAGGACTGGATTGTTCGCCGCCAAATGGCGATGGTGCCGGGAGTGGTCGAAGTAAACGCCATTGGTGGAGACATTAAACAATACGAAGTTGCTGTTGATCCTGACGAATTAAAAGCCATTGGGCTGACCATTGTCGACGTATTTAATGCGCTCGAAGCAAACAATCAGAATACGGGGGGTGCCTACATCGAAAAAAACCACCAGGCCAATTTTATCCGCGGCGAGGGGCTAGCCCGAAGTCTTAACGATATTGAAAATATCGCGGTTAAAAATGTAAATGGACTTCCTATTTTAATCAGGGATATAGCAAAAGTACAATATGGCAAAGATGTCCGTTATGGAGCCCTTACCCAGGATGGAGAAGAAGTGGTTGGTGGTTTGGTAATGATGCTCAAAGGAGCCAACTCAAACGATGTAATTGTAAGGGTAAAAGAGCGGATGGCCGAAATTCAGAAATCCCTTCCCGAAGGGGTTATTATCGAAACCTTGCTAGACCGGAGCGATCTGATTGGACGAACCACCCACACGGTGGCTAAAAACCTGATTGAGGGAGCACTGATTGTGATTTTCGTTCTTGTGCTGTTGCTAGGGAGTCTGCGTGGTGGTTTAATTACGGCTTCTATTATTCCGCTTTCACTCTTTTTTGCTTTTATCCTGATGCGCTATTTCAATGTTTGGGCAAATTTGATGAGCCTTGGAGCTATCGATTTCGGAATTATTGTGGATGGGGCGGTTATTGTTGTTGAAGGAACGGTCCATCAGATTGAGCAACGAATTAAGAACAACAAAAACAAGATAAAGAATGAGGAAATGGACCAATTGACTGAAGAAGCTGCAGATTCTGTGATGAATTCTGCTTTTTTCGGGCAGTTGATTATTCTTATTGTTTTTACACCCATCTTGTTTTTAGAAGGAGTTGAAGGAAAAATGTTCCGCCCGATGGCTTACACTTTTGGTTTTGCCGTTTTCGGGGCTATTATTTTAAGTCTGACTTATGTACCGGCGGTTTCGGCCATGTTTTTAAAGCCATATCAAGGAGATAATCCGGGTTGGTTTGCCCGAATGGAAAGAAGTTTACAACGCGTCAGCGATTGGATTTTGGCAGGTGTTCAACGGATTTATCGTCCCACTTTGGAAAAAGCTTTGAATATGAGAAAAACAGTATTGGTTGTTGCTGTTGTTTTGTTTGGGGCTTCGGTTTTTGTGTTTCAACGCATGGGTGCGGAATTTATGCCGCAGTTAGATGAAGGTGACATCGCTTTCCACGCCATTTTAAAACCCGGTAGCTCCCTGAAAGAAACCATTGCTACAACCACCAGAATCGAGAAAATATTAAAAGATAAGTTTCCTGAAATTTTAAAAGTGGTTAGCCGGATTGGCGTAGCGGAAGTACCCACCGACCCCATGCCTTTTGATTTTGCAGATGTTTTTGTAATAATGGCTCCTCCAAGCGAATGGGTAACTACTGATTCGAAGGATGATCTGATTATGATGATGAAAGAAGCAATTGAAGTGGTGCCGGGGGTTAATTATGAGTTTACACAGCCCATTGAATTGCGCTTTAACGAATTGCTCGAAGGGGTGCGCGAAGATATCGCTATTAAAATCTACGGCGAAGATATTTATGTGTTGGCCGATAAAGCCGCAGAGGTGGCTAAAATTATTGCCGGAACGCCTGGAATTGGCGATATGCGGGTTGAAGCGACCACCGGTCTTCCGCAGATGACGATAAAATATAACCGTTATAAACTGGCTCAATATGGTTTGAATGTCGAGGATTTAAATACCGTGGTTCAGTCGGCATTTGCAGGTGGAAAAGCAGGGGTGATTTTCGAAGGCGAAAAGCGTTTCGACCTGGTGGTTCGCCACGACGAAAAACATCGCAAAGGAATTGATGATGTGAAAAACCTGTATGTAAATCTTCCGAATGGGAACCAGTTACCATTAAAAGAAGTGGCGGATATCAGTTACCAGCCGGGACCCATGCAGATCAGTCGCGACAATACGAACCGCAGGGTATATGTTGGAGTGAATGTGAGGGGAAGGGATATTAAATCATTGGTAAATGAGATGAGCCAAAAGCTTGATGATCAACTCGAATTGCCCCCCGGTTATTTTATTCGCTACGGAGGTGCTTTTCAAAACCTCGAACGGGCAACTAATCGTTTGCAAATGGTGGTGCCGCTGGCTTTGGCCCTTATTTTTGTCTTGCTGTATTTTGCCCTCAATTCAATTCCACAGGCTGTTATGATTTATATGGCGGTGCCATTGGCGGCTATTGGTGGCGTGTTTTCTCTGTCAGCCAGGGGTATGCCATTCAGTATTTCTGCAGGTGTTGGGTTTATTGTGTTGTTTGGAGTGGCGGTGTTAAACGGACTGGTATTAATCAGTCGGTTCAATCAACTTAAATTAAAAGGTGTAAGCGATTTAAGGGAAAGAATTTTGACAGGGACGAAAGAAAGGGTTCGTCCCGTATTGCTAACAGCAACAGCCGCAATTATGGGTTTTCTGCCCATGGCTATATCAAATTCGGCAGGTGCAGAAGTTCAAAGACCGTTGGCAACAGTGGTTATCGGTGGGTTGATTACCGCAACCTTCCTTACGTTATTGGTGGTGCCGGTGCTTTATTATATCGTCGAAAAAAGAAAAATGAAGCGGGATAACAGAAAGAAAAATAAATTATCCATCAATCCTGCGATATGGATCATCCTGGCCGTTTTTTCAGTTTCACAATTAAAAGCACAGGAAACCGACAGTAAAACCGTTTCGACACTTGATCAGGCCATTAATATTGGATTATTAAATAATGGAAATATTCAGGCGGCTAAAACCAATATAGAAGTTGAACAACAAGGGAAAAAGGGATACTTAAATATGGGAAAAACAGATGTTAATATGCAGTGGGGACAATACAATAGTTTTGAAGAAGACTTTGCATTTGAAGTGAACCAGCAATTTGAGTTTCCAACGGTTTATTCAAAACAAAAGAAACTGGCAAATGCGAGGATTACCGGAAGTGAATTAGAGCTTGCATCGTCTGAGAATGGTTTAAAAAGAGAGATACGTAAATCATGGTATCAATTAAACTATTTACTCGAAAAATTGGAATTGTTAGTGTTTCAGGATTCTCTTTATGGACGCTTTTACAGAGCAGCAACGATTCGTTACGAAACGGAAGCTACCAATTATCTTGAATTTGCATCGGCAGAAACCCAGGTAATGGAAATTCAGAATGATTTGCAATTTCTTGAATCGGATATTACTATCCAGCAAGAGCAACTTAGAATTTTGTTGAACGACTCGGTTTTACTGATTTTCAAACCTGAAAAACTGGAAGAACGAAAAGTGGCGATTACGCAGGACACGGTCCTTTTTTCAAATAACCCATTGCTGGCTTTAGCAAAGCAGCAGACCCAAATAGCAATGGCCGAAAAAAAGGTTAAATCAGCGAAGTTCGCACCCGATTTTTCGTTCGGATATTTTAACCAGTCATTGCTGGGTAGTGAGACGGCTTCAGGCGGAATTGCCACAAGTGGTGACCGGTTTTGGGGGCTTCAGGGAACCGTTACAGTACCCCTGTTTTTTGGTTCTTATAAAGCTGATGTGGAAATGGCAAAGTTGAAAACCGTGATTGCGCAAACCAAAGCCAATTACTACATTAATGTACTTTCTGGCCAATATGAACAACAATTGCAGGAAATAATGAAATTTAGAAATAGTTTGACTTATTACCAGCAGAAAGCAGTGCCACAGGCAGATTTGATTATTGTTAATGCACAAAAAAGTTTTGAAAACGGGGCGATCAATTATGTTGAATATTTTCTAAACGTAAATTCGGCATTGGATCTGAAATTTAACTACCTGAATACATTAAACGGATACAATCAGAGTATTATAGACCTGGAGTATTTGATTGGTAATTAATTGTTTAATGCGACAATGATTTAATGCAATAATGAGACAATGAATAAAACAATAAAAAAATATACAAATGATTAAAAGCACCGATAGGTGCGAAATATTGGTAACCCTGTCCGAAGGGCTGGGGAAAAATGAACAAATAACACGGGGTTTTGGCCTCGCAAAAATCATGGCAAAACGAAACAAAAAGATGAATTTCAACAGATTACAAATAAATATACATATGAAAACAACATTAAAATTATTCACAATATTATTCGCCACGGTAATTTTTGCGACCGGGTGCAATACCTCAGGAAATAGCGAAGTAAACGATGAGCATGAAGAAGTTTCCGGTCATAATGAAGAAGGAGAAGAACATGCCGAAGAGGTGCATTTTACATCACAGCAATTCGAAGCACTGGATATGAAAGTGGAACCGCTTTCGGAGCGAAATATGAGCGAATACATTGAGGCAAACGGACAGTTGGAAGTACCACCTCAAAACCAGGCATCGGTTACCGCGATTATCGGGGCGAATATTATCCGTATTATGGTAATCGAAGGGGATAAAGTAAAAAAGGGACAGGCATTGGCCTATCTGATACACCCCGATTTAATCAAATTGCAGACTGATTATATCAACAGCCTGAACCAGCTCGAATACCTGGAAAAAGAATATGATCGACAGAAAAAACTGTACGAAGAAAACGTAGGCTCGGGTAAAGAGTTTCAACGGGTAAAAGCAGATTATCTGACTACAAAAGGAATGGTGCAGGGTTACGAAGCGCAGTTAAAATTAATGGGGTTAAACATCGACCGTTTAAAACGAAGTGAATTGTACGACGAGGTTCCGGCAATTAGTCCGATTGATGGATACGTTGGAGATGTGAATGTTAAAACCGGCCAGTATGTTTCGCCAAAAACCGAAATGTTCGAAGTGGTAAACAACGACTTTATTCATGCCGACCTGATGGTTTTTGAAAAAGACATGCACAAGGTAAAAATCGGACAGAAAATCATGTTTTCTCTTGAACCCCTTCCGGGCAAAGAGTTGGAAGCAACCATTTTCGCCATTGGAAAATCGTTTGAAAAAGGACCGAAAACCCTACATATTCATGCCGAAATAAACAACAAACAAGGTTTTCTTTTGCCGGGAATGTACATCCGCGGTCGCATTATGATAAATGAGGAAATGGGCTATGCTCTGCCCGAAGGAGCTGTTGTAAGGGACGGGGATAAATTCTTCATTTTTACGTCGGAAATGGAAGATGAAAATGGAGTGACCGAATGGGCTTTTAAACCCCTTGAAGTAATTCCCGGAATAAAGAGCGATGGTTGGGTAGAAATCAAATTGTTAGAGCCCCTGGCACAAGGCAGCAATGTGGCCTGGAACAATGCCTACTATTTAATGGCTGAAATGAAAAAAGGGGAAGTCGGGCATGATGATTAGAAGCACTTTTGTATCGTTAAATTGTTTTATTTAAGCTGTTTTAACCATGGTAGACCTTGAAGAGATTCTATTAAGAAATGATGTGAAACCAACCGCGATGCGCATGTTGGTTCTCGACTATCTTCTTAAACACAACGATATTGCCGTCAGCCTGACCGACATTGAAAATCATTTTGATAAAGTTGACCGGACGACTTTATTTCGTACCGTTAAGAAATTTTCTACCAGTGATATTGTTCATCGAATTGATGACGGTTCGGGAATCACCAAATATGCGATATGCAAACCGGGGTGCCATTGTGAACTGGAAACCGATTTGCATTTGCATTTTCATTGTACCCGGTGTGGGGAAACCGTTTGCTTTCCAAATAATAAAGTTCCGCATATAAATCTCGAGGAAGGATACATTGCCGAAGAAATCAATTTTGTGGTTAAAGGCGTTTGTAAAAAATGCATTGATATTGCATAAGATCAAAGATGTGGCTAATGCACTTCCATTGCACTATCGAGTCACTTACATTTATGTAAGTAAATGATTTAAAGTTTATTAAATCAATTATTTAATTCGATAACCATCAATTATAATATCATGAAAAAATTTGAATTATTTAGGGAGACAGTCGGAATTGTTTTGTCAATAGTAGGGATTTTATCCGTTTCGCTCGTTCTTATTTTAGCGTTTATTAAATCCATAAGTATTTAAAATAAGAATGATTTAAAATTGGATTTTTATCAAGGAATTGAGATCATATATTTTATTAAACCATGTTGAAGGAATGCAATTCCATTGCAACGGGATTTAAATTATTTTTGCACTCCGAAATTATACATAAGTAAATAGGTATTCTTACGATGAATATGCATAGCCGGATTTCGAGAAATTAAAAACCAAATAAAATAAGCTACTATTTTAATAAAACGATAAAAGGTGATTTTAATCAAACCATTGAAAAGGTAACCGAAGAACTTAAAAAAGAGGGTTTTGGCGTACTTACCGAGATTGATGTAACCGCAACGTTTAAGAAAAAACTGGATGTGGATTTTTATAATTACAGGATTTTGGGCACTTGCAATGCTCCCTATGCCTATAAAGCAATCCAGGCCGAGGATAAAATCGGAACCATGTTGCCCTGTAATGTAATTGTTCAGGAAAGAGAAAAAGGAACAATTGAAGTTTCGGCGGTAAATCCAGTGGCTTCTATGATGGCGGTAGAGAATAATGAACTTGGTGAAATAGCCGGAAAGATTGTAGAAAAATTAAAAAATGTAATTGATAATCTTTAGACTTAAAATAAAATAAACAGATGAATAGTTTAAGAAATATTATAGCAATAGTAATTGTATTTTTTGCTTTGGGCACCTTATCGGCGCAGGATAATGTTGAATACTACTTCAGTAAAACGGTCAAAGGCTCTTTTTCAGAGGTGACGCAGAAAACGAAAGCAGCACTTAAAGAACAAGGTTTTGGGGTAATCACCGAAATAGACATGGACCAAAAATTGAAGGAAAAGTTGGATGATGTTGAAATGCTACCCTATAAAATTCTAGGGGTTTGCAGTCCGGCTTATGCTTACCAAACGATTCAGGTAGAAGAAAACATTGGATTGTTTCTTCCTTGCAAAGTGCTTGTTAAAGATTTGGGCAATGGAAATATCGAAGTTGTTATGGTAGACCCCCAAGCCATTATGGGCTTTTTGAAAAAAGAAGAATTAAACAAAGTTGCGGCTGAAGTTTCCTTGAAATTTCAATTGGCACTAAAAAATATTTAAAAGATAAAATTCAAATAATTATTAACATATAAAATAAAAACATATGAAATTAATGAACAGATTATTTATTGTTGCGGTTATTGCGGGAACAATTTTTGCAACATCGTGCAACAAAGATAATAATGAGCCTGGAGGCCCAGGTTCTTCAATCATTTTGGCGAATGAAGTTACCGGTACTTATAGTGGCGATTTAAAAAACTCAACAACCAACCAGACTCAACCGGCAACGCTAACTGTTAGCGCGGTTAACGATACCGTTGTTACCCTGCATTGTATAGCCAGTGATTTTGACACAACCATTACTTTGCGTCTTTACGAAAACGGCGATAGAATGATGGTTTGTTATACTGACCAGGATTTTGAAAATCAATATGGGCATGAACTGGATGAAAGCAGGGATTTTTGCAATAGCAAATCCGAAGGCTGGGATAATGGCTGGTGTCATGATCACAATTGCTGGAACAATGGAGACCAGTGGAATGCCTGGACAAATCATCAGAACGCGCAGCACGATGAAAATGATATGCATTTCGGCGATTTTAATCTGAATAATAATTCTTGCGATTATAGTTTTCAGGTAAATACTGGAAATACTGTCTGGTCACAGTCTTTTAACGGCATAAAGCAATAAAATAAAAATTGCAAATTAAAGGAGAGAGGGTGGTTTACATTTGCCCCTAACTCCTTTTTTTTGGTTCAAGAAATAAAATAATCCCCGGTTTTCGGGTTTTTAAAGTTCATGCAACTCAAAAGAATATCGTTTATCCTCACTGCAATAACAATGCTTTTGCTTTATGGTTTTAGTGCCAAAAAAGGCGGATTTAGTGATTTGCCATCCGGCGACACGATAAACGGTTTAATTACTGGTGAAGATTTATTCTTGAAAAATTGTGCAGCTTGTCATGACATCGACAGAAAAGGAAACCCTCCTGTTTTTCCTTCTCTGGTATCGGTAAATGAGCGTCTGGAAAAGGATTCGATTTTCCGGTTGTTACAAACCGGAAGAAATATAATGCCCTCTTTTGCTCACCTTTCGCAATCAGAAAAAATAGCGATTGTCGGTTTTCTTTTCGGAGAAGAAACCGAAAGTGAGATGATTACGTACCTCAGTCCTGAGGAAGTCGGAAAAAATCTTTTTGTGGCAAATTGTTCGCGATGCCATAAAACCGAACAGAACGATATCAGTCCGGCCGACCAAAAAAGTTGTGGAATACAGCCCGCCGTCCTTGGTGGGATTTCTGAAAAGTATGATTTAGAATCGTTCGAATACATTGTCAATACTGGCCCTTGTTACATGCCATCGTTTGCACATATGGCCCAGGAAGATAAGACAGCAATATATACTTATCTAAAATCGTTCGAAGATAAAAGTGCCGGAATTACAGAGAATTCGCGCCGAAGGGGTTGCGGAATGATTAGGTGCGGAAGGTAACTCGCATTTTTAAAAAAGAGTAGTCGGCTGAGTTTGATCATTGAAGCCTGGAGATAAATTCTCAATACGTTTAAAAAAATACTCAATATACTGAGTAATATTACTCAATGAATTTAACTTTCCATTTCTCAAGCCATTTCTTTTGTTATCATGCTTTTTTGATTTGGATTCAAACTAAAAGACGATTAATAACAAATGGCACACGACCATTCCCATCATCAGTCATCAAAAAACCTGAAAGTTCCTTCTTTTGCCTTACAAAAGAAGGAAGAATATTAAAATTGGAATTATAAACAAATGAAAGGAATTAAGAAATCAACTTTTATAGTCCAAAAAATGGATTGCCCTTCCGAAGAGCAAATGATTCGCCTTAAGCTAGAAGGAATAGACGTAATCGAAGGGTTGGAGTTCGATATTCCAGGCAGGAAGTTATATGTATTTCATCGGGATAGCCCGGATAAGTTTGAGCAAAAACTTTATGATTTAGACCTGGATGCAGCTTTGGCGGAAACCAATGTGGTTGATGAATTCACAAGAGATTTTGAAGCTGAAAAAACGCAGCGAAAAGTGTTGTGGACAGTCTTAATCATCAACTTTTCCTTTTTTGTAATTGAAATAATTTATGGCTGGATTTCGGGATCGATGGGTTTGGTGGCCGACTCGCTTGATATGTTAGCCGACTCGGTGGTGTACGGACTAAGCTTGTTTGCGGTTGGTGCGGCTCTCAGCCGGAAAAAGAAAATCGCCAAAAAGAGCGGTTATTTTCAAATGCTATTGGCAATTTTGGGAATGACGGAAGTCGTTAGAAGGTTTCTCGGTTTCGAGGAGATTCCTGTATTTCAAACCATGATTATCGTTTCTTCGCTGGCATTAATTGCCAACACTTATTCACTTTACCTGATCCATAAAGCAAAGAGTACGGAAGCCCATATGCAAGCCTCCATGATTTTCACTTCAAATGATATCATTATCAATGCGGGCGTAATCCTTGCCGGGGTCCTGGTTTACTTCACAAATTCGAAATACCCAGACCTGGTGATCGGATTTTTAATTTTCCTTATCGTTATTCGAGGCGCCCTCCGTATATTGAAACTGGCCAAGGATTGAGATATACTTAAATCTTGACTCAGTTTTAATTTTGTCTTAATTATTTTAATGGTCATTCTGAATACGCCTGCTTGTATTAATTTAAAGCTTTCCGAATCTCCTAAGTTTTTCCGAATACATTTTTTAATAATCTTTCAATGACCCTTCAATGGTTATAATTTTTTTTGAACCACCCTTCCGCAGTCCCAGGATAAATTCCGACACTGAAGAAAACTAAAGTTTCTTATAAATATGGTTGTTATGCGACTCTTCAATGTCTCTTCAGTTTCTTCAAAGCTTATATTTATTTTAAAACCTCCTTCGGCAAGCTCAGGATGAATTCCGACAATGAGTGATATATGATTTTTTTGTAATTAATTTGACAAATCAGCAATAAATATTTAAGCAATCACTTAAATGATAAAATACTTTTTACATTTGTACCGTTAAATAATACACAGAATCAAATTAAAATAAAGGGATAATGAGTGTCATTGTAAAAACCAGAAAATTAACGGTATCTAACAGACCACGTAAAACGGGAGAAAGCTGTATCCGCGGATGCGCAGATGTAAATAAAATTAATAATTGCATCACAATACTGGATGATGTTTCCGATTCTCTTTCAGCAATTGCTAAAATAATGAACCTGGCAGGGAATGAAACCCGACTGAAAATCCTCTATTTGATTTATAAGGAAAAGGATATTTGCGTTTGCGATTTAAGCGATGTGTTGGGTTTTAGTGTTTCCGCCATTTCGCAACAACTTAAAAAACTAAAAGCAGGGAATTTAATTACAGATCAAAAAGTTGGAAAAACCATTTATTACTCCATCAACGACGAAAGACTGGAATCGCTACTGGCGATTTTTATCCAGATATCAAATAATAAGTTGGGATAAGTTTTTTAAAAATATAAACAGATGAAAACAGAAAAAAAATTACTTGGAGCCGGTGTACTCGCAGCAATAGCCGCTTCGCTATGCTGCATCACACCGGTACTTGCGTTAATTGCAGGAACCAGTGGATTGGCTTCCACTTTTACCTGGCTCGAACCCGCCAGGCCTTATTTAATCGGTATCACCATTTTGGTGATTGGCTTTGCATGGTACCAGAAATTAAAACCGAGAACGGCTGAAGAAATCGCTTGCGACTGTGAAGAAGGGGAGGAAAAAACGTCCTTTTTACAAACCAAAACATTTTTGGGAATTGTTACAGTGTTCAGTGCGCTAATGCTCGCTTTCCCTTATTATTCGGGAAGTTTTTTTCCTGAAAATAACAAACAGGTAGTTATTGTCGGTACAACCGAAAAAGAAGAAACACCCGAAGATGAGGTGATGACCATAAAAGCGGAAAATGTAGCGACGGTCGAACTCGATATTAAAGGAATGACTTGCGAAGCATGTAATTACACCGTGAAAAATGCCGCTTTGGAAGTTCCCGGTGTATTCGAGTCAGAGGCGAATTATAAAACGGGAAAAGCGATTGTAAAATATGATAAATCGAAGGCAAGTGAGGATGAAATTATTCAATCGATTAATACAACACCTTATGAGGTAATTGACAATTCTGAATCGGATACAAAAGAGAAATAAAGGTTAAAAACCATGAAAACAATAAAAACAATCACACTCCCTATCAAAGGAATGTCCTGTTCGAGTTGCTCGCGGGCAGTCGAACGTCAAGTAAAAGGACTTGAAGGATTATTAAGCAATAACATTGATTTCGCAACCGATTCCGGTGAATTCACTTACGATGTCAATAAATTGTCCTACCATACTTTGATTGAAAAAATTAATGAAGGTCATTACAAAGTAGATATCGAAGGATATGAAAGGAGCGTGTCGGAAAAGGTAATCTCACCATGCCCAACATGCGGACAAACAGGGCAATTGGTTCCCAACACGGTTTTTCGTTCTCTTTTGATGCCTGAAACATTTAATAAAACCGATTTCGAAGACGAGTTTCAGATATGTATGAATCCCACATGTCCCACCGCTTATTACAGTACCGAAAAACACCAGGTAATAGATAAGTCAGAGTTAAAACGCGAATTATGGTACAAAGAGGGAGCTCTTCGAAAAATCATCTGCTACTGCAACAACATCGATACAGAACAAATTGATTCTGCGGCTTCGGACTTCGGTTTGTATTCCTGGGACGATGTGATGCAACACTATCGTCAGAAAGTAATCGAAAAGTGCGAAGTGCTGAATCCAACGGGTTTGTGCTGCAAGGATACTTACTACGATTATACAGAAAAGCAGAAGGATTTACAATGATTTCGGAATAAAACTTCATATCTCCTCAAGTTTTTTCGAGACCGCAACCATGGGAAATTTATTTAAAGAAATCATTAATGCATTAGAAGGTAAAAACGAGGATACTTCAGCATGATAATAGTCAAAATGGCAAATATTTCTTTGTAATTTAAATAGCTCCATACACATTATCATTCGTACCTCATTCCAATAAGTATTGCGCCCGGTTGAAACACATTTAAAGAATCAACTTCCCTCCTGCTTCGCAGTCCGCTACGCTATTTTAAAAGAAAATTATCGGTTGAAACACGCACCAATTCTTTATCCGCCTGGCATCGTAACAGAATTGCCTAAGCAATCTTAACATAACACAATTACATTATGGGACGTAAAGGTTTGAAAATCTTTAGTGGGGTAACCACCATTTTTGATTTTTCAACTGCGCTGCAGTTCAACCTATAATTAGTGTTATACTAAATAGCGGGAAAGTTATAACAATAATTTAGTAAGATATGTACCGGATGTCCTTTTCAAATTGGGTACTGCAACAATTAACTTATCGATTCAATACGGTCAATAAATACATTAACCAATTTATGATTTTCAACTTCAATTTCAATATCTTTCCAACTATTAGTTAATAAGCTGTGAAGTTGTTTAATTCTAAGATTTACT
>Ga0164313_10002697_pt1 | contig 15868 bp, 13 predicted proteins | sample GuaBasSedimGuay4_FD_113735 | JGI IMG/M metagenome (GOLD analysis project Ga0164313, IMG submission 113735) | Subseafloor sediment microbial communities from Guaymas Basin, Gulf of California, Mexico - Guay4, Core 4569-4, 0-3 cm | ecosystem: Environmental > Aquatic > Marine > Hydrothermal vents... | reverse complement strand
TATCTACTGTTTTTACCACATTTGTACTTTGGTCATAATACCTAACCGTCTGATATTCGTCATAAATATAAACATCAAAAATTTTATAGTCTTGTAAAGACAAATCTATTTCTAACAATGAATTTGCAGGGTTCGGGTAATAAAAAATAGGCTGAGGTTCTGGATCACATTCTGTTACTCCATCTCCTGAATTTTTAACACAGATTCTATTATTACCAAAATCACCTTCACCGCAAGGGTTTATTCCATAGGCCCTAACCCAACCGGTAATACTACCAGTATTAGAGTTTTCTATATTAAAAAATTTGTTAAAATCTTTATACTGCCAAACACTTGAGCTACTAGAACCTTCCCATTCAATATTAGGTTCTGGGTAATCCCATCCATTGTATTCAAAGCCTCCAAACCTATATTGTAAATCTCCTAAAACATGATAAGCATTATCCTCAGGATTAATAGGAAAACCGCCATCGCCTGTTCCATATAAAAGATCATCTGGAAGAGATTGTGGTTTTCCTACCCAAACAGGTTGTGTGGCTACTGGCTCTTGGTCTATACCATTGGGCGAGTAATTTACTTGAAAGCTAGCAGATGCCCCTTCATTGCTAGTACCAATCAGGTTAGTTACTTTTATTTTAAAATGAACGTTAGTGTCGGGTTCAATCTCAGTTGAGATATTATTTGTAGAAGTTACCGATAAAGTTGCAATATCTAAATTGGTGTAAACGTCAAAGTAATTTATAGAACACACAAAACAATCGGTATCTGCTCTAACATATAAATAATCCTCAACGTTAATATCTTGATAATCCTCAATAAAAAGTATAGCTCCTTTCATAACCTTACTTTGTCCATAAGTGAAATTATCCATACAAGAAAAATAGGTAAAACTCATATAATTATGCGTGTCTGGCTGGTAATAACCTCCTTGAGGACCTTGTGGTGGATTAACAGGGAAATATTGAGGATCGTAAGTGCAATTAGTTATGTCTACATTAAAACCATATGGTCCTATATACAAACCAGGGTCTGCAGGGGTGTCGTTTATATAGTCTCCACAAGTTGAACCATTAGTCCCGTATGTGTTTTCTGCACAACCTCCAGTCCCAATAAAAGGGCTTCCGTAGTGTGTGTCCCATAAGTTTAAAACATGTCCCATTAAATGACCAATAAAACCAGACCGAGTGGTTGTTGTAAAACCTTCTTTACCATTAATTTCACCCATAAGGTAACCTCCAAAAACAATAGCAGAAGAAACTCCTACACCCTGTGTATATTGAACAAAAGAATTAGTGTCATCTGCTAAAAACAGATCAATTGCATCACTACTATTGTAATTATTAATTAGTTCATCTGCTTTTTGAGAGGAGCTCATATTATAATAATAATCACTATTTATGTAGTTAATATCACCGTCCCAATTAAAATAAATTCCCTCATCATCAAAAATATTATACAAATTATTTAGCATAATATTTACTCCTTCTATAGTTTGCCCTCCTTTTGGCTCTTGCTCTTTTTGTAATACATGTACTTTTATTCTAGGGTATACATAAGGGGTGGTTGTTAACTTCATTTGTTCCAACTGGTTAAAATGAGGAGCTATTTGTGGTGTTAGACATAAGTTTGTTGGTAAAACAGTGTCAATTACAAATTCTTGCTGAGCATTGCTAATGTAAAAGGCCAACAATAAGGTACATAAAGATAATAGTTTTTTCATAATTAAGTAATTTTAAGATTTATAAAATAATTACTTAAACTATGCGTGGGGAGAGTAAAACAATGCTAGCTGTAAAAGCTTTACATCACAAGTTTAAAATGTTATAACACTCCAAAGCTAAAAAAAAAAAAACCGACTTACCAAAACAATTTAACATTTATTTGGCAAATAAACAGACAAAATTAATCTTTTAAGCTAAATAAACATACACTTTAGCGATATTATGCTTTTATTTTTATTAAAATAAAGAGCTTGGTGTCTACGAACCGACCTTTTAAGGAATTGTAACATGTTTTAATAGATTGCTAAGCAATGCTCGTCGCGAGAATAGGATTGTCATTTCCGTTATTAAAAGTATCTTTGCACAGAAATATGACAATGATAAAAACACATAAAAGAACACGAGCTCAAGAAAGTTCTGGAGCCATAGAAAGGATGTATATTACTATGCGACACCTTTTTAATAGAGGGTTCTATAAGCCAATGGGGGTTTCGGGAGAAACATTAAGAGATTCTCTTTTAACACTTAGCCCAGAAATATACGGCTCTATATCTGAAGAAAAAATTGAATTAGAAGGGCTCCTTTATGTTATTGATAGGCTTCCATTTGGAATTGAAGAATGTAGGTTTGTTAATTTAACGAGCGATGAAGGATATAAAAACTCTCATTTTGAACCTATTATTCCCCCAAAGAGAAGAAGAAATTGTTATCGCATCGATGAAGAGCAAATGAATATTGAAATTACGAGAGGGCGTTCTGAGATTTATGACATATTAACTCATCTTACATTTTTATTTGTAGAGTCTCATAAAATTATGACTCAAGTAGTAATTAACGATGGGAAAGATGTAAATAGAGATTGGGAAAAATTAGAGAAGGCAGTTCTAAAAAAAGGAAAACTATCACAAAAAGAAAAAGAAATAGCGCTAACGCATACGGCTAATTTTTTAGGAAGAACCTTTGAAGAAGTTAATGAAGCCTATCCAAGTTTTGCTACTAAAACGGATCCAAATCGATTTTTAAAAATCATTTATTATTTAGGGAAATTAGCAATTGATGAAGCGATAAATAATAACAAGCGCATCATCACTTTTAGTCCAGTATTAAGAGAGCGATTGGGACACCATATTCATGGAGAAATGTGGGCATCTTCTATAAAGAAAAAATTAGACGAAAATAATTTACTAAATCGTCCTATTCATATTATAAGTGCTAACATGCACAGTGTGATGAACACACTTTATGGGCCTTCAACTTTAGCAACTGAATATAAAAAACATTCAGCGATGGAAGTGTATGAAAAATTAAGTGACTCTTCAAATTCGCTCTTGCGAAAAAAAGTAATGAAAGGCGCTGCCCTAAAAGGACTAATTTATATTAAAGACACTAGCGGAACCAATATTAATGTTCAGATAATAGATACCGAAAAACTTCCCGAAAGCATTTTTACTAGTGAATTAAAGGAACTTTCTCCTGAAGACAAACCTGTAATTATTGTAATGGATTATGCTTTTGGAGAACAGGCTTTTGAAACTATGGACGAACTTCTAAAGCCATATATTAAATCCAAAAAAGAAAAATATTTTCTAAATGTAGTGTCTGTTTCTATTATGGGTAAAGCTGGAATTTTGGTTGGAGGAAAAGGGGATATTATGATCCCTTCGGCACATGTATTTGAAGGCACCGCAGATAACTATCCATTTAAGAACATGTTGAAGAAATCACATTTTGATGATGATGACATTAAAGTTTGTAAAGGGGCAATGATTACTGTATTAGGAACTTCACTCCAAAATAAAGAAATCTTAAAGTTCTTTTATAATTCTACTTGGAATGTTATTGGATTAGAGATGGAGGGGGCTCATTATCAAAAAGCAATCCAATCGGCATCAAAAATAAGAAGAAGTATTAGCACTAAAGTAAAAGTGCAATATGCGTATTACGCTTCGGACAACCCTCTAGAAACAGGAGGAACACTAGCGTCTGGAGGGTTAGGAACTTCGGGTGTTAAACCTACGTACTTAATCACCGAAAAAATGTTAAATCAAATATTAAAATAGATCAAATTTGAAACCAAATAATATATTAATTACTGGAGGTGCGGGTTTTATAGGCTCAAACTTTGTTGAATTAGTTGTAGAAAATTCTCAAGATCAAATATATGTTCTTGATAGTTTAACTTATGCCGGGAATTTAAAAAACTTAGAAGCAGTATCTCAAAAATCCAATTATACTTTTATCAAAGGAGATATTTGTGATGTTCAATTAATCGATGATCTTTTTAAAAAGTATAATTTTAATAAAGTAGTTCATTTTGCTGCAGAATCACATGTGGATAATTCCATTACAGGGCCAGGAGCATTTATACAGACAAATATTGTTGGGACATTTAATTTACTTCAAAGTGCCTATAAATTATGGATGAACGGTCCAAACGATTTAAAAAACGAATTTAATGAAGCTCGTTTTTTACACGTTTCAACAGATGAGGTTTATGGAACCTTAGGCGAAACGGGTTTGTTTTTAGAAACAACTCCCTATGCACCTAATAGCCCTTATAGTGCTTCAAAAGCATCTTCAGATTTTATAGTAAGAAGTTATTTTCACACCTATGGAATGCCAGTAGTTACTACAAACTGTTCTAATAACTACGGAAAACATCAGCATAAAGAAAAATTGATTCCAACCATAATTAGAAAAGCTATTTCTGGGGAAGTAATCCCAATTTATGGAAACGGAAAAAACATAAGGGATTGGATTTACGTAACCGATCATTGCAAGGGAATAAAGTTGGTGTTAGATAAAGGAAGACTAGGAGAAACCTACAATATTGGTGGAAGAAACGAACGTGAAAACTTATATATTGCGCATACTATTTGTGATTTATTAGACGGGTTAGTGCCTAGCGAAAAGCCCTATAAAGAGCAAATGGAATTTGTACAAGATCGCGCAGGTCATGATTTTAGATATGCAATAGATGCTGATAAAATTGAAAGCGAATTGGGCTGGAAAGCAGAAGAAAATTTTGAAAGCGGGATATTAAAAACCATTGAATGGTATTTAAACCATAAAGATCAATTATGAAACGAGCAAGTTATTTTTTTCACACTTAAAGGAATGACTAATAGCGAACAGCATTTGACCGATTTAATAAAATAATATAGACACATGAAAGGAATAATATTAGCGGGAGGCTCTGGAACAAGGTTACACCCTATTACATTAGCTGTTAGTAAACAATTAATGCCAGTATATGATAAGCCAATGATTTACTATCCCCTATCTACTTTAATGTATTCAGGGATTCGAGAAATATTAATTATATCAACCCCTCAGGATTTACCTTTATTTAAATTGTTGCTGGGAGACGGTAAAAAACTGGGATGTGAGTTTTCTTATGCTGAACAAGCCAACCCTAATGGCTTAGCTGAAGCATTTATTATTGGAAAAGATTTTATAGGCGATGAAAAAGTAGCTTTGATTTTAGGAGACAACATTTTTTATGGCTCAGGCTTAAAAGAACTTTTACAAGCAAATAACAATCCAGAAGGAGGCATCATTTATGCTTACCACGTTCAAGACCCAGAACGTTATGGTGTAGTTGAATTTGATAAAAACGGAAAAGCACTTTCTATCGAGGAAAAACCAGAGAAACCGAAATCTAATTTTGCAGTTCCTGGAATCTATTTTTATGACAATAGTGTGGTTGAAATTGCTTCAAACATAAAACCTAGTGATAGAGGGGAACTCGAAATAACAGACGTAAACAATGTGTACTTACAACAAGGAAAACTCAATGTTAGTATTCTCGACAAAGGGACAGCTTGGTTAGATACCGGAACCTTTTCATCCTTAATGCAAGCAGCTCAGTTTGTAGAAGTTATTGAAGAACGTCAAGGACTTAAAATTGGGTCTATAGAACAAGCTGCATACGATATGGGCTATATCACAAAGCAAGAATTAAATACACTTATAGAGCCATTGTTAAAAAGCGGTTACGGGAAACATTTACTATAAACATGGAAATTCAAGCTACACCATTAAAAGATTGTTTTGTAATAAAACCATCTGTCTTCAAAGATGATCGAGGGTATTTCTGTGAAACATTCAACAAAAAAGATTTTTACGATGCTACTGGATTATCAGTAGATTTTGTTCAAGACAATCAGTCGGTTTCAACATATGGAGTATTAAGAGGATTGCATTTTCAAAAAGGAGAAATGGCTCAGGCAAAATTAGTGCGTGTTGCTAAAGGGAAAGTTCTTGATATTGCAGTAGATTTAAGAAAAAACTCTCCTACTTTCGGAAAACAATTTTCTATTGTCTTGGATGATGAAAACAATCACCAACTTTTTGTGCCAAGAGGGTTTGCTCACGGCTTTATAGTTCTTTCTGAAACAGTTATTTTTTGTTATAAATGTGATAATTATTATGATAAGACTTCGGAGGGAGGTATCATATATAATGACGCAACCTTACAATTAAATTGGCATCTTTCAGAGAAAGATTTTATAATTTCAGAAAAAGATAAAGTACTTTCTACTTTTTTGGAAGCAACTAAATGAAAAAAATATTAGTAACAGGCGCTAACGGACAATTAGGAAGATGTATAAAAGATGCGTCGATTAATTTTCCTGAATTAGACTTTATTTTTGCATCGCGAGAGGAGCTACCTATCGATGATGATAAGGCATTAGATAACATGTTTTCTTCCCAAAAATTTGATTATTGTATCAACACAGCTGCTTATACCAATGTTGAAAAAGCAGAAAGTGAACCTGATAAAGCTTTTTTAATTAATGCTGAAGCAGTTAAAAACTTAGCAATTCATTGTAAAGAAAACAACATTACATTAATTCAGATTTCTACAGATTATGTGTTTGATGGTGAAAAAACGACTCCCTATAGCGAAGAAGAATCCACAAATCCGTTAAATGTGTATGGCGCATCAAAATTAAAAGGAGAACAATATATTCAAGAAATATGTGAAGCTTATTTTATTTTAAGAACCTCTTGGCTGTATTCACAATATGGGCATAATTTTTTCAATTCAATATTAAGGTTTGCTAAAGAGGGAAGAGATTTAAAGATAACAACAGAGCAAACAGGAACCCCTACTAATGCAAATGATTTAGCTAAAATCATTTTAACTATTATATCAAAAAACAGCAATAAATACGGCATTTATAATTTTAGCAATAGCGGCGAAACCACATGGTATCATTTTGCTAAAGCTATTTTACAACTATCAAAACAATTTGACCCCTCAAAACTTGCAAAAACCGACCATTACCGTACTTTTGCAGCAAGACCAAAATATAGTGTGTTAAACAATAATGCTTTAAAAGAAATAGTTACTAATAGCATTGATTGGGAAACAAGTTTAAATGCGCTAATAAATAATACAGATAATTAACTAACTTATGGTAGATCATAAAAACGAAGAAATAGACTTTTTTTATCTTTTCTTAAAATTAAAAGAAGTATTAAAAAGAGGGAACGTCTTATTTTTTAAAGGCGTAAACTTTACTGTTAGAAACTGGATTATAATAGCTGTTCTTATAGCTATTGGCGCTGGATATGGATATTATTCTAACAAGGATGAGAACCGAAATAAAAAGGCAACAGTACTATTAAGAGTTAATTTTGAGACTGTTAATTATGTATATAACTCATTATATCTTCTTGAAGAAAAGGTAGAACAACAAGATGAAGTGTTTTTATCTAAAATTGGGTTTAATGCTGAGGTTCCAGAAATAAGCAGCATTCAAATATTGCCAGTTATAAACTTAAAAGAAATAGTAGAGCAATTTGAAGCGAGTGATCGAAATTTTGAAGCGATACTAAAAAATGTTGAGTTTAATGATATTGATGATGAGGAAACTCCAATTTCTCAAACATTTGTTACTAATTATAAGCACCACGTAGTAGAGTTTGATTTTACGAATCAGGCAGACGAGAATACCTTAGTTAAAATAATTGATTATTTAAATGATAATGAGCTTCTACAAGAGTTGAAAAATGTAACGATAACAAATGTTGAAGGTCAGATTGTAAATAATAAGGAAACAATAAAACAAATAAATATTGTATTAGAATCCTACGTGTCTAATGAATCTTTACCTTCTTCTTCAAGTCAAATTTATGTAGTAGATAAAAATTTTAATATCACTACTGTTCTTGAGAAGAAAATTGAATTGCAACGAGAAAACGAAAGTTTAAATAAGTTTTTAGTGTATTCGGACGACATAGTGGTTATGGTAAATGCACCAAATATTACATACGTAACAAATGGGGTTTTAGATGAAAAAGAGATAATATATCCAATTTTTCTTGTTTTCTCATTCTTGTTCTTAGCTTACCTGAGACACATTTTTATTACTCTTAAAAATATAGCATCTAAAACCGAATTAAACGAATAATCTTTATTTAATAAAAATCTAAAGAGAAAAGATTAATACTATTAAAATCATGGGGTTGGAAAAAGGAGGTGTCATAAATTTTTTCAAAAACCCACTTGTTAATAAGAGCATAAAGGTTCTTGTTATAAGAGTTTTAGGGGTTTTGTTGTTTTTTGGCGTCACACTTTTTATCACCAATTTTTTTGATGCTGAACTAGTAGGTAAATATGATTTTAGCAGATCATTAATAATTTTTTTAGGAGCAATTTCGGTTTTTGGGATGCATCAGGCTATTCTAGCTTATTCTGGACAGTTAATTTCAGAAAACAACCTCTGGTATATTAAGAAAATATACTACAAAATGGTTTTAATTACTCTTGGGCTTTCCATAGTTGTTTTATTAATAAGTAGAATTTTCACTTTGAAATCTGTTTCAGATTTCTCAGGCATTAATGTTTCAGAAACAGGATTTAATACAGTACTTGCATTGTTTTTTTATGGAATAACGATGTTGAATATTGATGTCTTTAGGGCAATTAATAAAATTTACTTCTCGGAAATCTACAGAAATATAATTCGTTATTTTTTATTTTTTGTAGGCGTTTTATTTTTGTATTATACAAATAACAATCAGTTCTTGGTAGAAATCTTTTTACTCAATTTTGTTGTCTTAGCCATTATTTCAACTATTGTTTTAGTAGTAACATTTTCAGATAAAAAACATGAAAAAGACTCCGTTATTACTTTTAAAAATATTTTATTCAAGTCAGGACCTATGGCAGTAAGTGCCGCTTCCTTTTTGTTGATGCAAAGCATGGATGTCTTAATGCTGACAAAACTAACAAACTATGAAACAGTTGCGTATTATAGCTCAGCATTAAAACTAACAATGATTATCGCTATTGTATTATCATCAGTTAATAGTGTGATAGCTCCTCAAATTTCAGAGCATTATTTTTCAAAGCAATTTAATTTATTGAAAGAGAACATAAAAAAGGGAACTCGCTTAATATTTTTAGTCACTTTTCCTTTAATAATTGCCTTGGCATTACTGCCTACACTCGCGTTAAGTTTTTTCGGAGAAAATTATATTTCAGCAAAAAACGCTTTATTAATATTGTTAATTGGGCAAGTAGTAAACACATTTTGTGGCTCGGTAGGGATTTATCTGAATATGACTGGAAAACAAAAATCATTTCAATTAATATTGGTTTCGGCATTAATACTTAATATTGTTCTTAATTATGTATTAATTCCCAAATTTGGGATGGTTGGAGCAGCAATAGCAACTTCTGCTAGTATGATTTTATGGAATGTTACAGCAGTTGTATATGTTTATAAAAAAGATAAAATAAAAATATTTTTAACTGTATAATGATGCAAAATAAAGTAGACTTTTTTGTTGTTGGAGCTGCCCGAAGTGGCACCACATCATTATATAATTACCTTATTCAACACCCAGAAATTTATTTGCCTAAGATTAAGGAGCTTAATTATTTTTCTGAAGTAGAATCTAAAGATTTATCCCTGTACGACAAACCCGAAAAAAATCAATTCTATCATACTAAAATAATTAAATCGGAAAAGACATACGATAAGTTATTTAAAGAGGCAAATGACAATCAAATAAAAGGAGATATAAGCCCTTCTTATATGTGGGATAGAAATACAGCTGAGCGTATTTTTAACCATAACCCTGAAGCTAAAATTATTATTTCACTAAGAAACCCTATATATAGGGCGTTTAGCCACTATGTAATGAATTTTGGTATAGGGCAAGAAACACATTTAACTTTTGGTGAAGCTTTAAAAGCTCCAAAAGAAAATATTTGGGGAGGAGGAAACTTATACATTGAATTAAGCGAATATTACGAAGCAATAAAACCATATTATAAGTTCTTTAAACCCGAAAATATTAAGCTTCTTGTTTTTGAAGATTGGACCATTCAAAAAGAAAAAACATTAGAAAATTTATTTTTATTTTTAAATATAGACACCAATTTTAAGGCAAGCCATGAGGTAGATAAAAACCAAAAAGTGGCCTATAAAAATATTAAAACATTAAATGTTTTAAGGAATCCTAAAATCAAAAAGTTTATAGAGTTTTTCCTTTTAGATAGCTTAAAGGATTCTTTAAAAACTAAATTGTTTAAAAAAGAAAATTTTTCAATTGAGTTAGATCCCACAATCCAGTTAGAACTTGAAGAACATTTTAAGCCACAGGTAGAAAAGTTGAATGAATTATTAAACATTAACTTATTAGAAAAGTGGAATATGGAGAGCGAATTATGTGAACCTGTCAATAAACATAACTCATAGATGATTTCCCAAAAACATAAAACCATTTTTGTACATATTCCCAAGGCTGGAGGCCAAAGTATAGAAACGATGTTTTTAGATAATGAGGGATTAAAATGGGATGATAGATCTGAACTATTATTAAGAAAAAAAACACCTCCCGAAAAAGGCCCAGAACGACTAGCTCATTTAAAAGCTAGTGAATATGTGGCTTATGATTATATCAGTAATTCAGATTTTAATGAGTTTTATAAGTTTTCATTTGTCCGAAACCCATATAAGAGAGTGTTTTCTTTTTACCAATTTTTAGGTTATTCTAAAATAATGAGTTTGAGGTCCTTTATTGAAAACGTATTGCCTTTAAAAATAGAAAAATCGGACTTCTTTTTCATTTCACAATATGAATATTTGTATAGTGAAGACGGAAAATTACTAGTAGATTTCGTAGGAAAATTAGAAACGATAAAGAAGGATATTAAAGAAGTTATTAATAACTCAGGAATTAAAAATGCTACCTTGCTACATGTAAACAAATCGAAAGGTGAATGGAACCGAGTAGCAAGTTTATTAGTTAAAAATCCGAAATATTTAGGCTCTCTAGCTTTATTAAAACAATCTGACAATACTTTTGAAAATCAATTTACAGACAATTTAAAAGAACAGGTTTACAGGCTTTATCAAAAAGATTTTCAATACTTTAATTATAATAAATAAATGAGTCAAAATATTTATAGAGCACTTCTGGTAATGTTGATAATCTCACTGTGGATTACTAGCCTAGAAATCTCTTTTTTGACATCATTATTAGTAATATTCGTTGGGTTTAAACCTAAATTATCACGACCAACATTTTCTTTTATTAGTGTTTTACTTGTTTTGTTTTTTATTGGTTTTTTTAGCGGAATAATAGAACATGATGACATTTTTAGTCTAGTAAAGGATTCTGTATATTTTCTAAGACCTATTACTGTTTTAATTGCGGGTTATTTAATAGTATCGAACCTAAATAACAAAAAAGAATTTTTCAACATTATCGTTTTGGTAGGCTTTGTTTTTGCTTTTGTACATGTGGCGAGGATAGGCATCCAAACTTTCGGAGTTCAGCTTACTGTAGACAGATTGCGCAATACCTTCGGAAGAACAAATCATTTAGAATTGGTGGCATTATTTTTAGTAATTGTTGTTAAAGACCTCCCAATTAAAAAATTCCGTTCAAAAATACTTTTCAAAATCTTTATAGGAATATTAGCACTCTCCTTTTTGTTATACTTTTCAAGAACCATGATAATGGTGTTGGCACTTATGTTATTAGCCTATTATGGTTATTTAAAGTTAAACGCAAAAGGGGTAATTTATTTAATGGTATTGTCAACACTTGCCGCTGGATTTATAATTTTTCTAGAAAATTACGAACCCACAAGAGATGAAACTGTTTTCGATTCTTTCATGTGGAAAATGAAAAACTCATACGAGGAAGCATTTAAACCTATAGACGTTGACAAAACCTTATTAGACAGAAGAACTCTTTGGGGGCACTGGAGGGCATTTGAAGCAAATTTAGTTTATAACGAAGTCGATAAACAACGCGATTGGGCTTTTGGAAAAGGTTTTGGTTCAACAGTAGACATTGGCTTTGAAATTAAACTGCAAGGTGAGTGGATAAGGCATTTACCAATGGTACATAACGGATTGGCTTATGTATATTTAAAAACAGGAATTGTTGGGCTATTTGTTTATTTTATGTGTTTGGTGATTTTATACTCTTATTTTTATAAAAAAGGGATTAACAAAAACGAAGCATTTTATAATCGAATGCTAGCATCTTACGCTTTTTATTTTCTAGTGTCAAGCATGGTAATCACGGGAATTTTTAGACCATACGATATGGTTACTTTGTTAATAGGTGGTACATTTGCATTAAAACAACATAGCAAGTTTGAAAATAGGGATTCTAGGGACCCGCGGGATTCCTAATTATCATGGTGGATTTGAACAATTTACAGAGTTCTTCGCTTCTTTTTTAGTAAAAAAGGACCATGATGTGTATGTATATTGTTCGGGATCTCATCCGTACCAAGAAACCACATTTAATGGCGTAAATCTTATCCACTGTAAAGACCCAGAGGATAAAATTGGAACTACAGGTCAGTTTTTTTACGATCTTAATTGTATAAGAGATTCTAAAAAAAGAGACTTCGATATTTTATTACAATTAGGTTATACTAGTAATTCTGTTTGGCATTTTTTACTCCCCAAAAAACCAATTATCATTACCAATATGGATGGGTTGGAGTGGAAACGTTCCAAATATAATAAATACGTTCAGTGCTTTTTAAAACTTGCAGAGAAATGGGCGGTTAAAAGCAGTGAGCACCTTATAGCAGATTCTTTAGGGATTCAAAGCTATCTAAGTAGGACTTACCAAAGGGATTCTAAATTTATTGCCTATGGAGCTGAGGTTTTTGATACCCCATCTACTGAAGTTATTAAAAAATACAAAGTAGAAAAGGAATCTTACAACCTAATAATCGCTCGAATGGAGCCAGAAAATAATATTGAAACCATACTAGACGGTGCAGTTGTTAGTAAAGACAATACACCTTTTTTAGTCATTGGTAAACACGACAATGGCTTTGGTACTTATCTGAAAGATAAATATAAGGACGAAGAATTTATTCGATTTTTAGGCGGAATTTACAACTTAGAAGACCTTAATAATCTTCGTTATTACTCTAAACTGTATTTTCATGGGCATAGTGTTGGAGGAACTAACCCTTCTCTATTAGAAGCTATGGCAAGCAACACATTAATTGTGGCTAATAAAAATGAGTTTAATGAAACTATTTTAGGAGAAGATGCGTTTTACTTTAATACAGCCCAAGAAGTGGCTAGTATAATTGATCAGAATAATAATAAAAATCTATATTTTGAAAAAATTAGCAATAACCTAAAGAAGATCAATAAACAGTATACTTGGGAGCGTATTAACCAACAATATCTTGATTTTTTCCTCGAAGTTTATGAACAGAATTAAACCGTATTTACTTTCAGAAAAAACATACAGCTTTTTAATAGCAGCGGTTTTAATTTCCTTACCCTTAAGGCATGCTTTTAGTAACACTACAATGATTGTTTTATTAACCGTTTCACTAGCTTCCATTGTCTTTCATAAAGTAAAAGTAAATAAAGCACAATTAGTGCCCATTGGGTTTTATGTTTTAATAGCGATATCATTATTATGGTCTGTAAACACAAAGGATTCGCTAAGAGGATTAGAAAGGAACCTTCCCTTTTTGATGATTCCTGTATTGTATATTACCATGCCACCACTTTCAAAAAACATCTTTTTAAAAGTGTTTTATTCTTTTGCTGTAGGATTAGCTGTTTTTGCTCTTTTTTTTATGGGTTATGCCGTAGTGGATTATTTGGCTAACGGAAACTCTGAAATATTTTTTTATCATCAATTAGTTGAGGTAAAGCCATTAAAATTAGGGCTTAATGCTATTTATATTTCGGTAATGGTGGCGTTTAGTTTGTTGTTTATGATATTCTATTCTAAAAGAAAATTTTTAGATTGGGGAGTGTCAATTATTTTGTTAATTTTCTTAGTGCTACTCTCTTCAAAGAATGTATTTATTACCACCTTATTTGCTGGAGGATTAGGGTTATTTCTTTCAAAAAAAATTACATTAAAAAGAGTTTTATTTCTAGGCGTTTTAGCCGTGGGATTATTTTCGGTGATTATGCTTAGTCCTTTAAAGGATAGAATAAACCAAGAGTTAACCTCAAATGTTGAAGAAGTTTTAACTCAAGATAAATTTAACAGAGTATATCCTTGGACTGGTACGACAATTAGATTGTTTCAAGCACGAATTGGGTACGAATTGCTAAATGAAAACAATTTGTTTTTAACAGGGTTTGGCGTCAACGCATCTAAAAATAAGATCGAAGAAAAGCATACGTTTTATAACTTGTATTGGGGTTATAATGATTATAATTTTCACAATCAGTATATTCAAGCATTTGTTGAGTTGGGAGTTTTTGGCTTCCTTTTTATTTTATTGTTTTTAGTTATTATATTTAAGGGATACCTTAAGGAGAAAGAGCTCATATATCTTTTCTTTTTTATACTAATGATATCGGTTTTTATTACTGAATCGTATATTTGGAGACAACGAGGGATGATTTTTTTCTTTATAATTTATGGATTGTTGTTAAAAGTCAATGAACAAAAAACTAGCTCAATAGCTATATGAAAATATTAATAGATGCACATGTTTTTGATGGAAAATTTCAGGGTTCCAGAACATACATAAAGGGGCTCTACACTGAAATGATCTTGCTAAAGAAGGATTGGAATTTTTATTTTGTCGCTCAAAATACAAATACTTTAAAGGAAGAATTCGGAGACCACCCAAATGTTCATTACCTATCACTAAAGCATCACAATAAGTTTATTAGGCTATTTTGGGAAATACCTCAACTAATAAGAAAGTACCAAATAGATTTCTCTCACTTTCAATACATTGCCCCACCTATAAAAAGAGGGAAATATATTGTTACCACCCATGATATATTGTTTGAAGAAGAAAGATTTAGGCATTTTTTCCCAACCAAATACAGGCTCATCAATGGTACCTTGTTTAAGAGATCTGCAAAATTAGCCGATATTCTTTTAACAGTTTCTGAATATTCTAAAAACAAAATTAGTGAGTTGTATAAAATTAATAAAAAGGATATTGTTGTTACCTCTAATGCAATAAATGTAAACCTTGATCACCTTGAAAAAGATAATTATATACAAGAAAAATACAATTGCAATAAGTATATTTTATATGTAAGTAGAATAGAACCAAGAAAAAATCATATTTCTATTTTGCGAGCCTATAAAAATTTAGAATTATATAAAAAAGGCTTCGAATTGGTTTTTATAGGAAATCAAGATATTAAAGACGTTGAGTATGACAACTTCATCCATGAGAATCAATCTGTCTTTAAAGACAAACTTCATTTGTTCTCGAATATAGCGGAGTCTGAATTAAAGAAATTTTATACCAATTCAGAATTTGTCGTGTACCCTTCTTTTGCTGAAGGATTTGGAATTCCTCCATTAGAAGGTGCGGTGTATAAGAAGCCTGTTTTATGTTCTAAGGCGACTGCTATGGCAGAATTTTCTTTTTTTAACTACTTTATAGATCCTTTTAATCAAAAGGAAATTGAAGAAGCAATCCTTGAAATAATAAATAATCAGAATGAAAACTTAGAGGAAATTCAACAAACCATTTTAAAAAAGTACGACTGGAAAAAATCAGCTCAGGTTTTAATAAACACACTTACTAAAGAATAAATTTATGGTTCTACAAATTTCAAAGGAGTATCGTCCAGAGCTTAATGGTTTAAGGGCATTAGCTGTTATTCTTGTTTTGTTTTTCCATCTTGATTTTGAGT
>Ga0164313_10002696_pt1 | contig 15876 bp, 15 predicted proteins | sample GuaBasSedimGuay4_FD_113735 | JGI IMG/M metagenome (GOLD analysis project Ga0164313, IMG submission 113735) | Subseafloor sediment microbial communities from Guaymas Basin, Gulf of California, Mexico - Guay4, Core 4569-4, 0-3 cm | ecosystem: Environmental > Aquatic > Marine > Hydrothermal vents... | reverse complement strand
TTATTACAGGAGTCAAAAATGCCACGAGTTAAACGCGGAGTAACCGCAAAACGTCGCCACAAGAAAATCCTGGCTCAGGCCAAGGGATATCAGGGTGCGCGCAGTCGTACTTATAAAGTTGCCAACCAGGCCGTTGCCAAGGCTGGCCAATATGCGTATCGCGACCGTAAAAATCGCAAGCGTATGTTCCGTCGCTTATGGATTGTGCGTATTAACGCCGCAGCCCGTATGAATGAACTGAGCTACAGCCGTTTTATGGACGGTTTAAATAAAGCTGAAATTTCTCTGGATCGTAAAGTGTTGGCGGATATTGCCGTGCACGATAAAGACGCATTCAGTGTGTTGGCCGATCGAGCCAAAGCTGCGTTAGCTGCGTAACAACAGGCTACATGCCTTATGGGCATTGTCATTAGCAAGATAGAGGAAGGCTTTATGCCTTCCTTTTTTGTATGATGTTAGCCGCCTGGAATCGGGGTCTTCAGCCCCGGAGCTCGTGCCTCTTATTGGTACTTATGCGGGGCTGAAGGGCACCACTATCAATTCATGAATACGCATCTTGAGCCCAATATTTCCAATAGCTGCGTTGATAAGTCATTGCAATAGAATGACTATTACAATAACTTATCGCCTTACTCTTGAAAGTATTGAATCTCAATCTGGCATATCCAGAATTAATAGAGGTGCCCTGGTCCCTCTTCCTAAAAACTGAAAATAGTGGATTAACGTGAATAACGACTCTCTAAGTGAACTTCAATCTACCGCCTTGAGCGCTATCGAGCAGCTTTCGACGACAGATCAACTTGAGGCCTTCCGGGTTGAGTACCTGGGTAAGAAAGGTTTGATTACCGCTCAGCTTAAGCGTATTGGAAGCTTGCCGCACGAGGAACGCAAGAGTTTTGGCAACGATGTCAACGTGGTGCGAAATGCGGTTCAAGGTGCATTGGAAACGCGAAGAATAGCGCTTGAACTGCTTGCCTTGAACGATAAACTGGCGGCAGAACAAATTGACGTAAGCCTGCCTGGACGTGATGCGAGCTTTGAAGGCTCAATTCATCCGGTTTCGCAGACCATCAAGCGCATGGAAGATATTTTTACGCGCATCGGGTTTACCATCGCAACCGGGCCTGAAATCGAATCAGATTATTACAATTTTGAGGCTCTCAATATCCCGGAAAGCCACCCTGCGCGGGCGATGCACGATACCTTCTACGTGGATGAGAAAACCGTGTTACGAACGCATACCTCGCCGGTACAGATTCGCTACATGCACAATACCAAGCCACCCATTCAGGTTATAGCCCCCGGCAGGGTGTATCGTTGCGACTCGGATGTAACGCATACTCCGATGTTTCATCAAATTGAAGGGCTGGCGATTGATAAAGGTATTTCATTTGCAGATTTAAAAGGCGTGTTGATTCATTTTCTGCAGGCATTTTTTGAAAAAGACCTGGGAGTACGTTTCAGACCGTCGTATTTTCCGTTCACCGAGCCTTCGGCGGAAGTGGATATTGAATGCGTATTTTGTGAAGGTGAGGGCTGCCGTATTTGCAGTAAATCGGGATGGATCGAAATTCTCGGTTGCGGCATGGTGCATCCGGAAGTGTTGAAGCACGGCGGCATTGATGCTGAAGAGTATTCCGGTTATGCCTTTGGTATGGGGGTGGAGCGCCTGGCCATGCTACGTTACGGCGTGAATGACTTACGCCTGTTTTTTGAGAATGATATCGACTTTTTAAAGCAGTTTAAAGGCTAAGGGGCGCATCGCGCAATATGAAGCATAACAATAGTAAACAAGACAACAAAGGCCTGCGCGCATGATTATTAGTGAATCCTGGTTACGTGAGTGGGTATCGCCTGATCTCAGTACAAGCGAACTGGCGGAATTGTTAACCCAGGCAGGGCTTGAGGTTGAAACGGTTACGCCGCAGCCGATGCTGGGCGACAAGGTGGTAGTGGGTACAATAACCGCGATCGAAAAGCACCCGGATGCGGACAAACTAAATGTTTGCCAGGTGGATGTGGGCGCAACACAAAACCTGACAATTGTCTGCGGGGCGAGCAACGCCCGGGTAAACCTGATCGCGCCGGTCGCTCTGGTGGGGGCTGTATTGCCCAATGGTATGGAAATAGGTGCGCGTGAAGTTCGCGGTATCGCATCAACCGGTATGATCTGTTCTGCGGCAGAATTGGGCCTGGAAGATCAATCCGATGGTCTGATGGAGCTGGACGATACCGCGGGTATTGGCCTGGATCTCGATGATTATCTGCAGCTGGAGGACGTCAGCATAGACGTGGATCTTACCCCGGATCGCGGCGACTGCCTGAGCATTGTCGGTGTAGCGAGAGATGTGGCGGCCTTATCAAAGGTCAGCGCGAAGCCACTGCAGCTTAGAACGATTGAGCCTTCTATCGATGATACTCTCAGCGTCAAGCTTGAAGCGCCTTCAGCATGCCCGCGCTACACCGGGCGAATTATTAAAGGCATTGATGTAAACGCACAGACTCCAGACGCGATGAAAGAGAAGCTGCGTCGTGTCGGGCTTCGGAGCATTTCGCCGATGGTGGATGTCACTAACTACGTGATGATTGAATTGGGTCAGCCAATGCATGCTTTTGATCTGAATAAGCTCGAAGGCGGTATTGTGGTGCGCATGGCCAATACGGGTGAAACCCTGACCTTGCTCGATGAGCAGGAGATCACCCTGCAGGATGATATGCTGGTGATCGCAGATCAACAAAAGCCAGTAGCGTTGGCGGGCATTATGGGTGGTGGGAATTCAGAGATTGATTCGCAGACAACCGATATTTTTCTCGAATCGGCCTATTTTTCACCCCTGGTGATTGCCGGCAAAGCCCGTGCTCTGGGTTTACAAACGGATGCCTCGCATCGTTTCGAGCGCGGCGTCGATACGCATCTACAGGTGGTGGCGCTTGAGCGCGCGACCGAACTGCTGTTAGAGATTGTAGGTGGGCAGGCAGGGCCGGTAATCGATGTCGAGGACCGGGCACATATGCCAGCGATACAAACCATTTCCTTACGCCCGCAGCGGGTGCGCGACATGTTAGGTCTGGAGGTGGCTGATGCCACAATCAAACAGCATCTGCTCGATTTGCAAATGCAGGTAGATGATGCCGCACAACCCTGGGCCGTTACCCGCCCGAGCTGGCGATTTGATGTAACGGGTGAACACGACCTGGTTGAAGAAATTGGTCGCCTTGAAGGCCTCGATAAGATCAAACCCAAAGCGCCGCAGCTGAGCGCGAAACCGTATACCGAGAAAGAATCTACGGTGAGTGACTATATGCTGAAATTGCGCCTTGCCGGTATGGGCTATCGCGAAGTAGTGTCGTATAGTTTTATTGACCCGAAAGATCAACTGCCGGGCATCAATATCATTAACGGAGATGCATCAGCTGTTGATCTGGCTAACCCGATTGCGAGTAATATGTCGCAGATGCGCCAAAGCTTATTACCTGGGTTGCTGAATACCGCGCGCACGAACGAGCAGCGCCAGCACAATCGTATTCGTTTGTTTGAGATGGGGCATATTTTTAATGCCAATACGCAAAGTGCTACGGGTGCGATCGAGCAAGGTAGGTTAGCTCTGTTAGCGGGTGGTGAGCGTGCTTCAACATTTTGGGCTGGACACGGGCGTAAAACCGATTTTTTCGATATTAAGGGTGATCTGAATAAGCTGTTTGATCGGGCGGGAATTTTGCCTGGAATTCAATACCAGGCAAATTCCGAGGTTGAAGCGTTTCATCCGGGGCAGGCAGCCAGCATTTTACTGGATGGTGAAGTCATTGGCATGCTAGGAACGATCCACCCCCAAACACAAAAGCATTTTGATCTCAATCAGGCCTATGTAATGGTAGAAATATCGCTGGATACATTGCTGAAAAAGTCTATTCCGTATTTTTCGAATTTATCGAAATTTCCGGAAACGACGCGAGATTTAGCCTTAGTGGTTAAAAATGAGGTCGCTGCCGGCGATATTTTGACTGAAATACAAGAAAATGTCGGGAAGTTGTTGAAAAAGTGCGAGCTTTTTGATACTTATAGAGGTGAAAACATACCGTCTGGGTTTAAAAGTTTAGCGTTTAGCTTATCTTTGCAATCTGAGAGCGAAAGTTTAGCCAGTGAGTTGGTTGATCAAACCCTCGAAAACTTGCTTAAAACTCTCGAATCCAGCTACGGTGCAACCTTGAGAAGTTAGATACGTATTAAACTTAGGAGTACGTGAATAGCATGACGATTACAAAAGCGAGATTGGCCGAGGCCCTGTTTGATGAGGTTGGGTTTAATAAACGGGAAGCGAAAGAGCTGATAGATCAGTTTTTTGAAGAAATCAGAGTTTCCCTTGAGCAGGGTGAAGCGGTAAAAGTTTCGGGATTTGGCAGTTTTCTGTTGCGTGATAAAAGCTCCCGCCCGGGCCGAAATCCAAAAACTGGAGAAGAAGTCCCGATTTCAGCGAGGCGTGTGGTAACATTCCGAGCTAGTCAAAAATTAAAAAGTAAAATCGCCCGGAATTCCGAGGCTTTAGAAAAACAATTTAGCGAGTAGTAAAAACCTACATGACAATGCTTGATACCGGCGCGATGGAGCTGCCGGAAATCCCCGGAAAACGATACTTCACTATTGGCGAAGTCAGTAAGCTGTGTGATATCAAACCACACGTATTGCGCTATTGGGAACAGGAGTTTGATCAGCTAAAGCCGGTCAAACGCAGAGGTAATCGCCGCTACTACCAGCGCCATGAAGTAAAACTGGTTCGCACCATACGCCAATTGCTCTACATCGATGGCTTCACCATCTCCGGCGCCAGAACCAAACTCGAAGGCCTGGATGCAAAAGCCGTCGAATCTGGCCAGTCTATATCACTCGGTTCACAATCAAAGAATATTATTTCACAAGTCATCAAGGAATTAGATGAAGTTGTGTCAATGTTGCAGTAGAATACGCCGCCGCCGGGCAGACGAAGAAACCTTCTTCAGCCTGGTATATGTATAAATCGGGGCGTAGCGCAGCCTGGTAGCGCACCGCAATGGGGTTGCGGTGGTCGGAGGTTCAAATCCTCTCGCCCCGACCAATTTATTTTAATTATCAAGTAGTTACGGGCGCTAAAAAATAGCCAAAAACCCGATTGTCCTATAGATCGGGGTTTGTCCCATAGATTTACTGTGTTTTCGTCATTGGAAGCACTTTTTCTGGCTTCTCTCGGTAGTGCCTTCTGGTAGTTTTAGTGTTCGCATGAGTCAATAAGAATATCTTTGACACCCCGGTTTTGCAGTCCCGTCAGAACATTCAACCAGAACTTGGCGCCTTCGTTCTCGGGCAGCCACATGCCCAGTAATTCCTTGTGGCCTTTCATATTTACGCCCAGTGCTAGATAAACAGCTTTGTTGATTACCTGCCGATCCTGGCGGACTTTAATCACGATACAGTCCAGATAGACGATAGGGTAAACCGTATCCAACGGCCTGGACTGCCACTCGACGACTTTCTCCATCGCCGCCGCCGTTACTTTGGAGATCAACATCGGGGAAAAATCCGCGTCATACATCTCTTTGAAGGTTGCTACGATCTCTCGAGTCGTCATGCCTTTGGCATACAGACTCAGAATTTTGTCATCCATCGGGGTGAAACGACTCTGGCGCTTCTTGATCAGCTACTCCTCAAAATCACCATGGCGATCACGTGGCGTTTCCAGCTCAAACGTCCCATCTTCCGTCCTTATCTGCTTGGATGAACATCCTTGCGACAATTATCAGAAGGCGCTTCATCGTGCTTAGAATAGCCGAGATGACTTTCTAGTTCTGCATTCAGAGCTGCTTCAACGATTATCTTGGTCAGCATCTGGCTGAAGGCATTGAGGACTTTCTCTGTTTTAATTCCTTTTGCCGCCTCTCGTGCAAAGGATTCCAGTTCTTGCTTGTTCGTTATGTCTATCTTACCTAGTTGGGTTATGGATAGACAGAAACACAGTTTAAATTACACCCTCTTAGAGAAGCCGCCTCCAAAGCGACAGGTCGATTGAATCGTCTCAGGGACGCCACTTCCTTTAAACGGAACTCTGTTCTGTATTGAGATCCACCACTAAATACCTCAGTAGTAACTAGATGAGTCGGTCGTTAGTAGTAGCCAGCTCATCGCGGCACTGACACTCGCCGCGCTAAGAACAAATGCGTAACGTGTTGCAGTAATCAAACCAAGTAACGGTGCAACCAATAATAAAGCAGAAGGCCCCAATGGGGTCTCTGCAAAAATACGCGCAATAACCAGTATGACCAGATAGAGCTGCATAATCGGAAGCAGGTGAAGCGGGCTGATCGATGGCTTCAGCTTTTGAACCAGCTCTGAAATGGCGAATACGGATAACACACTCGCCAGAGCGCCCGCCAATTGCCCAATCAATAGGCTACCACCCAGCGCAACAACTAACCCCATACCTCCACAACTAATGACCATCGTCAGGGCAGGCGCCGTAGCCTGACCTTTGGACGAGTATCTGAACGTAAGCACCCCAACAACAATGACCACCAGCAGTTCGATGACCACCTTCATGTCAAACTGATACTTCAATACGGGCCAGGTAGCCGCAATTAATACTATTGCTAACAACAGGGATTGCATAGTCGTTACCAAAACCATTCGAGATTGAGAAATAAAATTGATACCAATGGAAGCCACTACCAGCCACCATAGCCATTGATTCGCCTCTACAGGGAACCAGGACGGCCAACCCAGTAACCATAGATAGGATGGCAACCAAATGAGGGGTAACGCCCACAATATCGATTGATTGCTTCGCGCTAGTTGCCACAGGATCGCCGATAATAAAAAAGGCAAAACCAAACTGGGTAGGATCATTTGGATGAGTGTTTGCATATCAGGCCTCGTACAGATGTGGCACATCCAGAATTACGTCTGGATGTGTCAAAACTCGTTATTGTTTGATCGCCTCGATATTCAACGTTATGCTGATGTCATCACCTATGCCGCCAGGCATAAAATCCATTCCGAAGTTAGAGCGCTGAATGGTCGTAGTGGCATCATAACCTACGCGATATCCGCCCCATGGGTCTTCCCCTGCACCCACTGGTTTAACGGTCAGTGCGATGTCCTGGGTTTCGCCATGCAGGCTTAACTTGCCTGCAACGCTGACGGGCTCACCCATGCTGTTATAAGTCACCTTGTCTGAAACAAATTTCATGACAGGGTACTGTTTGGCGTTAAAGAAATCCGGGCTACGTAGATGGATGTCACGTTTCTCGTGGTTGGTGTCTACGCTATTGGTTTGGATCGTTACCTCAACACTTGAATCCCCATTGGGCTCGAGGTTGATACCACCCTCCACGGTGTTGAATCTCCCAGCCAGGTTGCTGGTACCCAAATGGCTTACCGTAAACTGCACTGTAGTGTGTGCGGGATCGATCATATACGCCCCCGCGGTAGCGACTTCAGCTAACACCGGGTTTGAGATCAATGTGAAGGCGACAGCTGCCGTGCTGACGGTGGTTTTAATAATTGTGTTGTTCATTACATTTTCCTCTTAGATTAATATTTTCAATTGCGAATTGCTTCGTTGAGCTGAGCCCTTCAGCGAAAAAAATAGGGTCTCTACAGCTTGGGTCGCTATCAGTTTTGTTGACCAGGTCATTCATAGCGTGCCGAAGCATGCCTATATAATGCATTATTTATATTAAATTGATAATACGGCCAATAATCTATACACTGTTCTCATGCAAGAACAATGGGCGTAGTGATGGACCTGAATCAGTTATGGATATTTGCCAAAGTGGCTGAAAAACTAAGTTTTACAAAAGCGGCTCAAGAACTTGGAATGGAAAAATCAACAGTGAGCAGCAAAATTTCTCAGCTCGAAAAACGTCTGGGTACACGCTTACTAAATCGGACGACACGTCTCGTCACCTTGACAGAAGCAGGAGAGGGCTACTACCAGTATTGTCGACAGATTGTGGATAATGCGACAGAAGCAGACCACTACGCGGCCACCTTCAGCAGTGAACCAAGGGGTGTGTTGCGTGTAAGCGTATCGCTGGATTATGGTCAATTACTCATTCGGCAACTCATCAAACCCTTCATGCAATCCTACCCCAAGGTAAAGATTGACTTATGCGTTATTGATCGTGAAGTAAATCTTATAGCAGAGCGGTTTGATATAGCGCTTCGTATCGCCCCTGGAATATTAAAAGACTCAAACCTGGTTGGTAAAAAATTATTTGATGTACAAATGGGGCTGTTTACTTCTATCGAATTTTTGAATGAGTATGGCGAACCACACGATTTACTTGAACTGCGGGCCTACCCTTTTATCTTATATTCCAAGGAACCCAGACCCATCTTCAAATTTGCTCCAGCCCTTGTCCCCGAATCACTACAAGACCTATATGGGAATCTCAAAATTAACGATATCCTATCTTGCAAGGAAGCTGCTCTGGCTGGATTAGGGATCAGTATTTTGCCTGTCGATATCGTGGAACAAGAAATTGTGGAAAACAAACTCAAACGCATACTCCCCGAAATGACTCTACCAACAATATCCTTGTTTGCGGTTTATCCCTCTCGCCATTGGATACCATCTAAACTTAAGGTATTTCTTGAGTTTTTGGAAACGTGGAAGCAATAACGAACCTACTTGAGGTGAATATCGACTTTGGATTAGTAGCAATCTCTTTTCAGGAGTACCTGTATGACTGAATTCAATAGCAGCGCTGTTAACATAAAGACTGCATCTTCGATGCTCACACAAAGGAACAGGATAGATGATAGATGAAGTAGAAATCTTCCCCCGCTATGGTTTACTTAAGGGGCTATTCTTCCAGCTGGGTAAGCTGCGGAAGCACTCTCTTATTATAATTATGGTGTCTAGGCCTACAGCATCCTCCCGAAAATGCGTCGCCTGATCTCCCAATTCGTGTCCATACAGCAACTCAGACTGATCAGTGGCTTGGTTCTGATTGCTTATGTGAGTACGCATTTTTTAAACCACGCGCTTGGCCTGCGTTCCCTCGAGGCAATGGAAGCAGGACAAAAGCTGTTCGTTGCCTTTTGGCGTTCTTTCCCGGGGTCGATTTCCCTGTATCTTGCCCTGGCAGTTCACGTCGCCCTCGCCCTTGTGGCCATCTATCATCGCAAGCGGTTTTCATCCATGCGAGGTTGGGAAATAGCCCAGATGGTAATCGGATTATTGCTGCCGCTAGTTCTGATTCAGCACGTGATCGGCACAAAGATGATGCATGAATTGCACGGTCTCAACGATCGATATACCTATACGATGCTGGTTATGTGGAAGTACCTGCCGTACCTCGCATGGCTTCAGCCTTTCACCCTGATCCTAGCCTGGATACACGGGTGCATTGGAATACACTTTTGGCTCCGCCTTAAGTCCGGATATGCAACATGGAAACCCCTTCTGTTGGTGTGTGCGGTTTTGGTGCCGACTTTGGGTTTGCTCGGGTTTGTTGATGCGGGCTTGACGGTGCTTAAGTTGGCGCAAGATACTGAGTGGGAGCAGGCAATTCGAGCCTCGGCTAACGTGCCACCGGATAGCGTGATGGCCCAGGGCCGCTTGCTGACTACGCAGGTGCGAGGTGTATATGCTGGATTGATCCTGTTTACCCTGGTACTTCGAGCAATTCGTATATACGGTTCAACCACCCGGGGAGGGGTGTCAATCGGTTATGACAACGGGCAAATAGCCCGGATACCGAGGGGAACCAGCGTGCTTGACGCCAGCCGGTTGATCGGCCTGCCCCATGCCTCGGTGTGCGGCGGGCGCGGCAGGTGCTCGACGTGCAGGGTGCGGGTCGGTAAGGGCAGGGAACGATTACCACTACCGGACGATAACGAGCTCAAGGTACTTGCGCGGGTTGGGGCTCCGGACAACGTGCGGCTCGCCTGCCAGCTTTGCCCACAGGAATCGATAGAAGTGATTCGACTGCTGCCGCCCGCAAAGGCTGGCCCGGACAATGCCCTGACCCGCCCTGGTTATGTTTACGGGGAAGAGAAAGAGATTGCCGTGCTGTTTGCTGACATCCGCGGGTTCACTAGCATTTCTGAACAGAAGTTGCCATATGATGTAGTGTTTATCCTGAATCGCTATTTTTCAGAGATGGGACGCGCAGTTGAATCAGCGGGGGGCAGGCTGGACAAGTTTGTTGGAGATGGAGTTGTGGCGTTGTTTGGTATTGAGCGGGGGCCGCAGACAGGAGCAAAAAATGCGTTGATGGCGGCCCGAGCGATGATGGAGAATCTTGATGAACTGAATGCCAGCCTGGCCGGTGAATTAGTCAGTCCGTTGCAGATCGGAATCGGTATCCATGTTGGCCCTGCCATTGTTGGTGAAATGGGCTATGGATCAGCCACCAGTCTGACCGCCATCGGTGATACTGTGAACACTGCCAGTCGGCTCGAGGCAGCTACCAAGGAACTAGGTGTACCTATGGTTGTTTCAGACGTGGTGTCTGGTTTCGTCGGTACATCCTTATCTAAAGTGCCTACTAGAAAGATACATGTACCCGGTAGAGAGGAGCCCGTGTTGGTGCACTTGATCCAAGATCCGAGACAACTGGATACGGTATAAAAATGCTGAGAAATGGTTATTCTCTCCATGCGGTTGTATTTCAGAAATAACGGGTTATGAATAGATCTCAGAACATTGATTCTTCAAAACGAATGATTGCCTTACCTGCTGAGATACCTTGATTTACGGATTTATCTGGATTTCGCAATAATATCTTTATATCGCATGTTCTAACTAGGTTGATATGTGTTTGTTTGAGTCCATATAAAAATCACAGAAACGGACACAGATATAGTTCAGACTTCTAAATCATCCACAACGCACAATATATAAAATGCTTACGACGCAATCTCAGCGCATGATCTGGCGCAGTTGTTTTTTCCTTTTGTTTATTGTCGCGCCACCACTTGATCTATTCCGTTTCGACCTGACCCAGAACCACCTATTGTTTTTGGGATATCCGTGGACACTGGGCATTGCAGAGTTGCAGGGTGGAGAAATTAGCGCGATGCAACTGGCTTGGAACATGCTATTGCGCTTTTTTTTACCACTTGGACTAATCGTTGGAGGTGGCATATATGTATCCTGGAAATGGGGGCGCCTTTACTGTGGATGGCTCTGTCCTCACTTTTCGGTGGTTGAGATCATTAATTCGTTAATGCTCAGGGCTTCCGGAAAACCCTCAATCTGGGAGAAAAATAAGCTGCCTGAACAGCAGAAAGATGGGAGAAATATTGAACCGAATAAACGTTGGTGGGTTGTTACTGCTATAACGGTACTCTGCTTTTCCTTTTTATGGGCCGTGGTATTGCTTACTTATCTTCTACCACCCAAAGAAATATACGGCAATCTATTTACTCTTAGCCTAACCCGGAACCAGACTCTGTTCATTAGTGTGGCGACCACCTTGCTGGTTGTTGAGTTTACCTTCGCTAGGCACTTATTTTGCCGTTTTGGTTGCGCCATTGGTGTGTTCCAAAGCCTGGTGTGGATGGGAAACAAAAAGGCCATGGCGGTCTCTTTTGACCGTAAAAATGCGAAGAAATGTGGTGATTGTGATAACTCTTGTGAGCATACCTGTCCGATGCGGCTGAAGCCTCGTGGCACAAAGCGACATATGTTCACTTGTACTCAATGTATGCAGTGCATTGAGTCTTGTGAGAAGGTACAACGGGCCAATGATCATGGTGCTGGTCAAGTTTCTTTTTCACTTCTCAAAATGCTCGAAGGTAACTGCGCGCTAGATACGTCTGCCCGTGATTTTGGTAACAAGCCTGAGGTTCCAGAGGAGTGTTATGGCATAGACACCAAAGGGAAAAGGTGCTGTTCTAAATGAACAACTTAATTAGAGAAAATATTAAACTCGAATGACCAGTTGAGTCCACCGCAATTAGCGGACACTCGGTGGTTTCTAAAGTAGACTTTCCATAGTAAACAAAAGTAACACTTTTAGGCAAAAAGTGACTAACTCTTAGATCTATAAAGATGGAATGGCCATCTGGGAGATTGCCAGAAGAACAGGGTTATCTCGCAATACGGTTCTTATCCACAATTGAACTGGTTAACTTCCTGGACCAGGAAAAGCTGGATGGGAAATGAGGGCGACTGGCGAATCGATTGTTATATACCGATCTGGTGATATTGGATGTACTGGGTTATCTACCCTTCAGCCAGGCCGGAGGCGCATTGTGTTTCATTTGATTAGCAAACTATATGAACGTACCAGCGTCATGATCATCACCAATCTCAGCTTTGCAGAATGGCCCCTGGTAATTGGTGATGAATTGTATCGGTTTTCTGGTGGTGAAGGCTGCACAGCTTCGACAGCCTGTTTAATAGCCGATAAGCCGTTTACGGCGAGCGCTATTTGTGAAACTCACGCGGTGGTAGTTACCATGAGTAAACGTATTTTTATGCGAGGATTGGAGCAATCAGACTGTTTTAGAGACTTCGTTTGAGATCTTTTGGCAAGCAACGTAAGAATTTTGCAGGCCTGATTTCAGACGTTGCATTTGAGCCGCTTAATCTGAGGCTGGCACGGTGATTAATCGCCGATAAAGATCAAAACGGTGTTGTGCACAAGACGCATACAGATTTAGCCACAGAAATGGGAGTGTAAGAGAAGTGATCAGCCGAGTGCTAAATAGCCTGCGCGACAAAGAATGGGTAGAACTAAATCGGGGTTACATCACCATCATTGATAACATGGCATTGTCTTCATGGGTCGAATCGAGTTCACAAGCAGAGGAATAAACACCATGGATCGGAGAGGACTAACGCGATACAAACACACATTGGAAATCTTGTGAAACAAATAAAAACATATAGTTATGTCCTGTTTGTGCCATTTCATACCATTGTTCGCATACTCAAAAGCGCAATGGAGTTGGAACCGAATCAGCAGATTCCGTAGGGCATAGCGCAGGAAGCGCGAAGTAAATCCTCTCGCCCCGACCAATTATTTCAATGACTTAAGTGTAAATCGAGGATGTCCTCTGCTCTCGATCATTACAGCCCGAGTTCTTGTTCCTTATTTTCCGCTCAAATACGTAAAAAGTATCGGTAAGTCCCTTCGTCCATCTGCTACACGCTCAATGCGGATGACATCGTCAAGCACACGGTAATAAATATGGTGGTGTTTGAATCCCTTAATAACGAGAGTTTCAAGGCCCTCGATATAATCAAAAACAGGGGTATGTCCTATTGCTGGGTGCTCTACGAGCATGTCATAGGTTGCATCTAAATTCTCCAAAAACTGGAGTGCGGCTGTGACGTTATCTTTGGCGATGTATCGTGCGATTTCTAATGCATCAATTTTTGACTGTTCGCTCGGATCAATAATCATGCCTCTTGTGTGATTGTGTCTTTTAGCTCTGCAATCATGTTCTTGTGTGTCTGTCCACAGCTTGGCGATGCCATACCTAATTTTATAAAGTCTGCAAATTCTTGTGTGGCTTTTTTACGCAAAATATCTTGGCGAATAAGCTGGCGCACATAATCAGTAGGGTTACTATACCGTCCTTCTTCAACTCGTACTTGCACGTCTTGTTTGAGTTGCTCAGAGAGCGAAATATGTAGTGATGTGGTTGCCATTTCCATAGATCCTATCGTTAATCGTTATACTTCAATCATAGGTGGAAAATCTAGTCATGTCAATGTTTGACATTCTTGATTGAGGTGCAATTTACCTTCCGCCATGGAAGAAATAGTCAGAAACAGGACGACTCTAATACAACCTTAAGAGTCCTGACAATTTCATTTTTTTGAGCAGAATGCACGATTAGTTCTCACATACTATATTCCGCGCAAAACAGAAACAGACGCATTCGATATCATTCCAGTGGGAATATAGTGGGAGTGACAACGTGGATCAAAGTGGTAAAACATGATTAATGGTGATGCTGAAAAATCGCTATATATATTTGAAACAATCATTTACTACCTGTTAGCATCACTTTTTGCCACTCTGTATCATCCGGTTTTTCGCAATGGGGTTGCGGTGGTCGGAGGTTCAAATCCTCTCGCCCCGACCATTTTCACTACATCATTTTTGCTTTTCACCCAAAGAGAAAGCAAAAATGATGTAGAGACTAATGGGAGATAGTTGAAACCGAATCAGAGGTTCACAAAATCGCTGGGAGCGATTTTGGTCGGCGTTAAGCGCTGATTGATAGTTTAAGCGAGCGAACCATTCGGCACTCTGAGCCTAAGCACACTCAGCAATCGGAACAATCATATCTTCAATATCCAGCATTTCAAGATCGTACCCGTTCTGAAGATTAAGCCAGTATTGTGCCGTATTCCCAAAATACATACCAAGACGTTTTGCTGTATCAACAGTAATGCCGCGCCTGGATTTCACAATCTGGTCAATGCGTGTAGGCGGTACATGGATGTCCTTAGACAGGCGATAAGACGTAATGCCGTATTCCTCAAGAAATTCGGCAAGGTGTTCGCCAGGGTGGATAGGTTTAATTGTGGTCATAATTTTGTCTCAATGATAGTCAGTTATCTCTACCTCATAAGCGTTGCCATCAACCCATTTAAAGCAGATTCGAAATTGACCGTTGATCCAGATAGCTTGTTGTCCTTTTCGGTTGCCATGCAGGGCGTGCAGTTTATGAGAAGGCGGAACCATCAGATCATTCAGTTCAACTGCTGCGTTGATTCGGTCAAGTCGCATTTTGGCACGCTTACGAATGTTTGCTGGAATGCGCTTGCCAAACTTACCTTTGGCAGCATTTTCGGTCTCTTTGTTTCGGTAAGTTATTATCACGTAGCAGTATTAACGCAGAACAGTAATAACGTCAAGCGATATTAGTAATGCTAGTGAAAATAGACAGAAAATTGGCAGATAGTTGAGGAATAGGCAATAGTGCATGTAAATATGGTCGACCTGATACGTGGCCTGTGTTAATCGCATATTTAGCCCCAGCAATGGATATTTCCTTACGCTGTTTGGTTATTTTAATAAAAGTTTTTGGGGGAATTATGGGGGAATGAAAACGTGGATCAGAGTGGACTAACGTGATAAAAGCACACATTGAAATATTTCATAAACAAATAAAGACATGTAGTTATATCCTGTTTTCACCATTTCATACCATTGTTCGTCACGCTCAATAGCGCAATGGGGTTGCGGTGGTCGGAGGTTCAAATCCTCTCGCCCCGACCATTTTCCTTCATGTTTTTTTGCCCGCCTTAGTTCAGCAACGATTCCAATCATCAGTGCGAAGCAACGCCCCCAGGCAGAGCAATAACTAATAGGATTTCAATTGCAGCAATAGTCTATGCAAGGAAATAATGGTAGTGTCATGCTTAACAGGAAACTCATCACTACCCCCATACACAACATACTTCTGTGTAGCCTGCACATCCTTACAAGCCTGGTGAAATCCGCGTGTTATTTTGGGCGCAGCCCCTTTTTTGATTTCTATTGCCCACAACTTGCTGCTTGAAAACCTGATTAGCAGGTCAATTTCTGCGCCGACTGCGGTGCGATAGAAATAGACTTGTGCAGTGGCGGGCAGGACAGAGAAAATATTTTCAATGGCAAAACCTTCCCAGCTTTTACCTATAACCGGGTTGGAAAGAAGTGCATCATAATCTGAAATACCAAGAAGCCTGTGCAGTACACCGCTATCGCGAATATAAAAGCGCGGGGATTTAACCAATCGTTTTTTTACGTTGGCATGCCAAGGTTCAATGCGACGTACCAAAAGCAGGTCAACCAGGATATCCAGGTAGTGTCGGGCTGTTTTTCCACTAATTTCCAGATTGCCCGCCAACTGAGAGAAATTGATAGTCTCGCCCTGTAGATGTGCCAGCA
>Ga0164313_10002695_pt1 | contig 15878 bp, 15 predicted proteins | sample GuaBasSedimGuay4_FD_113735 | JGI IMG/M metagenome (GOLD analysis project Ga0164313, IMG submission 113735) | Subseafloor sediment microbial communities from Guaymas Basin, Gulf of California, Mexico - Guay4, Core 4569-4, 0-3 cm | ecosystem: Environmental > Aquatic > Marine > Hydrothermal vents... | reverse complement strand
GTGGTTTCGTCTCTATCGGGGGCGTCGCTGGCGGTGTTGGTCACCGAGCCCACAGTGTCGGGCCTGCACGACCTGCGGCGGGTTCACGAACTGGTGAAGATGTTCGACATCCGCTGCGGCTGCATCGTGAACAAATCGGATCTGAATCAGGCGGTGCTCGCTGAGTTGCGGCATTTCCTGGACGAGGAGGGAATTGTCCCGCTGGTGGAGATTCCCTATGACGAGAAGTTCACCGAGGCCATCACCAGTGGCAGGACGATCGTGGAGCACGATGCCGATCTGGCAGGAGTGGTGAGCGGCTGCTGGCAAGAGATCAAGAAGCTGGTCGAGGAAGGCTGAAACCGGGGACGAGGACCACGATCCGTATCGCCCCGCCAACCTGGAGAATCAAATGAAGCTGGTCTTTACAAGCCAAGGCACGGACTGGGAATCCTCCATGGATCCCCGATTTGGTCGCACCCGCTTTTTCTTCGTCTATGACGACGAGAGCGAGGAGGTTCAGACCTACGACAACACCGCTGTCGAGAACGAGGCGCACGGCGCCGGTCCCAAGACAGCCCGCACGCTGACCGAGTTCGGAGCCCAGGTCCTGATCACCGGGAACGGTCCCGGTGGCAACGCGGCCGCGGTCCTGCAGGCTACGGGTACGGAGGTCTACGTGGGTGCGGGTGAGATGACCATCCGCGAGGCCTACGAGGCCTACCGGAGTGGATCCCTGAAGAGATTCCAGGGGGTGTAGACCATGGCGCAGTTGCGCATCGCCGTGGCCACCGATGACGGCAAGAGTTTTGTCGGGCGACACTTTGGCGACGCCGAGTTCTACGACGTCTACGATGTATCGCCCGCAGGGTCCGAGTTCGTTGTGCGTGTGGAGAACCAGACGGAGGAGGAAGAAGGTCATGCCGACCCGAACAAAGCCAGGGGCATCGTCGGCATCCTGAAGAAGCAGGGCGTACAAGTGGGCCTGACGCGGATCTTTGGACCCAACATCAAGCGCATCAAGTCGAAGTTCGTCTGTGTACTGACCGGGCATGAAGCGGTGTCGGATGGCCTGGATCTGATCCGGGGAAACTTCGAGACGGTCGTCGCCGAATGGGACAAAGGCGAAGAGCGGGATTTTCTAGACCTGCGACATGAATGAACGGGGGCTCGTCATGAAGAAAGTCGGAATCATAATCTGTGACCGGTATCGTGCCTGCGCTGGCGGCAAGTGTTTCCGCTCGTTGGAAAAACGCGAGGGGGGATTCGCCCGCTACGATGGCCAGGAGGTGGAGCTGGTTGGCTTCACATCCTGCGGTGGATGTCCGGGTGGCAACGTGGAGCATGCTCCCGAGGAAATGAAAAACAACGGGGCGGAGGTCGTGCATCTCGCCACCGGCCTGGTGGTGGGCTACCCGCCCTGCCCCTACCTGGACTATTTTCGCGAGTTCATTCCGCGCAAGTTTGGCATGGAGGTCGTTGTCGGGACGCATCCCGTTCCGCAGAAGTACCACCTCGTCCACGAGGGTCTGGGTACCTGGTCCGAGATGGAGGCGCTGGACGACCTGCAGGATCTGCTCGCGAATCAGGCGACACGCCTGTCCTACGACTAGGCAGCGCGTCGCTCGTCCCTTTCAGAAGCGAAGCAGCAGGGCGAGGGCACCGATACCCAGGCCAACCGCGAGATTGATGAGCTTGACGTAGACGAAGTCTTTTCTCGAGTGAGCCAGGAGAGGCAACATGCCGTGGCCGTCCTGAACGATGGAACTGGCCAGCAGAATACTGATGGGAATGGTGCCCTCGGCGTAGAGAGTAAGGAAGACCAGGTGGGGCCCCGATTCGGGAATCAGACCCACGACGGACGCCAGCACGAGCACGATCCAGAGGTTATCCCGGATCAGTCCCTGCAGAGGCAGGTACTGCTGCATGAAGTGGAGAACCAGGAGAGTGCCCAGCGTCCAGGCGAAGATCCGCGGCACATGCTTGCGGACCACGTGATTCCACAGGTGCTGCTCCAGGAAATGTTCCGGCACGCTTATGACGATCAGCAGGGAGGCGGTCGTCAGGGACAGAGTCGTTACTCGGATCCAGTTCCAGACTGGCGGGCCGAGATATCCGCGCAGCAGCCCGACCAAGAGCGAGACCAGGAGAATCAACAACACGCCGCGCGCCAGCGTCATATTCCTTAGCTGGGTGAGGATGTCGCCGTGACTGAAGCAGCGGCAACTGTCCTCCTCGTGAACCTCCAGCTGGACGCATGGATCGGGATGGCCGGAATGGAAATGGTCGGTGATCGCTCCGACCAGAATCCCCAGGAGCAGCAAGCCAAGAGTCAATGCCAAGGCCGGTCCGGGAACCAGGGCGAACATCACGAATGCCTCGTCGCCGCTGGTGGCAATCATCGCCGCGACCAGCGCTCCCATCGACACGAGGCGGTGCGTGTACATTCCCACAACGAGGAAGGCGCCCAGACATCCGGGAGTTGCTCCGAGAAGCACGGCGATCAGGTACTGGCCCCATCGATTGCGGGCCAGGCGCCCCTTCCCCAGGCCCTGGGTCATCACGTTCAGGTAATCTATCAGCAGCAGCATCACGAAGACGAAGCCCGTGATGTTGATAGTCTGGTGAATGACGTTGGTCATGTTGGCTCTATTTCCGGCTTCTTCAGAAAGTCAGCTTACCACGCCAGGCTCAGTTCCCGTACCGCGACTTCACTGCACTCCACGACGAAATCTCGGTCCGGACTCCGTGCGCCCCGTAGCCCGTGAGTTCAAAAAGAACCGAGCTCGCGTTTTCGTCGGTGCGGAGGATCCAGCCGATGTCCTCGGCGTAGGTGTCACGGAACGAGGAGCCGGGGAGAAAACCCGTTTCCTCGGTGCGGAGAATCTCGGCCGCAGGGAAGGTTCCAGCTGACACCGTAACAGACCCCACGGCGATCACCCTGTAGCTCGAGCGCGCCTGCACACGGCGAACTTCGATGCCGCTGTGGTCATACAGGATCGATACAGTCTGCGTCTCCCACTCGTGTCCCAGCATCAGCTCGGGATCCATGCGGACGATGGGAGGATCGAACACGATGAAGCTGCCGTCGGAAAATGCCGCCCCATGGAATAGAACCCGGTCGAATTCATCCAGCGAGAAGTACTCGCGAGTGCCGGAAGTCCAGAGCAGTGGCTGCAGCAGTGATCCATCGAACGACTCCGGATCCTGCATGACCGCAGTTGTCGGCCCTCCAGCGGTGCTGGAGTAGGTCCAGATCCGTCCCGATTCAATCGGGTACCAGGGGGAGGCTTGTGCCGGCACGTTCAAAGTCAAGAGGATCAGAATCAGCAAGTAACAATCACGAATCCGCATAACAACCCCTTCTTAAGAACGAAGCGATGGAACCATCATACATAGAGCGGGTCGGGCCGCACAAGATGTGCGACGTGATTCGCTTCGCTGGCGCGAGGATGGCTCAATCGGAGGCAGAGTTGGCAGCGCACTGGATGACGGAACAACCTTCCGGGGCGGCAATCTGTCGTCGAGTCCAGAGTTTTCCGTTACTCTCGTTTCACGACACCGCTCCTCTGAGCACCATGGAACGCCGGCAATGATGACTTCACTCTATCTCGCGGGACGTCTGTTCTTCCTGTTCGGCGTTCTCCTTCTGACCGGGCTGGCTCTGGACGGGCTGCTCCTCAAGAGTGACCTGCGCTCCCTGCTGGGGCTGTTCGTCATTCTGTTGGGCGGCGCTGCAGTACTCGCGGTGCTCTCTGGTGCAGCGATTTCCGTGTGCTTGAGATTGGTGGGGCGGGAAGCCTGGATCGATCGCGTCGCCACGGCCGCGCCGGTCGCAGTGAGCCTGGGCGCGGTAGCGGCGATTTTCGGTCAGCCTGTTCTGCGCAAGCTCGATATGGGTTGGGTGCTGCCCTGGATCTGGATCGGAGCCACAGTGCTCTACCAGTTGCTCGCCGGGCGGAAGGTCGGCCCCAGTGCGGCCTTGAATCGCGTTGGTCTGTTCTCGCTATGTGGATCGTTGATCCTTGTCCCCGTCACCGTTTCCATGTTTGCGGCCAGCGACATGCAAGGGAGTGGGACAGCACGCCCCCCGGATGGCAAGTCCGGCTTGTTGCTCGTCGTCGTCGATGCCCTTGGGGCCGAGTTTATCTCAGGCCTGAATGACGACTCGCCGATACAGACACCGAACATCGATGCGTTGCTGGCACGCTCCACGACCTTCCCCAATGCGCACGCCAACATGCCCAACACTCATGGGGCCTTCCGGTCCCTGTACACCGGCCAGATACTCGAGCAACGAGCCCACCCGACACCCAACCTGATCGGCGATCTCCAGCGGGAAGGGGTGAACGTCCGGATCATCGCGTCACATATGAATGCGCTCCCGGACAACAAGTTCATTCACTATCGCGGCCTGCGATCCTTGCTACTGACACAGAACTACTCCTGGCTGCCGAGGTTGGCCGGCCTGGACTACCACCTCATGACCTATCTCGACACCGCACGCGACAACAAGGTCAAGGGCAGGAAGTCCGACCGCCTGGCAGCGCTGCGTGGCCCGCTCAACTCCTGGCAGAATACAGTCGATCCCTTTGCCATCGCACATGAGGAGCTCGATGAAGTAATGGACGATGAGCGTCCGTTCCTGCTCATCCTGCACCTGTTTTTCAATGACACTATGGCCACGCTGTCCAAGCCGCAGACCATCAACCTGCATCCAGACCGTAGCGCGGAAGAACGCGAGGCCACGAACCAGGCGATACGCGATCGATCCTATCGGTACACCGACGAAGAGGCATGGTGGGCGGCCGAGTACCGTGCCGCTTACATCGATGGTGTCCGGGACTTCGATCTGGCCCTGGGCAAGTTCATCGAGTCCCTCGCTGGTGACGGACGCTTCGATGATCTCGACCTGATCCTGATGTCCGATCATGGTTCGAGTTCGCAGGATAATGTGCTGTGGTATGGATTCCACGCTCACGAGGCAACGACCCGGATACCTATGCTGGTCTATCGGGAAGGCGACTCACCTTCGCGCGACATGAGGCCGAGCTCGACAGTGGACGTGACGGCCACCGTGCGGGACTGGTTCGGGGTCGAGGGGCCGGGAGAGGGCCGCTCTCTTCTGTCCAATGCATCCGGTGAACCTGCCCTCTGTTTCACGCGCCGTGATCACGAGGACATCGCGCGCGTGATTTCCTGGTCGAGCGATCGGAAAGACCTGTTCGAAGTCGATCTCGATCTCAACGTGACCTGGAAGCAGTCGTACGCGATTGGCGCAGATGGATCTGTTACGGATGCATCAGCGACGCCCGCCGATCCGGACGGAATCGCGGCCCGCATAGAGGAGTATTGTACGACCCGTGGGTGTTTCTGAGATCCTGATGCCCGCACGGCGAATCGACCCATGTGGAGGATTGATGATGCGACAACTTCTATTATTGGTCCTGATTTGCATGTCCGGGCCAGTCAGGGCAGAGCCAACTCTCGCGGTATGGTTCGATTACGGAGAGCTGACCCGCCGGTTCACACCTCCCGTCGGGGCACCGTTTGAACTCGTAGTGACTCTGGATAGCGCGGAGTCATCCGTCAGGTACGCAGAGTGGTCGATGCCGAATTTGCGAGAACTCTTTCCAGGTGTCTTCCTGCTGGGCGTCTCTACACCAGGGGATTTCAATTGTGGGTTGGGCGGGTGCCTGCTGGGGCCGGGAGACTTCTCGATTCCGTTCGATGCGTGTGAAGACCCGGGCGAACGCATCGAGCTCGCGAGGGTTATGTATGGCGACTTCGGAAACTTTATCCACGTCGGAGCAGAGGGTTTGATGATCACGCTGGGAGTGCTGTCGCCTGGAGCTGATTTTCCCCCGCAGTTCGCAGACTCGCCGGGATTCCGGGATTGCCAGGGCCTGGGGCATGCCGCCCGCATGGGCGGAAGCCCGGAGTTCGATGCCATGTGCAACTACGTCATCATACCTGCCGGTGCCTCCTGGCTATCGCCTGGAGCGTGCGTGGCGGCGGCGGCGGACAGTTTCGGGACTCTGAAGTCGAGGTATTGAGCCGGCGAGTTCCGCAGGGGAACTTACAGGAACCCGGCGACGCGCTGAATAACCCAGTACGCAGCAGTGCTGCCAATTGCATAAGGCGGCAGACGCAAGCTCCACACAGGCAGCTTCCACGCCATCCGGCGCCCCAGCAAAGTAGCCAGTCCGATCACCGCGATGGCGGCCGCAATGAACATCAGCTGACCGATCTCAACCCCCACATTGAAGAACAGCAAAGCCAGCGGAATCGACTCCCGTGGCAGCCCGAGTTCACTCAGCGCGCCGGCAAACCCGAAACCATGCAGCAGCCCGAACGTGAACGCGATCACCCACGGGTATCTCGCGGTCAGCCCTGACTTGCCCTGCCGCCTCTGATGAATCTCCACAGCGACAAAGACAATGCTCAGCGCGATGATTGCTTCCAGCGGCGCCGCTGCAACGTCTACCAGGCCAAGGGTAGCAGCCGCCAGGGTCAGCGAATGGGCTACGGTGAAAGAAGTCACCGTGGTCACCAGACGTCGGCGCCCCTCGACCAGGATCAGCAACGCCAGCACGAAAAGCAGGTGATCGAATCCCGACAGGATGTGTTCCTGACCGAGCAGCAGATAGGTGCGGATCACTTCCCACTGGCTTGGTTCGACCGGAACCACGAACGAGGCCTCATCGGGAGTAAGGCGTCGGGCCTGGTTCCTGCCGTCGGCAAAATCAAAGCGGACGAGGACATCGGTGGCCGTAGCTTCGAGGCCGGCGATGCTGATGCGGCCGCCTTCCAGTCCCCCCGGGCACTCGATGCGCCAGCGAGCGACATAGGCTCGTCCATCCCAGGCAGGCACCAGGGGCAACTGTGGCGTGCAGTTGTCTGGCAGCACGGGGCTGATTGCCATCGGCTTGCCCCGCGCCGCCGGGACCTTCCACATCACCAGATAAGTCTCGTCAGATTCCAGGCTCAGCTCGAGATAGCCGGGTTGCAGCTCGTGCGCGTTGGCCGGGGACATTGCCAAACAAGCCACGAACAACATGGCAAGAAACAGCTGGAGCGGGCCCCTCGACCTCATGGCGTGTCTGCCTCCGCGGTCTCCGGCAGCACGATCTGGACATCGAACCGTGCACGACGAGTCTGGTAGTCCAGTTCGCGCACCTCAATGGCTTTGTCGGTCCGCCAATCGCGGACGACCAATTCCCGTACCTCGACTAATGGCCGCAACTCTGTCGCCTGGATATCCAGCACCCTGACCAGGTGGGTTCCATAGCTGGAGATGACCGGTCCGGACCAGACTCCGACTGGGAACTCGCGGATCTGTTCAAAAAAGCCCCGGCCATACACGCTGTCGATCCCCTCGGGCAGTTCCAGGCGCAGCTCGGCCGGGAGCATCGTCCTCTCAGCGAGCATGCTCACGTCCATGTCGGGATGCGCTATCAGCCTGGCGAGTGCAGCTTCGGCCGAGGCGCTGGACGGCGCCTGGCCGAGGTAGACCTGCTCGAAAGCTCGCTTGGCGTCCCGTTGGTAGCGGGCGCTGTGTTGAGTGTAGTACTCCTGCAGTTCCTGCCCGGTCGGTTCGAGCAGCTGGGCGCTGGTATCTGACAGGAACTCCAGCTTCTGTCGCAGGCGCTGACGCACGATGGCATCGTTGCGATCCAGGCCCAGTGCGAGTGCATCGCGGTAGTACACCTCTTCGCGGATGTACTCGGCGATCAGGTGGTCGAGTTCGCCGGCATCCGGTTGCCGCTGCCATACCGAGTTGAACTGCCTGGACAGTTGCACGACGCGGGCCTCGTCGATCACGATCAGATCGTTCTCGGGTGAGGTTGGCCCGTCTGCTCGCGCACCGATCAGATAGATCAGGCCGGCGATCAGGAAGAAATGAAGAAGCGGCTCCCGAAGGAGCCGCGTCAGGATCTGGTGCATGGAACTGGCGCCTGCCTAGGACCCGGGTTGATACCAGATGGGGGAGGAGTAGGCGCGCTCCTGCGTCGAGGTCGGTGCGCCCTCAGGCAGATCTTCACCGAACCGGAAGGCGTCGTAGGTCGACCAACGCGGGGTCGGGATCTCCAGCACGCGCGCGTAGTAGAAGGCCCTCTGCTCGGGATCGAAGTCCGGGTCTGTCCAGACGGTGCCCAGATCGCCGGAACCGATGGAGTTGATCCAGTTGGCATTGGCCACGTCCACGGTGTTGCCGACCGGGGCCAGCTTGCCGTTCGCATCCTGCGTGCGGTCACCGGACCAGGCCACGTCATAGACCTTCTCCTGCGTCTGACCGTCGGCGTCGAGCCAGCCCTTCACGATCTGGATGCGATCCAGGTTTGCACCGATCGGGTCGCGCAGCGCATAGACCATGAAGGTCGGTGCGGCAGCGTCTTCCGGTCGGGCCCGCAGGTCACCACCCATGGGCGTGCCCTTCTGGTAGCCCACAGTCGCAGGGATGCGCGAGTTCAGGTCCTGCTCGGTGAAGTCCCATCCACCAAACATACGCAGCGACATGCGCGGGCCAGTCGTGCCATAGACCTCTTTGCGTTGCATGGCGTCAAAGATCGCCGCGCGCGTATTTTCGGTGGCCCACACTGCAGCCAGACCGGAAGAGACCATCTGCCAACCGATGATCTCACCGTTCTCGGTCTTCATGAAGGGATGCGTCATGCGCCCGGCCTTGGGCTCGTAACCGCTGTGCTTGCCGAAGAAATTCTCTTCCTCGGTCGTCGCCAGTGAGGTGTGGCTGTCGGTAGATCCTATGAGGCCGAACTTGTAGGGATTGGTCCCTGTCTTTGACTCGATGAGAAGTCCACGCTTGAGGGCCTCACGTGCGTACTCGCCGGCGAGCATCTCGTCGGTCTTGGCCACAGAAGCATCCAGGTTGCCGACGTCCCAGGTCTCGTAGTCTGCAAACTCGTCGTCGGGTGAGAGGAAGGGATGTGTCTCGCCGTCACCCTTTATCTGCGTGACCTCGTAGAGCGGCTCCCACTTGTTGCGCTGTGTGAGGTAGTTGTCATCGAGCTTCTTGCCGTTCCACTGCTTTTCTAACGGGAACATGATGCCATTGGACAGGTTGCCGTTGTGCGCGATCGCGAGAATGTCCCCGTTCGTGAGCTCCTCGTAGTTGGTGAGGTACTTCCAGAGGTCACGTGGATCGATGCTGCCAACCGGTGCCTGGGTTGTATATGGCACGACCTGTCGCGCACGGGTCGGGCCATCCCGCATGATCACGACGCGGTGCATGTTGTTGCCCTCGACCAGGGAGGTCCACTCGAACCCGATCAGCGCGGTGAAGCGACCGGGGTCATTCGCGGCCTCGGCATCCGCAACAACCTGCTCCCACAGGTTCTTGTAGAGCTTGGAGCCCGGGGAATAGAGCGCGAACATCTCGGGGTCCATCTTGCCCTGCGAGAATGTGGAGATCAGATCGAGCGCAGCCGCCACGGAGGCGTCGCCGCCGGCACTCATGCCCTCGTACCAGCGTGCAGCTTGCTCGTAGGCCAACAGGTCGGGCTTGCCGGCCGCGATGTCGGTCACCATGCCCATGCCGTCCGAGTGATCGGCGACCACCAGCCAGTCCAGCGGGCGCGCCAGTCGCACTGGCTGGCCGGACGAAGCAATCACCTCTTCACCCATCGCAAAGCGGTAGGCCTCGCGTGGGCCGAGCCGGTTGCCGAACAGCGCCGCATCCATCGAGAGCGACGTGTGCAGGTGGGTGTCTCCCCAGAGCGGACGCTCGGGGAAGTGCCGGCCAGCGTAGGGCGAGTAGGCTGAGCCGGTGTATGCGTTCGAGAGGGTTTCCTTGGACGCATGGCCTGCATCTTGTGCGGCCGCGGGCATGGCCATCAGCAGGACTGCAAGTACAAGAAGCATCACGTAGGACCTGGGCATATCCGTGCTCTCCTGAAGTTGAGACTTGTTTGCGGTGCTTGCTCTGAAGGTGAAATCCCAAGCCAGATACTATACCGCCAGATGTTGAAATGCCTTACAAGATTGTGGCGCCAGATCCAGGCCCGATTGTGACGTCAGCGAAAGCATGCAGTCGAGCTACTGTGGGCAATTTCGACACGCGGGCACCAGCCCGATTTCAGGCTGATTGACTCCGGCGGGATACCCGATCTAGACTACCGGTTCCCCTGTTCCCCATGGAGTGCGATTGATCGGCAAAACCCTCGCCCAATACGAGATCACTGCGAAAGTCGGTGAAGGCGGCATGGGTGAGGTCTACCGCGCCCGCGACACCAAGCTCGACCGCGATGTGGCCCTCAAGATCCTGCCGCGTGAATTCTCGGGCGACCGTGAGCGCTCGGCCCGTTTCGAGCGCGAAGCCCGCACGCTGGCCAGCTTGCAACACGCAAATATCGCCTCGATCTACGATTATCAGGAAGTCGACGGCGTACGTTTTCTCGCGATGGAGCTCGTAGAGGGCGAGGATCTCTCAGAGCGTCTCGAGCGTGGCGCGCTCTCGATCGATGAAGCACTGGGCCTCGCACTACAGATTGCCGTCGGCCTGGAGGCCGCACATGAACGCAACATAGTTCACCGCGATCTGAAGCCTGCAAATGTGAAAGTCAGCCCGGACGGGACCGTGAAGATCCTCGACTTCGGCCTGGCCCGAGCCTACAGCGGTGACCCCGACGACGAGGCCAACCCCGCCCTCTCACCCACGATTACGGCAGCGATGACGCAGGCCGGCACGATCCTCGGCACGGCGGCCTACATGTCGCCCGAGCAGGCGCGCGGCCGCGCTGTCGACAAGCGCTCGGACATCTGGGCCTTCGGCGTGATGCTCTACGAGATGCTCACCGGCACGCGACTGTACAGCGGCGAGACCATGACCGACATCCTCGGGGCGATCGTCCACAGCTCGCCCGACCTCCAACTGCTTCCCGCGAAGGTCCCGCCCCGCACGAAGATGATGTTGGGCCGGTGCCTTACCCCGGAACTACCGGACCGGCTGCGGGACATCGGCGAGGCGCGCATCGTGCTGAGCGATCCGGGTGCGCCGGTCGCAGTGGGGGTACGGCCGACCGCGCAGCGTTCGAACCGCCGCTGGATCGTGGCCTGCTCCGTATTGGCCGTCCTGGTAGCGGCGCTCGGGTTCGCATGGTGGGCTAAAGATGCACCGTCTGCGAGGGTGATCCAGGCCACAATCGACATTCCCGAGGATCATGCGGTCGTGGCGACGGGCCTGCGTGGTGGATCGTTGCGCGTGTCGCCAGATGGGCAGTCCATCGCGTTCGTGTCCCAGCACGAGGGTCGCCAGCAGATCTGGATCCGGCGGTTGAGCGAACGCGAGGGACATCCCGTCCAGGGAACAGGTGGTGGCCACCGACCCTTCTGGTCGCCGGACGGTCGTTCGATCGGGTTCTTTGCCGACGGGAACCTCCGCCGTGTTTCTGTTGCGGGCGGCGCCCCCCTGACCATCGCCGCCGCATCCAATGGCCGGGGTGGTGCGTGGCTCGAGAACGGCCAGATCGTATTTGCGCCCGGCCCCAACTCTGCCCTGTTCGCCGTCCCGGCTGGTGGCGGTCAGCCCCGTCAAGTCACCGACCCAGGCATACGATCCCATCGCGAACCGCGATGGCTTCCCGTCGACGGGCACTTCCTCTACCTCGACAATGTCGGTGGTAGCGAGTGGCTCATGTGCGTTGGCAACACCGAGGGCGGGCCGAAGATCGAACTTGCGCGCAGCGGCGGTGGCGTCGAGTACGCGAGTGGCCGCCTCCTCTATTTGCAGGGTCGCACGCTCGTGGCGCAGCCGTTCGACCTGGGGAGCATGAAGCTCACCGGTGAACCCTCACCACTGGCCGAGCGCATCATCCGCGACACAAACTTTGGCATCGGCGTCTTCTCTGTCGCTGATGGAGGGGTCCTCTGCTACCAGAGCGGAAGCGGGTCCGGGGGGCAACTCGTATGGCTGGACCGTCAAGGAATCGAGATCGGCGTGCTCGGTGAGCGAGCGGACTACGACGAGATCGCGCTCAGCGATGATGGCCGTACGATTGCCGCCGCCATCACCGACATCGGCGGCAGTTCGGACCTCTGGCTGATTGATGTCGAGCGAGACACCAAACGGCGATTCACCTTCACGGCAGACAACGCAGCCCTGCGTCGATCTGAGGTGAAGTGGTCAGGCAACGGAGAGTTCCTGGTCTACAGCGTGGAGTCCGATTCTGGCACGGCCCTGGGCAAGAAGCGCACCGACGGCAGCAGTGCAGAGGAGATTTTGCTCACGCTTCCAGGCTCGAGCATCTGGCCTTACGACGTGTCCTTCGACAACGAGTGGGTGCTTTTCGGTCTGCAAAGCCCTGGTGGGGACGAGGACCTCTGGATCGTTCCATCTTCGGGCGAAGGCGAGCCTGTTGCGCTCTTCGAAACCCCGTTCGACGAATGGCCCGGCGCTATCTCGCCGGACGGACGCTGGCTCGCCGTCGACTCCGACGAAACAGGACGTCGGGAGATCTACGTGATTCCCTTCCCCGCGGGCGGTGGCCGGTGGCAGGTCTCCCGCGAGGGAGGCCGCTTCCCTCGCTGGAACGCGGCGGGCGATGAGCTCTACTACGTGGGCCTCGATGGCACGGTCATGGCTGCTTCCGTCGATCCCGCCGGAGGCGTATTTCGCACCTCCGAACCCGAGGTGCTGTTCAGGGCCAGTCTCTACTCCGGCGCATACGGTGCCTATGACGTGGATCCGTCGGGAGAACGCTTCCTCATCCTGGAGCAGGCCGCGCAGACCGCGCCAATCTCGCTGTTCACAAACTGGGAGCAGGCGCTCGATGTGCGCTGAGCATTCTGCAGGCGCCCGACTCTAGCTGCGAGGTTTCATCGTGGACATGCCGTATCGCCGCCTGGGCCGTTCCGGGCTTCCGGTCAGTGCGTTGAGCTTTGGCAGTTGGGTGACTTTTGGTGCCCAGATGAACCTCGACGCCGCCACGGCCAGCATGCGGCGCGCCTACGAGCGCGGAGTGAACTTCTTCGACAATGCAGAGGCCTATGCCGGCGGCGAGAGCGAGACGCTCATGGGCCAGGCTCTGAAGAAGGAGGGCTGGTCCCGCGACAGCTACATCGTGTCGAGCAAGGTCTTCTGGGGTGGTGATCGCCCTACCCAGCGCGGGCTCAATCGCAAGCACATGCGTGATGCCTGCGATGCAGCGTTGGGCCGCCTCCAGGTGGATTACCTCGATCTCTACTTCTGCCATCGACCAGACATCGACACGCCAATCGAAGAGGTCGTGTTCACGATGGATCAGTTGATCCGCGCGGGGAAGGTTCTGTACTGGGGGACGAGCGAGTGGAGCGCGCAGCAGATTCAGGAAGCCGTCGGAGTGGCCAATGCGAATCACTTGCACGCACCCACGATGGAGCAGCCGCAGTACCACATGTTCCATCGCGAACGGGTGGAGGGCGAGTATGCTCCGCTGTACGAGAGCGTTGGTCTGGGCACGACGATCTGGTCCCCGCTGGCAAGCGGGATGTTGACGGGCAAGTATCGGGACGGGATCCCGCAAGGTTCGCGCCCGACATTGCCGGGCTACGAGTGGTTGCGGGAGCACTTCGAGAACGACAAAGGCAAGGGCATCATTGCGAAGGCGCGCGAACTGGAGCCGATCGCAGGGGATCTCGATTGTTCAACAGCCCAACTCGCGATCGCATGGTGCCTGCTGAATCCTCATGTGAGCACGGTGATCCTTGGGGCGTCGAATATCGGGCAACTCGATGAGAACCTCGATGCGCTCGAAGTATTGCCCAGGCTGACAGACGATGTTGTGACGAGGATCGAGGGCGTTCTGCAGAACCGACCGGATGGGCCGAAGCGGTTCTAGGGGGCTACTGTTGGCGGTGGCCAGTCTCAGGAGCGGGTCATCAGGGACAGGGTTTTGATCGTGCGCATCAGTGTAGTGCCCAACAACTCCTGTCCCGCCGGCGAACAGAATTCGAATGTGATTGAATCCGGATTCATGCAGGGCTCCTGGGGCGGCTGCAATTGTGCGCAAGTGAGGCTGGAGCACTCTGTCGACGATCCCAAGAGATGCGGCGCAGCTCATATTGTCTTGGTTCGGACAGAAACTCCGCTATAGTCGGCCGTTCTCGCCCCGAGCTCCGAAGCAACACATCGGTATTGAGGGCATCCGAAGCGATACTGCACTCCGGTATCAGATCTTTTTCCCAGGAGACCCCATGAACTACTCGAGAACACTGCCGTCAATCGTGGCGGCATTCGTCGTCTTGTTGACCGTCCTCAGCTCCGCAAGCGCCATTGCCCAAGTCCCCGCCGTTTCTGTCATCAACCAGTCCGGTGGTAACACCTCGGCGAACACGTTCGGATGGGAATTCACCGTGGGCCCGGAGGCAATCACCGTCCTGAGTCTGGGATTCTGGGACGACGGCGCCGACGGTCTGCTGGAATCTCACGAAGTCGGCATATGGGATCTGGGGAGCGAGGTCCTGATGGGATCAACGACGGTGGCAGCCGGGATCGCGGACCCCATCGACGGTGCGGGGTGGCGTTACAACAGTTCCCTCAGCGCGTTCGAACTCAGTCCGAATACTACCTACGTCATCGGCGCACAGGTCAACGCGTTCGCTGAACAGGTTGGGTTCCTCGCGGGTCCGAATGCGACGAACATCACACCCGCGGCTGGAATCGCGGCTTTTGTTCAGGGCCGGTTCTCCTCATTGAGCACTTTCGCCTTCCCGAACACTCCGTCGGGTGAAGGAACCTACTTCGGGCCGAACTTCCTGTTCCTTGAGACTTCGGTACCTGCAGATGCGACGAGTATTGGCGAAGTGAAGAGTGCCTTCAGCTCCGGTTCCTGAACTCTGTGACCCGGGCGGGGTGCCCCCGATGATCGGGGGCACCCGGTAACGCCTGCTTCTGAAGGCCAGTGCATTGCTCCATCGATTTCACCTGGCCGCTCCGTGCGGGTGGTCGACTGCAAACCCACGTATTGTGATCTGCATGTTGCTGCCCCCGGGTCAGTTGCAGGATCGGTCAATATGCGGGGTTGTTGCTCGGGTATCAGGGGCGAGGCCCAGTGCATCCCAACTCTACCTTGACCCCCACACCGCCCGACCCAAGACTCTCCTTAGCCATCTACCCGACAACACACGGCCCGGAGGCTGAGATGTCCTGGTTACCACTCGTACTGGTCGTCGCGCTGATTTTTGCCGCGGTCACGATCTACAATCGCCTCGTCAAACTCCGAATCGCCGCCCAGGGCGCATGGGCCGACGTCGACGTTCAGCTCAAACGCCGGCACAACCTGGTGGCCAACCTGGTGGAGACGGTCAAGGGCTACACCACGCACGAGGCCGATACCCTGGAAAAGGTCGTCCAGGCGCGCAATCAGGCTGCCGCAGCGGGCGGCAGTGGAGGGCCCGCGCAGGCTGGTGTCGCGGAGTCGATGCTCACCGGCACGCTGCGACAGCTGTTCGCTCTGTCGGAAGCCTATCCTGACCTCAAGGCCAACACGCAGTTTCAGGAGCTCCAGCATTCGCTCGGTGAACTCGAGGCTGCCATCCAGAATGCCCGGCGCTACTACAACGCCGTGGTTCGCGACTACAACACACGCATTCAGTCCGTACCCGATGTGTTCGTAGCGCGTTTCGGGGGATTCACCGAGCGGGAGTTCTTCGAGTTGACCGACGATGATCAGCGTGCGGTGCCCAAGGTGGACTTCGGCACGGGTGACGCGTGAGTGCAATTCACCGGTTCGCGGTTGCCTGCTTGTTCCTTGCGATCGCGATGGGTGTGCAGGATGCGGTCGCCGATCTCGGCGGATTCCGGATTACGCGTTTTGACGTCGAGGTCCAGGTCGAGAGCAATACGGACCTGACAATCGTCGAGCGCATCGTGGTCGACTTCAATGAGCCGCGTCGCGGGATCT
>Ga0164313_10002694_pt1 | contig 15880 bp, 11 predicted proteins | sample GuaBasSedimGuay4_FD_113735 | JGI IMG/M metagenome (GOLD analysis project Ga0164313, IMG submission 113735) | Subseafloor sediment microbial communities from Guaymas Basin, Gulf of California, Mexico - Guay4, Core 4569-4, 0-3 cm | ecosystem: Environmental > Aquatic > Marine > Hydrothermal vents... | reverse complement strand
TCACGCAGAACGATCATCGAGGTATAGTCGGTGACCAGGCCATGTTCAACAGCGACATCGGTGATCGCTTGCTCGATATCGGCATCTTCACCGAAATAATCCAGCCGGTTTTGCAGGTCTTCGATTTTTGCAAAGCCCCAAAGCCGTTCTATTTCCGGGTGCAGGGTGGAGATTTCGGGGAACTTAACGATGGTGGAATAGTTTTTACTTTCACCTGATACCTTGCCATCAATGCTGACGGTCGCCTCGCCGTCCCCCCAGTAGTGCCCAACTACGATCAGTTGCTGACCGCGGTACAGGCTGCCGATGCGTTCCGGCGTCAGGTCGCTGACCTTGATGCCCGAAATCTTCACTTCGACATCATGTAATGCCTCGTGTGTCAGTTTGGAAGTAGCCTCAAGCAACTTACCGGCGATATCATCGCTGTTTGATACGTTCATCGCAAAGCCGTTGGAAACCTTTGCCATGCTCTCCAGCAAGGGTTTATTTGCGCTATTTCCCATCACGAAGGTGAACAGCCTGACGTCGTGGGTTTCAAGCAGTTCCAGGAAATCCTTCTTCTCGGTGTAGCCCAGATTGGCGACACCATCAGTTACCAGGACCAGCGCGTTGCTGCGGTCATCGTCCAGTGACTGCATACCATGTTTGAGACCGGCAAACAGGTTTGTGCCACTGTTCGGATGATTGCTTTCGAGTACATGGATATAGTGCTGAACATTTTCAGGTGTTGCATACTCAAAGCCGACAGTGACTTCCCGGGACTGATTGTTAAACAGAATAATGCGGAAGCGATCGTTGGGGTTTAATTGGCCAAGGCCCTTGCTGACCCCTTCGATCAAACTCTGAAACTTGCCTTCCATTGAGCCTGAGAAGTCGAGAATGAATACCCAGTCCCTGCCTTCAGTAATCTGCGCAAGGTCATCACCGGGCGTGAACGTCATCATAAACGTGCCGCGGTCGCCGGCCTGTTCCCTGTATGCGATCATTTCAACTGATCCGGGCAGGTCCTGTGCCTGGCGCCAGTAGACAACGATATCTTCGTCCAGTCGGTGCACGACGGCCGCTTTATTGCCAGCGGGGACATTTTCATTGTTTGTGGCTTCATTGGTTGTTGCTTCTTCGATAGCGCCTTCTTCGCTTGCAGCGGCTTCATTGACCAGCGATACATTCCATTCTTCGTCTGATAACTGTTGTATGCCCGCCTGCGAGTGCCGCGGTAGCCTGAAGTCATCTATCGGCCAGGAAGACCGGAACGACAGGTTAAAGCTGAAACGCTCTTCGACCGCTTCCTTGTACGACCAGAAAGACAGTTTCTGCTCATCGACGCCACCGTCTTCCAGTGGGTATACGTAACGTCCGATAGACGAATCTACGTGTACCGGCTGGATATAGGTGAGCTGAATTCGCACGTCCTGCCCGGCACGAACAGGGTAGACAGAGATATCAAAAGTCCGGTAGCTGTCCTGTTCAGTCAGGGCGGTTTCTCTGCCGGCCTGCTTTTCTTCCTCGTAAATCTCGCGGGCCGTATCTTTTTCGAGTACTTCACCCGTTACGGGTTGCCCATCGATCCAGTAGGTGAATTCGCCGACTGCGGCTTTTTCCGGAACCGGGAAGGAATAGATTGCTTCAAGGTCAATGTTATGCGGGTTGCTGAATATCTGTTCAATACTGGTGACAGCATAGCCGTCTTCGATTACGACATTGACATGGTGCTCCCTGATTTCAAGTTGTGGAAGGTTTGACCCCGTTGGGATCATCAATCCGGCAGCATGATTAGGTGTGCTCCAAAAGGTAGCAACACACAGTGCCGCTAAACTCAGGATAATAATATTGAGGGTTTTCATGACCTGCTCTCCATACGCTTGGTTGAAAAAGGGCAACCCTGTTGAGGGTTACCGGTTTACGGAACCAATCATGGAAAACAATTACAAAATACGCAACCATATTAGGAATAGTCGCTATATACAGGTACAAAAGTATCTATATGTAATACTTACAGGCCTGAGCTTGTACTATGTCGATTTAACCAACGGCCGGAACAGGCCGTATTGCCAGCCACGCATCGCCAGAACCAGGGTTGTGCCATTACGTTGGTCCAGATCAAGCGTGGCGTCATCATTGTTCAACAGGTCGAACTCCCTGGCCAGGCGTTTCAACCTGCGTTGAAGTTCCGCATTGCTCAGGGATGAAAACATGCCGTTGAGTACGATCAGGCATTCGTCATCATGGCTGAAGCGCGTATTGAAAAACTCCTGGCTGATTTTCTTCTGGAAGAATAGCTGGATTGGACCATTTTCGCGCCAGCTAAAATTGGGGGCCACCAATAACCTGATGCGGTTCTTTGGCAGCAGTTCGATGACTTTGAGACGGTCAAGCTTCGCGAGGTGTCGCACACACTCTGTTTCGCTAATGTGATAATAAGACAGGATGTCATCCATGGTCCACTTGTTGAGTACACAAACTGCAACCAGCGTTAGCGTGACGTTATCGGTAATTTCTTTTTCCTGCCCGATGGTCAACTGCTGTAAGCGTTGCTGTTGCTCATTCATTAGCCGCACCAGGTCGGTGATTTCCATCTCGAGCAGGTGACAGACCTGATCCAGTCGACTGAGGGAGAAACTCTGTTGCGAGAAAAGACGTTTCACACTGGCTTCGGTCAGTCCGAGTTCAATGGCGACATCGGCGTAAGTCTTCCCCTGTGCCTTCAGGGCCTTCTTCAACGTCTTGATGAGTTCTCGGGTCTGGGCCATGGTATGAATTAAGTTTGGGGGTTTTCATCCGGTGGATCCGGGGGATCATCAGCGGCCAGTGGTTCCAGTGCGACCGCGGTAAAGACAAAGAAGATACTCAGTGCCAATGCAATTCCCAGTGCCTGGGTACCGGCTGCAAGACCGACCGCCATGCAGGCAAATATGAACAGTGCATCGGTCAGGTTTTTCAGCGAAGTCCGGTAACGCACACCCGCGAAGATACCGGTGAGCGCGAATGCCAGCGCGAGGCTGAACTTTACGATGACAATGATAGCTGTCACCACCAGTGGCAGCAGCAACAGGCTGGCGCTGACCTTGTGTACGGTGGGCTGGTCCTCGGCAATTTCAAGATCACCTACGGCAAGATATACCCAACGCACCGGAATCATTAACAACAGTGCTCCAAGCATGGAAAGCGTAATGCTCAAACCATCAGCCAACAGGTCCAAAGGGATTTGCACACTCGTGACCAGGCTGACCAAGTCTGTTTCAGTGACCAGGTCATTACCCTGATTTAGCTCCTCCAGGCCGCCGAACGGTAACAGCGGTATGATCTGGGGAAACAGGCGGATCAGCAGCACAATGATCACCACCATCGTCATATAGTAAACAACGAGTTTGAGGCCAAGCTTGTTTTTTTGTTTGCGGTTCATGGTTTAGGCCCGTGTGTAATATCGTTATGATACAACAATATCCTGTCCTTTTTTATTCAGAACGTTCTTCTATCAGCTGATTTATATAATCTCTGTAAGACTCAACGAAGCTGTGTTGAGCTTGTTGCCAGAAAGCTCTTACCCTGGGATTTGAAATATTCATAACCTCAAGCGCAGATCGTAGACGGGCTTCATCGATTGCACCGCGTTGATATTGAAAAAAGGCCATGTCACCGTGTCTGAATCTTAAGTAGGCGGCCCTGCCAAATCGAAACTGTTCGAGCTCGGTGAATTCCTCAGTTGTACGCCAGGCCTTGTACATAAAAGCGGCCACTTCGGGGTCCTGTACGATCAGGAAATTCATTTCCGCTATGTTGTCCATCAACTCCTGGTAGGCGGCTATCTCCAGCGCCTGGGTGGTGAGGACGGCTTGTTTGGTGCTATTACGAGTCTCTATGCCAACAAATACAAGCGAAGCAATGATTGCAAGAATACCGGTGGCTTCTAAAAAGTCTTTCAGGCGTTCACGGGTCATAAGTGCGGTTCTCACAATTTGTTAGGGCCAGCATAAATTGAATTGCACGGAAAGTCTGTTCCGGGTCAATAGACGGGCAGTTAATATACAAACAGATACGATCTACGAAAGCGAGTCAATCAGTTCCCGGAGTGCTTCCACATGTCGTTTATCCGTGTGGGTCTGACCGATGGAAATCCTGATGAACCAGCAGTCATCGATTTGAGATGGGGTCACTGCGACCTTGCCGGTTGCATTCAAATCATCTGCCAACTTCTTCGTAGCTTTATTTCCATCTACATGCGTGAAGCACACGAGTCCGAAGGGGTGGGGCGCGAAGAGTTCAAAGCGAGCATCCTGGTCAAGCCAGTCAGCCAGGTCATTCGCCAGGGCAACGTGTTCACGGACCATTGCCCGAAGACCTTCAGCCCCGTAGTAACGAATTACCCACCAGAGCTTAAGAGCGCGGAACCGGCGGCCCAGGGGCACGTGCCAATCCCGGTAGTCCACAACCTCACCGCTATCCGAGGCCGTGTTTCGCAGGTAAGGAGGAAGGATGCTCATCGTGTCGATGAGTGCTTCCCGGTCGGCGACCCACAATACGTTGCAGTCAAAGTTCACCATCATCCACTTGTGCGGGTTGAATGTGTAACTATCGACCCGGTCCAGCCCGGGTTGGTGCATGCGGAACTCATCACAGAGCATGGCAGTGCCGGCATAGGCAGCATCAACGTGGTGCCACAAACCGTATTCCCGGGCGATATCTACGATCGCCTCGATGGGGTCGACAGCGGTTGTTGCGGTTGTGCCTATCGCTGAAACCACGGCGATTGGTAACAAGCCTGCCGCCTTGTCTGCTGATATGGCGGACTTCAATGCAGCTGGATCCAGGGCAAATGCCTCATCCACGCCAATCTTGCGGCAGAGGCCAATTCCGGCGACCGTGCAACCCTTCTCAATCGATGAATGGGCCTGGTTCGACACATAGACAACCATGTTTTCCGCAGACGCCTGGTCTCTTCGCTGGTGTCGGGCAACAACGAGTGCGGCATGTGTTGCATCCGATGCACTCATCTGGATAACGCCTCCGCCAGGGCCCTGGTTTTTCCAGCCCTGGGGCAGATCCATGAGATCGACAAGCCAGTCGAGCACCTTCGATTCAATCTCGGTGGTTGCGGGGGAAGTTGACCACAGCATACCCTGCTGCCCGAGCGCTGCCGACGCAAGCTCCGCAAGGATCGAAGGCCCTGACACGTTTGCGGGGAAGTAAGCGAACCAATTCGGCGATTGCCAGTGCGTTAGCCCCGGCATTACGACGTCATCCAGGTCAGAAAGCATCGAGGTGAAGGGTTCTCTCGTCTCGGGCGCATGGTCAGGCATCTTCGATGCCGTCTCACCCGGTGCGACCTCAGGCAGGACAGGGTACTCCCCGACGTGCTCCATGTAGTCGACGATCCAGTCAATCAGGGCATGGCCGTTCTCGCGAAACTCTTCTGGGGTCATGTGCAAGGGTTGTTTGTCTTTTTTCATGTGTCGTCAGTCGGTGCGGGATTTTTGCAGCTTCATAGTTTACATTGCTTGTTTATCAGGGCAAGCAACACCCCTTAGCAAGCAAAAAGGAGTTAAACATGAATCAGCAGGCCAAACTTGAAGGCATTAACAAACCCCGACGGGTAAAACACAGCTATACACAATCAATTAATGGAGCACCCGGGCAAATATTTCCGCTACTTTGTCCGGTGCGCGAGGCAGACTGGATTCCGGGCTGGGCAACCGATTGGGTGATTTCCAATTCGGGTGTGGCGGAAAAAGGCTGTATGTTTCAGACAGCACCCAGGCCGGGATCAGGAGAGGCCGCCTCGATATGGGTGATCACGCGCCATAACGCGGACGCTTTTGAGGTGGAGATGTTCAAGGTGACGCCGGGGTTCATTATCGGCAAACTACAAATTTCGATGTCTGCACAAAGCAAGACCCTCACCAATGTAACCATTGCCTACGAGTTTACCTCGCTGGGCCAGCTTGGTGATACGTATTTGGAAGGGTTTACAGCGGAATGGTACGAGAAGTTCATGCAGGTATGGGAAGCACAAATGAATTTTTACCTGGAAACCGGTGACCTGATTCCTGATCCTGATTTGCAATCCGCGTAAGTTGCGGAATGCATCCAGCCATTCTAGACCCTTACTCTCCGGGTCACTTTGTAAGCTTTGCCGACCTCAGAAAGCTTTTCTTCACGAAGAACCCAGCTTTCCTGCATTTGCGTTTTAGCTTGCCGTGGCGTTAAGGGTATCGGCGAATTTTTGTAGGAGGTGCCCTTTAGATTGGACCTTGAAAAGCGCTCGGAATCTTTGTTTGATGACGGAAGCGTGGACGTGTAAATCAGCGCCCTGGTTCTTGTAAATAAATGGTAAAGCAATGGAATGGCAATTGCCGTGATTAAAGTGGCAACAAATAACATGGTATAAAAATACATCGTAAATTCCCCTTGTCCAACCATATTTGTCTGCTATTGCAGCGCACAAACACAGCCTGTACTTAACCCCTTGGGCCAGTACGGTATGGATCTTTTTCCGGAGCACCAGTTTGACTGGTTACAGCTCGACGTATCCTATCCCTGGTCTATCCTGTCCATCCTGTTGGTATATGCCGCTGGGCGGCCAGGAAGTGCCATCATGGCTTCACTGCTTTGCACCGGACAAACCATGTCCGCGCCAAGCCTGTTTCAATCTGTCTTTGAATGTAATTGAATGATTCCCCAATCAATATCAATTTATAAAAAGATAGATGTTAAATGAATCATAGCACAAGGAGTGGGTTTTTGCTCAAACGCGGCATAGTTAATGCGCACTCAACCCCTTGAGTTGGAGATGTGTATCAAGGTCAGGAACTGCGGATTGCTATCATTCCGTCAGAAATTGGCTTCGACTCCAAGTGCAGAAATGAGGTTGTAGTAGCCAACAAGAATTAATACAAAAAATACAATGATTACTATTTCATGCTTAAAGCTATGTTGATGAAAGAATTCTCTGTCTCTGTGATGGGCAACATCCATGAGTTCATCCGCAAATCGAATTGATAGAAAAGTGCCTGATCCGGATAGCAAAATCACACTCCAATATGGATAGGGATTGGTCAGAATCGTGTATAGAATCATCGTCAGTTTTGTTGTTTGATAATATTCGACAAAATAAAGCAATGAAACGATATTGATCGTGATCGCCAATGTCCAAACTGCAGCTTCTGATATCAACATTCGGATGCCAAACAGTAGCCTGAGCGGGAAGTCCAACAAGAAGCCAGCGTCCGCAATTGGTGTGCAAAGAACAAAAAAAGACCAGGTCAGTATGGAAGCAATACCACCGGTCACTACGTTGTATTGGAAACTAAGGTAAGTAAAATAAGTGATCAATTAAACACAAAGCAGAAGAAACTTATAAAGAAGCTGCTTCCTGGGCATTACTTATATCTCGCTCAATTCCAGCAGTTGTGACGGTGTATCAAGATCAAAAGCGGCGTTTTGTATCGTAACCCGACTCACTGAATCCTGGTGAATATCAAGAACGCTGTGAGCGCCATGACCGCCGGTTAGCGCGCATAATTCCTTCAGAAACCTAATTGGGAAAATTACCGGGGGGCCACAACGTTTTCCGGTTGCTGAGCAAATGATTTGGCTGGGATCGTTGTGCCAGGTTTCGACGAGTAGCTGTAAATCTTCCGGCAGGATACGCCATTGATCGCAAAGTACTATCATCAACCCTTGTGACTTCCTGTCAATTGACTGTGCACCTTTTGCGATGGAGGTGCCCATACCCTTGTCCCAATCGGGGTTGTTCACGCTCTGTGCGCTTGTTTTTTTGACTTCAGCTTGCACCGCTTCAGCATCAGCGCCGGTGATTACGATAATTTCGTGTGGTGAAAGTGATTCGGCACTTTGTATTGCCCGCTGGATCAGAGATTTATCCTTGTACTGAACGAGTTGCTTTGGCTGTCCCAGGCGCCGACTGGCACCTGCGGCCAGAATGACAACGCTGAGCCTGGGATGTTGAGTCATATGCCGATGGGTGTGAGTTCTTTACCGTGACGCTTGTTCAGGCAAGCGTGTATCTCAGCGATGATGGACAAGGCGATGGACTCGGGCATCTCGGCACCGATATCAAGACCGGCAGGGCCATGAACATGTATACCTGCCTCACCGTTGGTGACGTTTATTTCGTCAAGTAAGCGGTCACGTCGCGCACGCGGGCCCAGCAGTCCGATATACGCTACTTGTGCTGCAACAACCTGTGCCAGGTATTTCCGGTCATGGTCCAGGTTGTGGCTCATCATGATGACAGCATCAGTGTGTTGCAGATCAATATTAGTTGCCAGCTCATCCGGTTGCAGCAAACGTACATCACAGGCACCAGGAAATCTCTCTGCGTTGGCAAAACCGGAGCGGTGGTCCACAATCGTACAATCCCATCCCATTTCAACCGCCAGCCTGGTCACTGGCACCGCATCTATCCCTGCACCACATACCAGCAGGGCGGGGGGCGGTATAACGGGAACCAGCAGCATGTCCACTTTGCCTTGGGCTGTGGTAATGGATTCACGCCAAAAGCGGCGGGACATATCGTGTATTTCAGATGGAATGTGGATACCTTTGATCAGCTCCGCGTCACCTGCAGTGAATTCACCGCCGCAGTCAAAAGCAAAACTTCCGGCCTGGTGATCCGGGTCGTCACTGGCAATGGCGAGCCCCAATACCCCATCACGACGTGCCTTCCAGGCACTGTCCAGTTTATCCAGAAACCCGAAACCCTGATCTTGCTCAAGGCGTTGCAACATCAACTGGATGACACCGTCGCAGCCAATACCGAGACCCCATACAAGATCGGCGTCGGCTGACAGGTCATAGGTGACCTTGCGGGTTTCACCGTCTTCAAAAACCTTCTTTGCGTGTTGTGCCAGGTCCGATTCAAGACAGCCGCCCGAAATCAGGCCGCGATGACTGCCATCGGCGGCGATCAGCATCATTGCCCCTGGCTTACGATAGGTGGAGCCTTCGGTGGCGATGACGGTGCCCAGGATCAGCGCGTCATCAGTACGATGTTCACCGTAAAACTTCAGTAATGTGGAAATACCCAAATGCATGGGTTCAGCTTACCAACATGTGTGTCTGAATTCGATAGCCGTTCAGGCTATTTACTTGAACCCTATGGCGGAAAAAACCTGTGCGAATTCTTCATCAATGAGTTTTTCGTCGAAGATAGATGCATCGAGAATTTCAGGTATTCCGTTTCGCGTGCAGGCGTATACAGTGCTGGTTGCCTGGTCGACAAAATTAACCGTTGGTATTTTCTTGATGCACTGTTTCAGGAATCCGATGTTGTTCAAGGCCAACAGTATTGAATTGTCCGGGTAGACCTGCTGCGGTGTTTTCGCCTTGATGTTGATTTTCTGGTATCGCTCGATATTGATAAAAGCTGAAATATCTACGATATTCATCTCTTGTTGTTCACCGAAGGCAATCGTTGTTGGGTAGGTTCCCTTGGGTACGCTGTTGTCCAGAAATTCGTATCGGAAAAATGGCTTTTCGAAGGCAAGCCATTTGAAGAATATCTTCGGCATGCCGGTATGGGCCTCCACGCTGTGGTCAAGAAAATCCTCAACTGCCTTGTAGCGCCCGGTTTTCCGGCCGCGCTCCCATCCTCGCTCAACGGTTTCCTCGGGTGGCGTAACGACAAAATACATGTACATCGTGTCTACGTATTTTACGTAGGTGCCATAAAGTATTTTTGAGATTTTCTCACTGGCGAAACTATCGAACCTGAAACGATCGACCAGGAGGTGGGGTATGGAGCCGTTTCGGTTGGCCTTGTTCCGGATATAGTGGTCAAGCTTGCTGTCGATAAGGATCACCTCCTTGCTGGTCAAACGACCGGCATATTTGAAGGCGTTTCCCAGTGACTCGAAATCCAGCAGAAAGCGCCTCCATATATCCGGACTGATAGTTGCATAACCATCAGACGAAACTCCCTGTTGCTTGAAGGTTTGTCTCAGCATGGGACGCAGTGAGCTTTTTCCAGCCGCGGAGGCGCCTTTCAGGCTGATCAACAGGGGAGATTTTGCGTTGGGGACACGCAAATAGCCGTTTCGCTCGATTGCCTGGTCGATCCAGGGGGCGATCAGTTCACCGATCACCCGGCTGCCGTGGTTGTTGCAAACATGGTCGCAGACCAGCCTGGCAAGCAGTGACTTATCGGGGCCGAGAAAACCGCGGTTGGCAGCGATGGAATCAAGTATCCGGTAGAGACTCCTGTACACCGCCCTGGTCAGGGGGTCATCTTCCGCCAGGCCTTTTTCCTTGAACTTCAGGAGTACCCTGTGTTCCCGAACGTGAGTCAATTCATTCGGTCTTGATTCGCTGCCGTACTTTCCCTGAAACAGAAAATGGAGCAGCCCTTTCTTTTGCGTCTTTGTATCAGGTGTTTTGAACAGCGTTTCGCCCAGTACGCCGTGGACCATTTGATGTACCCGAATGTGCAGGTCGTACCAGGCTTTTTGGATCTCGACAATATGGGGCTCGACAAAGTCAGTCAGGATGGTGCCGGCAATCCGCCGGAAGTTTCTGCCCAGGTCCAGTTCATCCTCACCCTCCGGCACAACTATATCCGCGGTTACCCTGATAATGAGTTCGTGAACTGCAAGACGTTCAGGTTTGAAAACTATCAGTTCCTCGTGGTTCAAACCAGTCAAGCGGGACAACTCCTCTGTATCGTCAATGGAGGAATCGACATTCTCAGGGCGATAGATAGTCTCCAGTTGCTGGTATTCGCGGGGCGTTTCCGGTTCTAATCCGGGATTCCAGGCGGAGTTGTTATATTTGCTCATCGGGCTCAGATAGAAAAACGGCCCCTTGCGGGGCCGCTTGCAAAGATATTCACATTTCCAGTCCTTGATTCAGAAACGGAAAGTTGCTTCAAGACCATAAGACCTGAGGCTGGAGGGGTGAATAAATGAGCCACCAAACTCCGGTGCCGGAATCACTTCCTGCAGATAGTTATCGTCTGTCAGGTTACGACCCCAAAGCACCAAATCCCAATTTTCCCCACCAATGCCAACCCTCGCATCAACAGTACCGTAAGCATCGCGCTGCGCGTTACTCATATCGGATGTCAGGCCGGGACCGAAAAAGACCTGCCAGATGGTCGGCACAGCCTCACCCTGCAAGGTATGAAACCACATCTTGCCTACATACTGGTAATCTACCCTGGCAGTGAAATTCAGGCTGTTGCTGATTGGAAAATCAAACTGGGCACCGAGGTTATAAGTTTTATCAGGCGCCTGGGGAGCATCGTTACCCACCGTCAAAGGCCGGTTGATATTTTTCTTGATTTCACTTTCCATCAAGCCCAAGCCACCATACAAGCGTAAATGATCAGTCGCAGCGAAATTCACATCCATTTCAAAGCCCTGTATTTCCAACTTGTCAATGGTGGTTACAACACGCATTAAGCCAAACGGGCCGGCGAAAAACTCAAAAAACTGATTGTCGTCAATCGTAGTTGAGAACAGCGCAGCATTGACCTGTAAACGGTTATGCATGAAATTCATTTTAGTACCAAGTTCAAAACTATCAGTTACTTCCTTGGCATACTCATCATTAATGGTCAGGTTGGAATCAACCACTTCACCCGGTCCGCCAAAACCCGCGTTATACCAGAAATCAATCGTAGCCTCGCTACCAATGGAATTAAATCCGCCACTACGAAAACCTCTGCCCCAGCTGGCGTACACATTGACGTTGTCCAGTGCCCGCCAGGTCCAGGTAATCTTGGGTTGAGTTTCACTGAAAGTTGCGGCGCGATCGGGGATACCGTCCGGAAACTCGTTGAAAGCAGGGTTAATGGGCTGACCCGCCAGATTGATATTGAGACCTGAAGAGAGCACATTTGGTACCTGGTTAGCCACACGGCGCTTTTCATGGTCATAGCGGACTGCCAATGCCAGTTCCATGCTGTCCGTCATGTCGAATTCAACCTGTCCGAAAATGGCATAAACTTCGGTGCTGAATTTGTCATGAAACAGCAAGTCTGTCGGATTGGGGCCGGAAGGTGGAACATAGGGCTGACGTAAGAAGCCATTACCCGTGTCTGCGCCATAGGCGACAACCACTTCACGGTCAATATCCAGTCCATAGACACCGGCGATCCAACGTACGCGCTGGTCTTCAGCGGAGGTCAGGCGAAGCTCAAAACTCATGTCTTCCTGGTTACGCTCCTGGTATTGGAAACCATCGCAAGCCGTCGGTGTATAAGGACCGTAGACACCCGCGAATTCGGCCCCGCCGGCAGATTCCGGCGGTAACACCAGGAATGGAGCCAGGGGTGGTCCAAACAAATCAGGGCGGGTGAAGGAATTTAATGTCAGTCGGTCATTTTGACAGGCTGGCGTCAATTCATAACCATAAAATGTTGCGGCGGTACCATCGGATAAAAGATATTCATCCAGATTGTTGTAGGAAGCGATTGCTGTTACATCAAATTTTTCAAGGCTCCAGTCGGCTTTGACGGCCAGGTCTATGGTTTCCTGTTCGTTTTCGCCCGGCACATTAAATGCGAAAGTGAAATCGTGGTCATTTACATCCGCGAAAAATGCTTCACTGCCCAGAAACGGCACGAAAGCAGGAATGGCAAACACGGCGTTAAAGTTAATGGCACCACCGCTTACTTCTGAGTAACCGGCCCGGAAATCAACCCTAAGTTTGTCGGAAGCGTCCCAGATAATACGGCCACGGACACCGGTATCTTCAAGATAATCCACAACGCCATCACGCTCGCTAAAACTGTTTCTATAGAAACCGTCAGTTTCACGGTGATAGGCGCTTAATCGGCCGCCAACATTTTCTGACAAAGGACCACTCAGAACAACTGAACCGTTCTTGGTGTTTTGGTTTCCATAGCTTACTTTTACCTGTCCCTCGAAGGAATCACCAGGCATTTTGGTAGTGACCAATATGGCTCCAGCTACAGCATTACGACCATACAAAGCACCCTGTGGCCCTTTAAGTACTTCGATCTGCTCAACGTCAATCAGTTCTTCATTGAAAGCATTCGGGTTGGTCATCAGGACCCCATCCACGAGATAGGCAAAAGTACCCTCTGCATCGCGGGTAGAAACAATACCGCGGATGCTGACCTGGGTATCACCGACATTGGCTGCGTCAACGATAGTGACATTGGGAATAAGACCGATGTAATCAGCTGGCCGTTGAATCCCTGCACTTTCTATGTCTGCCGCTGTGAAAGCAGTTACAGAGATTGGTACATCCTGAAGGCTTTCAACGCGCTTCCGGGCAGTGACGACCACCTCTTCCAGTGTAGCTTGTGCATACAGATCGGCTGTGACAGCAAACCCCAAACCTAAAATAATAATATTGACTACAAATCCTTGCTTAAACACCTCTACCTCCCGGTTTTCTATAATTCAAGAATGATCAGGATGAACATTTGAATCCGAAACCTTTATTGACAACCTAACAGAGCTAACACGCTTTCTAATTCCAGCACATCTACATACTTGGCTTGTAAATCAAACAAATTACTTTCATGTGCTGCTGAATTACGGTCGCCTGTAGCTTCGCGCGCTATGACAACACGGTAATCATTCTGTAGACCATCCACTGCCGTGGCGCGTACGCAACCACTAGTGGTTAAACCGCCCATGACAATGGAATCTGCGCCCGCAGCTTCAAGCTGCTGCGCCAGGTCGGTATTAAAAAATCCACTTGCCCATTGTTTTTCTATCACTGTTTCGCCTTTAACGGGGGCGATGCGCGGATCAACTTTTACCCACTCCGATCCCGGCTCTAATACATTCAATGCAGGCACCCGTTGCCTGAAAACACGGGCTTGCGATTCATCGTGGTAAACCACCGTGGTAAAAAAAACCGGCAAGCGTTTCTGCCGAAACACGTCAAGCAATGTCCTGCAAGCGGCTACCACCGAATTCGCCTCGGATCCCAACGGGCAAGCCGGGTCTGTAAAACCCTTAATGACATCGACCAGTACCAGCGCCGGGCGCTCGCCCAAACCTAATGAATGGCGCTGCAGATCGGTCATTAACCAGCCCTTTTTGCAAATGCTGGTGATTGGGGTGGATCAAGATGCGTTTCTGCTTTGCAGCGGGATTTTATTTCTTCGATGCTACCGCCAAAATTGAACAGTTCAGACTCACCACGCGCTTCGCGCAACTGACAACGCAGTTCATCAGTGGCTGCACTGCTGACTGATCCATCAGCCGCAATCACCACGCCGTAACGCCGGGCGCCTTCAGCACTCACCAGGCCGCGCTCCACGTCGGACCGCACCAGCTCCGGATCGCGGTCAAACGGGTCACCCCATCCACCGCCACCCCAGGTATTAAAATAAAGCAGGTCGCCCTTCTTCACCTTGATGCCCTCAGACTTGGAAGGCAGCCATTCCTCGCTACCATCCACGCGCACCAGTCGTTTGCTGGAACGCATTCCCGGATCACCACCGCGTACACCCCATGGATAGGTCAGCCACCGATCGTCATGCACCGATACCGTGCCATCGACCAGGAAACGATAGGCCACGGTCAGGCCATTTCCTCCGCGGTGCAAGCCGGCCCCACCGGAGTCCGGAATGGTCTCGTACCTTTCGATTCTGAGCGGGAAATAGGCCTCGATGAATTCATTCGGTACGTTGGTGAAGCCCGGCCACAGGGAATGCCCATCAGGTCCGTCGCCCACCGGCCTGCCGGGAATACCACCAAAACCAATCTGGAATAACTGGAACCACTCACCTTGTTCGTCATATCCGGAGAAAAACAGGTGGGGCGAATCGGAAAATCCGGCAGCATTCATCGCGTCTGGTGCACTTTGGCCCAACAAGCCACCCATCACGTCGAAAATCCGGCCCAGAGCATGGGTCCGTCCCGACAGGGCCGCGGGGTAGTTGGGCTTGAGCAGGCTGCCCTGTGGAATGCGCACTTCCACCAAATCATAAAAACCATCATTGAACAGGATTTGCGGATCGATCAGGTTAATGGTGAATGATCCGAAGAACATCTTGAACATGTCCTCATTAAGGTAGAAGTTGATGGAACTGGCAGCCTGGGGGTCAGTGCCTTCGAAATCAAAGATGGCAACCGAACCTTCCCGCCACAGCTTGCAGCGAATTTTATAAGGCCCCATGCCTACACCGTCATCGCAGACGTAATCTTCAAATACACGGGGTTCCTCAGGAACGATCATCTCGATAATGGCTTTCATGGCCATGTGATTTCGTTCCAGCATGATTTCCATGGTGGAATAGAAAATGTCGTCTCCGAATCTTTCTGCCATCTCAACACACCGCTTGGCGGCGGTATTACAAGCGGCCACCAGCGCATTCAGGTCAAAACGGTTCCAGTTCGAGGTGCGCACGTTGTGCAGGATCAACTCCAGCAAATCAGACTGCAATTCCCCTTTTTTGTACAACTTGGTAGGTGGAATGCGTATACCTTCCTGAAATATTGTTTCCGCCTTAATGGGGATCGATCCCGGCACCATGCCGCCGTTATCTGACATATGCCCGAACATGGCTGCCCAGGCCATATGCCTGCCGTCCTTGAAGATGGGTACCAGCACGGTCCAGTCCGGCAAGTGGGATACAGCAGCATTGCACATGTAAGGATCATTGGTAAGGATGATGTCGCCTTCCTCCAGTTCTCCTTCATAGGCTTCCATAAAGCCGTGAATAAACGAGCCGAACTGACCGACAACCATTTTGCCGTCACGGTTGGCAATCATTGGAAAGCAGTCACCCTGCTCACGAATTCCCGGGCTCATGGCAGTACGGAACAATACGGCATCCATTTCTTCACGTGCGTTTCGCAAGGCATTTTCAAGGATGTCTACTGTGACGGTATCAACTTCCACGCGTTCGAATGGCACACTATTGGTTTGTATAATC
>Ga0164313_10002693_pt1 | contig 15882 bp, 14 predicted proteins | sample GuaBasSedimGuay4_FD_113735 | JGI IMG/M metagenome (GOLD analysis project Ga0164313, IMG submission 113735) | Subseafloor sediment microbial communities from Guaymas Basin, Gulf of California, Mexico - Guay4, Core 4569-4, 0-3 cm | ecosystem: Environmental > Aquatic > Marine > Hydrothermal vents... | reverse complement strand
TTTATGCTGCGCATGTCATTGGCAACCTGCGGATTATCAGCTGTTGCTCATAACTGGTAGCTCTAAAAGCCACAAACCGAGAGCTGACAATAAATAACAGCGAAGCGAATGACAATAAATTACGCGCGAAGCGCAAATAACTATTTATTACGCCAGTTCGGCGACCTTGTCAGCAATATCCGTAATCGCCTTTGAAACCGGGGAATCGGCGTATTTTTCCTGGATGGACGTGCCCGAGTCACCGCAGGCAACCACCTTCTGGTCAAAAGGCACCTTGCCCAGAAACCGGATTCCGGCTTCAGTCGCTGTGCGCTCGCCACCGCCGGATCCGAAGATGTCCACGTTCTCGTGGCAGTGCGGACACTCGAAACCGCTCATATTTTCCACAAGGCCAAAAATTTCCATCTTGACGGTTTTACAGAAGCTGATGGATTTGCGCACATCCGCCAGGGACACTTCCTGGGGCGTTGTGACAATAACCGCCTTTGCATCGGTAATGGTCTGGGCGATGGTCAACGGCTCATCCCCCGTTCCCGGCGGTGAGTCGATAACCAGAAAATCGAGATCCCCCCACTCCACATCGCCAATGAACTGTTTGATCGCTGAATACTTGATGGGTCCCCGCCAGATGATGGCATCGTCCTTGCTGCTTGTCAGGGATTCAATGGAAACGGCTTTGAGATTTTTAATGCTGCGCATGGGCTCCAGCTTCTTATTCTTGCTCAAACCGAGCATACCTTCCAGCCCCAGCATCCGCGGAACATCCGGCCCGTGCAGATCCACGTCCATAATCCCGACCTTGAAACCCTTGTTGGCCAGAGCAATGGAAAGATTTACAGAAGTGCTCGTTTTGCCGACACCACCCTTGCCGCTCATCACCATAATCTTATTTTTTATCCTGACCAGTGAGCTGTTGACGGCGGCATCCTGCTCCGCCTGCGGGTTGGCCTTCTTTTTTGCTTCATCCATGCTGTTTTGAATATCTACCATGACCGTGTATCTCCTTTTTAGCTGGTATGATTGTATATTTATGTGAAACGATGAAACTGGTCTCCGCCGCAGGCGTCACAGCGTTCGGGTCGGCCGATGCCGAAGGGCATCTTCCAGATGTGATCGCAGCGGTGGCAGACAAAGGTTCGGTTCTCTTCTATGAGTTCGTAGTTGCCGCCTTCCACGCGCACAGCTTTTCCGTTGACGATGGCGTCAGCCATGGTCTGCCTTGCCCGCTGGATGATCCTTCCGAACGTGGCCCGGGAAACCCCCATCTGCTCTCCTGCATCTGCATGGGACATGCCCAAAAAATCAGCCAACCGTATGGCTTCCCGCTCATCAATCGTAAGGCAGACTTCATCCAAGTCAAGCACGGGAATGCCCCTGGGTTTAAAATAATTGATTTTTGGATTGAATCCCACCAGACGGTTCTTTTTCGGCCGTACCATTATCCCTCCATATTGAGCATATGCTCGTTAAGCAATTTAATGCGTCTATCACCCATTGTCAAAAATTTTTCATATCCAATTGAAATAACGCAAGGCATCTTTCACAAATAGAAGGCCGAACAAGCACAGCAACAGCCCCAAAGCTCTGACGGTGTAGACATAATAGCCGCTCTTTAAAAAATGCCGCGAACTGCCCGATATCACGGCTACCATACATTTGGCCCCTATCAGAAGGACGTAAAAAGGCACAATAAACAGGAAGGCGGCCGCCGGGCCCAGCCCAAATGCCTTCAGCATCAGCGGTCCGCCGATGGAGAGCCAGAACATGTAAGGGCTGGGATTCAGAAAATTGGCGGCAATGCCCTTTTTGAAGGAATGCGGGGCTTCCGCCTGCCCTGAATACACGGTTCCCTTGAACCTGAAACTCTCATAGCCAAGATAAAAAAGGTAGCCGGCTCCGAACAGGGAAATAGATCCCAAAATGGGATTCAGGGATGTCAGGCGATTCAGGACAAGCAGAGCAAAGACGACAATGGGTAAGTCCGTCAACAGCGGGGCCAGGGAAACCTTCACCCCCTCCCCTATCCCGTGCTTCAGGGTCTGCGTTATGACCAGGGTCAGCAAAGGTCCGGGGGAAAGACCGGCGCTCAGGCCCAGAACCAGCCCTGAAAACAGGTATGAAAGTTCAGGCATACCGACCATTGGGTTCACGTTGAAATCCCCCGGTTCATACTGCCCTGGATATACCCTTCCAGGTCCAGGGCGATGCGTATGAATCCGATCCCCCGCAGTCGGCTGACAATTTCTACAGCCACATCGCGCCTCACAATTTCAGAAAAATCCGCTGGCGGCACTTCGAGCCTGGCAAGGCTGCCGTGATGCCGCACCCGGCAACTCCGGAAACCAAGATCGTGTAACACCTGCTCGGCTTGCTCCACCATGCCAAGGTTCTCCACCGTCAAGGGTGTACCGTAGGGGATTCGCGACGCCAGGCACGCCATGGCCGGTTTATCCCACGTCGTCAGGCCCATCTCCCTGGAGAGTTCACGGATGTCCGCCTTGGAGAGACCGGCATCCACGAGCGGGGCCTTGATCTGCAATTCCTCGGCAGCCTTTAATCCGGGTCGGTAATCCTTCAGATCATCCAGGTTGACGCCGTGAGCCACATGCCGGATCCCGTTGTCGGCGGCCATTTTCAATAAATGGCCGAACAGTTGGATTTTACAGCGATAACACCTGTCCGGCAGGTTGCTGACAAACCCGGGGTCAGCCATCTCTTCCGACCGGATCAGGGTATGATTGACACCCATGCGTTGCGCCAGTTGGCAAGCGGCATTTTGTTCCCGCACCGGGTGAACCGGAGAATAAGCCGTGACGGCTATGAGCCGGCTGCCTAGTATCTTGTGGGCCACCGCCAGCAGAAAGGTGCTGTCGACACCCCCTGAAAAGGCCACCAGCAGCGAATCCAGACCGGACAATCGAGAAATCAATTCCGCTTTTTTTTCATTCAGTGTCTTCATGGCAATACTCCTGGAATCAGGTGCAGGCGTTTCGTTGGCTCGCCCCCCCCGAGGAACCGCATCCAATCTGGACGGCGTTACCCAAGAAAAGAGGATAGCACCCACGCTCGCCGGGCCAAATAAATGTTTACAAATCACAGTTGATATTTTATGTACCCATCTGAAGCAAACAGATACTTTTCCGGCCAATATCAATATCAAACAGGACCATGCTGCGCTGTGCGCTGTCGCGCATATTTTTTTTGTGAACATCTATACGCCAATTCATATGCTATTTCAAAGGGGTTTTTTATGGGAAAAGACAGCTTGATCAAATCCACTTCAAAAAAGAAAAGTTCATCCACGAAAAAGGATGAAGATAGCGGTAACGTAGAAGCTAAAAAAGCAAAGGCTGCTAAAAAGACCGCACCCAAGTCCCCAAAAAAAGCAAAACCTACGCCTAAAAAGGCGAAAAGTGCCGTCAAGGCCAAGGCAGCCACCAAGCCAAAGGCCGCTGCCGAGAAAACTGCTGCCGAAAAAGCCGCTGCTGAAAAGGCTGCTGCCGAAAAGGCCGCTGCTGAAAAAGCCGCTGCCGAAAAGGCCGCTGCCGAGAAAGCTGCTGCCGAAAAGGCCGCTGCCGAAAAAGCTGCCGCCGAAAAGACCGCTGCTGAGAAGGCTGCAAAAGAGCCCAAACCCTCCATCAGCTATGAGCCGCCACCCGACACTACCAAACCGTCAGACCCATCAGGCCGCATGATGCAGATTGGCATCGGCGCTCTCGCCCTTTTGATCCTTCTGATCATCGGCGCTAGTTTTCTAAACCACCGGCATTATTATATCATGCCGGGTGACGGTGCCATCGAGATCTGGCAGGGAATGTTTGCCCCAAAAGGAACGAGCCTGCTGATTTCCCTGCCCGGGAGAACACATGACGCTCCTGTAAAACAGGAATATACCCAACAGGAGGTCTTTTCCTTGATCTTTGGCTATTACCGGGACAAGGCCGCAATGCTTATGGATGTCAAAGGTATGCCTGACTTCAATGCCGAAAAGGCCTACCTGGAAAAAGCGCTCTGTTACAGCACGACTGCGGAAGAAAAAACAGCCGTAAATTCACGGATTAACACCATCGACCTGATGGTCCTGATGTCCAAGGCAGATGCCGCCATCAGTAAAAAAACGGTTGCATCGCTGGAAACAGCCCTTGAACACCTTAGAGAAGCCGCCGACCTGGACCTCGATGACATTCAGGAAGAACAGGTCAAACGCCAAACAGCGTCTGCCAAGGCAATACTAAAAAAGTTAAAACAGCAGGAAGCCGAAGCAACGGAAGCCGCCCAAAAAGCCATACTGGCGGAAGCCAAGGCAAAAAAAGCCCAGGCAGAAAAAATGAAAACCGACGCAAAAGCTGCTAAAGATAGGGAAAAAGCCAAAAAAACGGAAACCAAGCCAAACGATGCTGAAACTGAAAAATCGCAGGAATAGCGGTCTCATGCGTGGGTTACGTGGTCCAAGATTGACATGAGGGGATTCCAGACTGGAATCCCTTCCTTTATTTCCGGCTGAATATATTTAAGAGGATAGTAAATATGAAACCACTTGTGGCAGCCATTCTGGCGATAACCCTATTGATATGCCCGTGCCTGCTTCCGGCAGCGGAACAGTTCCCCAAAGAGGGCTGGAAGGACGCCCCCAATCCACTGGCCGGCACGGATGCTGTCGTTGGCGGACAGATCACCATCTTTGCCGGACAATATCCGAAAAGCCTCAATTACTACCTGGACAACAACAGTTTTACGGCCGAAATCTTCGGAGCCATGTTCGAAACACTCCTGGCCATGAATCCCCTGACACTCGAATACGAGCCCAACCTCGCCGAAAAATGGACCCTATCCGACGACAAAAAAACCTTTACCTTTACCCTGGACCCGCGGGCGAGATGGAGCGATGGCCGGCCCGTGACCGCAGAAGATGTCAAATGGACATTCGACGCCATTATGGACCCTAAAAATCTGACAGGCGTCCACAAGGTCAGCCTCGAACGTTTTGATTCCCCCACAGTACTCGACAGCCGGACCATCCGCTTCACCGCCAAGGATGTCCACTGGGTTAACCTGTCGGCGGTTGGCGGTTTTCATATTCTGCCGAAACACAGCCTCGGCCAGCGTGATTTCAACAAAATCACTTTCGAGTTCCCCGTCTCGTCCGGCCCGTATTCCATCGGCAATATCGATGAAGGCTTGTCGCTGACCTTAGAACGACGTAGTGACTGGTGGAGCATCAATACCGAACGAAATAAAAACACAGGGAATTTCGAGCGGTTGAGATTCCGATTCTATGCAGAGCGGGAAAACGCTTTTGAAGCGTTTAAAAAAGGGCTTATCGACCTCTACCCTGTCTACACATCCAGGCTCTGGGTCAACGAAACCAAGGGTAACCGTTTTTCCAAGGCCTGGATCATCAAGCAGAAAGTCTTCAATTCCAAACCCATCGGATTTCAGGGATTTGCCATGAACATGCGCAAACCGCCGTTTGACGACGTCCGGGTCAGACAAGCCATGGCCCATCTTCTTGATCGCCGGAAAATGAACAGTACCCTCATGTACAGCCAGTATTTCCTGCATAAATCCTATTTCGAAGATCTTTACGACAAAGTCCATCCCTGCCCCAACCCCCTGATTGAATTTGACAAACAAAAAGCCAGAAAGCTCCTGCAGGAAGTAGGCTGGCATGTCAACCCCTCAACCGGTTTCCTTGAAAAAGACGGCAAACGATTCTCTTTTCGTTTTCTGATCAGCCAGGCTTCCCTTGAAAAGTTTCCGGCCATATACGCCGAAGACCTGAAAGATGTCGGCATCGAACTCATTATCGACAAAAAAGACTGGGCGGCATGGGCAAGGGATATGGATGAATTCAACTATGAAATGACCTGGGCATCCTGGGGTTCGGGCCTGTTTAAAAATCCTGAAGGCATGTGGCAGTCAAAAGAAGCGGACCGGCGAAGCGGAAATAATATCACCGGTTTTAAAAACAGCCGGGTGGACCGGCTCATCGACGCGCAAAAGGGCCTTTTTGATATTGCCAAACGCAACGCCCTGTACAGGGAGATCGACCAGATCATCTACCGGGAATTTCCCTATGTGCTGCTGTGGAATATCAATTACACCCGGCTGCTGCACTGGAATAAGTTCGGGACACCTGACACGGTGCTCTCAAAATATGGCGATGAAACCAGCGCCTACTGGTACTGGTGGATCGATGCTGACTCCCGGGCCGATCTCGAAGACGCCATGCAGGCAGGCCTGCCGCTGCCGCCCAAGGAGGCCGCCATTTATTTCGATGAGGTTTTTAGTGAAGGAAAGGGCGAATAACCAATATCCAATAACGAATGATCAATGTCCAAGTTAAGGCAAACAGCATAAAGCATTCGGAATTCGGTATACGATTTGGCAGGGATAAATCCCTGCGCTACAAAGCCGTCGCCTTCATTAGAAACAGTCCAGGGCTTCAGCCCTGCTGAAACTTGATAATTGGACATTGGATATTGATTATTGGATATTCAAAAAAGGCGGATTTCTAACTCTGCTTGTGGCTATTCGATGTTCATCTTTTTCCGGTTCATCCGGGTTGGGATTCAAGGATTCGAGGGGTCAAGTGAAAAGCTTTAATGTTTTAAGAGGTTGAGGGTATGACAAGAATTAAAAATCGACATCAACTCTGAAGCTGCCCGTAAGAATGGCGGTGGGGAGCACCCCGATATCAAAGCCCAGTCTTTTCCAGGAAAAGCCGAACACGGCCATAATAAATGGCGTTATGCCGCCAACATTGGGCAGGTCGTCATCATACCCGTAAAGCACGCCGAATTTGTAGCCGATATCAAAACGCGTATTTTCCGAAAGCTGGCGCGAATACACGTCTCTTGAAGGGCCAAAATACCAGGCCCGATCATCATGGCTGTTAATGAACGTACCGCCGGATAGACCGAAAAGCTGTATCCCGAACATGTTGCCCTGATCGTTGTTGCGCCCGTCCCCGAAATACTCACCGGTTCCATCCAGATGGATGCTCCACATCCCTAAGAGCAGCGCATCTCTTGACTTTATCCCCCAGGCTTTCTGCCAGAAAGTCGCGTCAGAGCGATCAGCCCGGTTCTCATCCCCGTTGACCGTCCCCACGCTCTTCGAACCTGAAGGATCCGAAGTAACGTTTTCACTGCTGAAAACATCGTGAACGGGAAAGCATGCCCCTAAAAGTAACATCAGAAAAATGGCTCTTATCATGACACCGGCCAATGAACATCCACATCCAGCAAGACCGGACAGTGATCCGAGCCCATGATGTCATTTAACATGCCCGCCTTATCTATAGCGCCCGCCAGTCCTTGAGACACGATAAAGTAATCGATCCGCCAGCCGATATTTCTTTTTCTGGCAGCGGCCCGGTAACTCCACCAGCTGTACTTGATCCGGTCCGGATACAGGTACCGCCAGGCGTCGACAAAATCGGCGGCAAGCATGTTGTCCATACCGTCGATTTCCAACTGCATATAGCCGGCAGTTTTGTTGTAGTTCGGCTTGGGCCTGGCCAGATCCATGGCCTGGTGGGCAACATTGAAGTCACCACAGGCGATGACAGGTTTCTCCATTTCAAGTTTTTTCAGGTAGGTCAGAAAATCGGCATCCCACCCTTGCCGGTATTCGAGACGCTTTAATTCACTTCCGGAATTCGGGGTGTAGACTGTGACCAGATAAAAATCCTTGAAATCCAGTGCAATCACGCGGCCTTCCAGGTCATGCGACGCGATGCCCATGTCCAGCCGGACGGCCGCAGGCTCCCTCCGGGTAAGAATAGCCGTGCCGGCGTACCCTTTTTTAATGGCCGAATTCGCATAAACCCGATAGCCGTCGATGCCGGCCAGGGCCTCCCTGACCTGGTCGTCCTGCGCCTTGGTCTCCTGTATGCAGAGTATATCGGTTTGCATGGCGGAAAGTGACGACTCAAAATCTTTTTTCATGGCGGCGCGGATGCCGTTCACGTTCCACGAAACGATACGCATTAATCCTTCCCCCATCTAATCTTCACTATCCATTCAAAACTGTTCAGAACCTTCTCACAAATTTTCATTTCAGAATGGGATTTAATAATTATACTTCCCTGTATAGGTTTTCGGCGTAAGCGCCTTCAGCTGTGACTTGACTTCCGGCGCAAGGTCCAGCCCGTCGACAAAAACAGCAATCGTATCCTGATTGATCACCGCATGCGTGCGGGTCAGGGCTTTGAGCGCTTCGTACGGTTTGGGATAACCCTCACGGCGAAGAATGGTCTGGATGCCTTCTGCAACCACCGCCCACTGCTGATCCAGGTCCTTCTCGATTGCGATTTCGTTCAGGATGAGCTTGCCGGTTCCCTTGAGAATACTCTTCAAACCGATCAGAACATGGCTCATGGGAACTCCGATATTGCGCATAACCGTCGAATCGGTGAGATCCCGCTGCAGGCGGGATACGGGAAGTTTTGCAGAAAGGTGCTCGAACACGGCGTTGGCCATGCCGAAATTGCCTTCAGCGTTCTCGAAATCAATGGGATTGACCTTGTTGGGCATGGTGGACGACCCTACCTCGCCTGCGGTGATTTTCTGTTTGAAATAATCAAAGGAAACATAGGTCCAGATATCCCGGCAGAAATCAATTAAAATGGTATTGATACGTTTCAGATTGTCGAAAAACGCCCCAAGGTGGTCATAGTGATCGATCTGGGTCGTTACGGCGGATCGCTTCAGGCCCAGTGTCTGACCGACAAATCGATCGGCAAACACAATCCAGTCAATCTCCGGATAAGCGGCATAGTGGGCGTTGAAGTTGCCGGTAGCACCGCCAAACTTGGCTGAAAAAGGGATCTGCTCCAGCAGGGCAAGCTGCTCGGAAATACGATCTACAAAAACAAAAATCTCCTTTCCAAGACTGGTGGGAGATGCCGGCTGGCCATGCGTCCGGGCCAGCATCACGACCCCTTTCCATTCCGCGGCCATGGCTTTCATCTGCGACAGAACCTGCTCCAGGGCCGGCTGCAGAATTTCCTGCCAGGCATTTTTCAGGCACAGGGGCACGGCGGTATTGGTGGCATCCTGCGACGTCAGGCCAAAATGAATAAACTCGCTGAAGGTCTCGATACCCAGTTTTTCAAAGGCTTCCTTCAAAAAATATTCAACCGCTTTGACATCGTGGTTGGTCACTTTTTCGATATCCTTGACGTGCTGAGCATCTTCACCGGAAAATTCAGCCGCTATCGCCCGCAAAGGCCCATATTGGTCTTTGGGAAAACCGGCCAACTGGGGCAGCGGGATCTCGCACAAGGCGATGAAATACTCAATCTCCACCAGAGCGCGGTAGCGGATAAGCGCCTGTTCGGAAAAATATTCGGCCAAAGGCTCCGTTGTCCGGTGATAACGGCCGTCTATGGGGGAAATGGCTGTCAGGGGTGATAAATTTATCGTCATGGTTTTACCTCATTTCGGGATTCAAGAGACCTCTCTCTATAGGTGAACCCATTCAAAATGTCAATCCACTCGTTTCATCGAATCCGCGAGTCCTTGAACCCTAATAAAGTTAATATAAATGACAACACACCCGTTGCACCCCATCGTCTTTTTCCACAGGGTACCGTTCCCTGCACACAGCCATCACCTCGGGACAGCGAGGGTGGAAGGGACATCCCGGCGGGGGGTTGGCCGGGGAGGGCATGCTTCCCGGCAATATAATTTTTCCTTTGCGCCGGGCCCCGGGAACGGGTATGGCTGCGATAAGCGCCCGGGTATACGGATGCCTGGGGTTGCGGATGACTGCCGCAGTCTGCCCATGCTCGACAATTCTTCCCAGATACATGACGGCAACACGGTGGGATATGTGGCTGACCACGCTTAAATCGTGGGATATGAAAAGATAGGCAAGGCTGTACTTTTCCCTCAGGTCAAGCATGAGGTTGATAATCTGGGCCTGAACCGACACATCCAGGGCACTTACGGGTTCGTCGCACACGATAAAGTCAGGTTTCATGGAGATGGCTCGGGCGATATTGATCCGCTGGCGTTGCCCCCCGGAAAATTCATGGGGGTATCGATGTATCATGCTCTCACTGAGCCCGACCTCCTTCATCAGCTGTATGGCAGCTGATTCCCGGCTTCCTGTAAGCATGCCGAACTGGGCCATGCCCTCGGTGATGATATCGAGTGTGTTCATGCGCGGGTTCAAGGAGGAGAGCGGGTCTTGAAAAATAATTTGAATCTTTTTCCTCAACGCACGCAACGCCTCCTTTGACAGAACCGACAGGGACCGGCCCACCACCAGAACGGTCCCATCATGAATTTTTTCGAGTCCAACGAGGGTTCTTCCCAGCGTTGTTTTGCCGCAGCCGGATTCACCCACCAGCCCCAGGGTTTCACCGCTTCCGATGGTGAAGGAAACCCCGTCCACGGCCCTCACATGGCCGACAGTCCGTGCCAGCACCCCGCGCCTGATAGGGAACCAGATTTTCAGGTTGTCTACTTCCAATATGTTGGGTGTGTCAGACATTATATTTTTCATTTCAACGCAATACCACCTAAATAAACTCAATCCGGATAAACCGGAATTGAATATCCAATAATCAATGTCCAATGATCAAGTTCCGGCAGGGCTGAAGCCCTGGACTACAAGGCATACAGCCGACAGCTTTGTAGCACAGGGATTTATCCAAAGCTAAACCGTGCGCTCAATCCAACAATACTACAACTGATCGGGAGATGATTCAAAAAAAATAACCTATGCATCTACCAACCTCCTGGCCATGAAGCATGCCGCAGCGTGCCCATCCTCAACCATTACAAACTCGGGCTTCTCCGCCGCACATCGATCAAATGCATGTGGGCAGCGATCTCGGAAACGACACCCCGAAGGATAATTGAAGGGCGACGGCACACTGCCCGCTATCGCTTCGAGTTTACCGCCACTGCCATCCCCCAGCCTGGGTATGGATTTTAAAAGTCCCCGGGTGTAGGGGTGGGCCGGCCTTGTAAAAATATCCGCCACCTTTCCGGTCTCCACCAATCGAGATGCATACATCACCGCCACGCGGTCGCACATATCCCAGACAACGCCCATGTCGTGGGTAATCAGGAGGATGGAAGTCCTGGCCTGCTTCATCTCCCGAATCAGCTGAAAAACCTGGGCCTGGGTGGTCACGTCCAGAGCCGTCGTCGGTTCATCCGCAATAATCAGATCCGGTGACTGCATTAAAGCCATGGCAATCATAATCCGTTGCTGCATACCGCCTGAAAGCTGGTAGGGATAGGCCTGCAGGCGCTCAGCCGCATCGGGAATTTTGACTTTTTGCAGCCACGTTTCCGAAATGCGCAGCGCCTCTTTTGCAGAAATATTGGTGTGGATCCGTAAAACTTCGGCCATCTGATGCCCGATCTTCTGCAATGGGGAAAGCGCTGACAGGGGTTCCTGGAAAATCATGCTGATGGCTCTGCCCCGAATATCCTGCAGCTCTTTTTTATCAAGCATCAGGAGATCCCTGTCTCTGTACAGGATACGCCCGCTGTCAATCGAACCCGGCGGGGATGGGATCAGACGCATCATGCTCAAAGCGGTAACCGATTTCCCGCATCCGGATTCACCCACGATACCCAGGACTTCACCATAACCGATATGGAAAGACACATCGTCAACGGCTTTGAAGCGGCCCTCGTCCGTGGTAAACGACACAGTGAGGTCTTCGACGCTGATTAATTGGTCGGCCACTTACAACTCCTCATATAGGTATAAGGTAAACGGTATAAGGTACAAGGCGGCTATATGCTAATAGCGCACAGCACTCTTTTTGTATTATAATCCTGAAAATCCTGTTAATCTTGTCTAATTTTTTGGTCACTGACTCCTTACTTCCGTTTTCCGTCCTCTGTCCTCTGTGGCTCTGGCGCTCCGTCCTCCGGTCCTGGGTCACTCGAGCCTGGTAAATTGTTTGGGGTCGTACGCATTTCTGACGCCCTCGCCCACAAAAACCCCCAGAAGCATGACCAGGAAAAGGGCTAGCGAGGGATAGAGAATCAACCACCAGGCCCAGCGGTACTGCTGGGCCTGAAATAGGAGCTCTCCCCAGCTGGGTGTCGGCGGCGGCAGCCCGAACCCGAGATAATCCAGCGCCGCCAGGGAACCGATGGCCCCTACTAGGGAGAAGGGAAAAAAAGTGATCACCGGGATCATCCCGTTGGGCAGAATATGCTTGAAGATGATTTTCAACGGCGGCACGCCCATGCACTTGGCCGCTTCCACAAAAGGCTGGCCGCGAAGCCTCAAAAATTCCCCCCGAATGTAATACGAAATGCCGATCCAGTTGAACAGCCCGTAACAGACAAGCAGGAGCATGAAACTTCTACCGTAGATCGATCCCATCAGAATCATGATGTACAGGAACGGAAGCGCGCTCCAAATTTCTATGAAACGCTGGCCGGAGATGTCGACCAGCCCGCCATAGTAGCCCTGCAGTGCCCCGGCGGCGATGCCCAGACCCATGGATCCTACGACCAGCAGCAGCCCAAAGGTCATGGATGTTCGCATACCGTACAGAACTCTGGCCATGACGTCGCGCCCTGCCCGGTCGATGCCCAGCGGGTGCTCTTTGACCGGCGGAAAAGGAAAACGTACATCCTGTTTTTGGAATTCAACGGTATAGCTCCGGGTCCCGACGGTCAGCCTTAGATCATCAACCGGCCCGAAATAGCGGCTCTCCACAAGCTGCAGCATTTCCTGTCGTCTGCCTTCTGAAAGTTCAAGCCACAGATCCCGCACTTTCTGCCCGGACACCGGCATGCGGTCCAGGCTGCGCCTGAACCTTGTCCGGTATGGTTTCCCCGCGTCAGCCCCCGATGTTTCTTCAGGAAATCTGAATGTGAGGCGGACCGAATCCGGAACGCCCCCCCGTTGATGGTAGGTGGAAAGTGAGATGGTAATCGGCCCGTGATCCCTGTTTTCTATTTTTCGGGTTATCGCCGGGGAAGGCCGGTTGGAAAACCTCGCCGTGACAGCTTCCCGAATGTCCGGCGAAATCTCAAAGAAATCGGTCAATCGGCGGTTTCTGACATCCTTATCCGGCATTGCGGAAAAAGCCTCCAGCCGCACAGCCCTTTTAATGGTAAAATCCGGCATGATATTGGCAGTCCCTACCCGGGGCATGGGCACAAAGACCAGGGTAATGACTTCCGACACGTCGATTGTGGCCGGGTCGACGCTCTTGTAAGGGCCGTAGGGAAAGGGGGTAAAAATCATGTAGTTTTCCCTGTGGTCGGCAAACTGTTCAGAACCGTTGATCCGGTGATAGTCCGGTCGTGTCTGGCGGCCGCTTCCGGTGAATTCGTCTTCGGGATAGAATTGAAAAACCGGGAAATACGACCTGCCCTGAAATCGGATGTACAACGGTGAACTGTTACAGATAATTTCAGCACAAAGGCTCAGGCCATAAAGGATGACAAGGATCCAGAAAGAAATATAGGCCCGCCGCAGGGCCTTGAAACGGATGAAACGCTTGCGCGCCATGGGATTTTTAAAAGGCAATTTCATGCTTCCTGAATATATTAACCTGGCATCTAAATAGCCGAATCCGTCATGCCGGACTTGTTCCGGCATCCAGGGTTATAGCTGGATTCCTGCCTTCGCGGGAATGACGAAACTGAGGTATTTAATCGCCGGAGCAATATTACGCCTTGAAAACTATTCCTTTTGAAAACTGATCCGGGGATCTATAAGAACATACAAAAAGTCGGACAGGATATTACCGACCAGTCCCAGCAGTGCGGTCAGCGAAAGGATGCCCATGAAAACAGGATAGTCCCGGCCGACAATGGCCTCAAGGCTTAAACGGCCCATGCCGGGGATTTCGAACACCTGCTCGATAATGACCGACCCGGCAAACATGACGGTCAGAATGGAACCGAACCCTGTGGCGATGGGAATCAGGGAATTTCGCAGGGCATGCCACCATATCGCCCGTTGAAAACTGCCGCCTTTGGCCAGGACCGTGCGGATATAATCCTGGCTGATCTGCTCGAGCAGTGAATTTTTCATGAGCAGGGTCAGCACGGCAAAATTGCCGACGACGTAGCAAAGCACCGGCAGAAACATGTGGTGAACGATGTCTTTTGCCTTTCCAAACAGGCTGAGCTGCCCGTAATAATCCGAGGTAAAACCGGACAGCGGAAACAGATCCCACAACCCATCCACGGTGCCGGAAAACAGCATTTTCAGAACCATGCCGAAGGCAAAGGGCGGGATGGCATAGCCCACAAAGACCACAACACTGGAAACGATGTCGAATGCCCGGTCATGCCGCAGGGCTTTTATGATGCCCAGCGGGATGCATACCAGGTAGGAAAGTATGAACCCGGTAAGGCCGAAGATCAGCGATATCCTGAACCTTTCACGAATCAGCTGCCAGGATGTCTTGTTGGGAAAACGGTAAGACTCCATCCGCATGCCGAGCCGGTCGGTCACCAGCCAACGCCAGTACCGCTGGTAGAAAGGCTTGTCAAATCCGAAGTGAACCTCGATGGCCTTGCGCTGTTCAGTGGATATCGTTCCCGCCGTACCGGTTCCCCGTCCTGATTCGGAAACCCCTATGCTGCGCATCTGCATGATGGCCTGCTCCACGGGTCCTCCGGGAACAAATTGAATGATGGTGAAGCAAAGCAGCGTGATGCCAAGAAATGTCGGAATGATAAGCAGAAAGCGCCGTATGAAATAATCCATCCTTTCCATGCGGGAATTATTACATCACCTGCATCGTTTTTTCAAGCCGCAGTCCCGTAACGCTTTAATAGCGGTCAAATCCGCCAATAATTGTTTGAAATTCCCCGCATTCGTATATATATTTCTCCGGGACAACCCAGCAAGCCCATCTCTACATACCGGTGGAAGGCGACCCCATCCTCATGGTCAAAAAAAGCTTCCAGCGGGCCCGGGCCGAATCCACCATCCACACCGTTGTTGCCCTAAAAAGCCCGGGCCAACGGTCTGGAAAGGCTTACTCGATTCGAGGATGGCATCATAGCACTGTGACCTCATCCAACCGTGACGCGACAGTGGTCACAGACGAACAGCGCCAAAACTGGAAGCTTGCAGGCGGTGGTTTCGGGATTCACTGGTCAGAAATTAAGGATTGATTCGTAAATCTTTCGGTTAAACAACTTGTCCATTGTTTTGCAACTCTTTAGAATGAAGGACCCGCTGAGGAATTGGTTTTACTTTCATCCATTCCTTTGAACGTGTTTCTGCCTGCCATAAATCATAATTTCTCTGCAAATTGAGCCAAAACGCTGGAGTGGTGTCGAAAGCGCGGGACAAGCGTAAAGCCATATCGGGTGTTATAGACCCTCTTTCATTGATTATTTTAGAAAGGGTTTTTCGTGAAACTCCGAGAGTTTCTGCCATATCTTTGATAGTGGCGGATAACGGTAATAAGTAGTCTTCTTTTAGTATATTGCCCGGATGAGTAGGACGTCTTATCATTTTTCGCATTATTCTGTCTCCTAATGATAGTCATCATAATCGACAATATAGGCGTCACCATCAATAAACTTAAAAAATAAACGCCAATTGCCGGATACTTTAACTGAATGAAGGCCCTATTTATCACCACTCGGTTGGTGAAGAAAAGACCCTGGATAATTCATATCTTTTATTTCCGTTGCCGCATTAAGTCGATCAAGAATTGATGGTCTCGTAAAAAGTCGCAGGCAGACATCTACCTGAAATAATAACAAATAACGAAAAATAGTACTTGCCTTTTTCACTGTGATATGATATGGAATTTCACATTAAATCAAAGGGTTAAAGGTAAAATTATGCTTAAAGTAAAAGATCCGAATCAGCTTGACATTTTCGACCCTTGGGCGTTTCTGTCTCCCAAAAGAA
>Ga0164313_10002692_pt1 | contig 15884 bp, 10 predicted proteins | sample GuaBasSedimGuay4_FD_113735 | JGI IMG/M metagenome (GOLD analysis project Ga0164313, IMG submission 113735) | Subseafloor sediment microbial communities from Guaymas Basin, Gulf of California, Mexico - Guay4, Core 4569-4, 0-3 cm | ecosystem: Environmental > Aquatic > Marine > Hydrothermal vents... | reverse complement strand
TGGCCATGCTATTTATCGGCAGGAACGATCTTGAAAAGGCCAACTGGTACCTGCAGATGGCCGTACTGGATGAAAATCTCGCTACTGAAACCAGGGCAGAATGGTTTTATGAACTCAGCATCGTTAGTATGGCCATTGGGAATCACTGCGAGGCCATCAATTTTGCCAGGGAGGCCAAAGCCAACAGAAATGATTACGGCAAGGCTTACATTGCCCTTGGAGATGCCTTCATCGCCGCACGCAGACAGCTGGGTGATGACTTCCAGCAGCAAAGTGCTTACTGGGCAGCAGCTGACATGTACCAGGTTGCCGCAAAGGTGGATCCAGCCCTTGCTGAAGAATCTACTCAAAAGCTGGCCTCTTGTGCTGCCCAGTATCCCAGCAGTGAAGACATTTTCTTTCATGACCTACAGGAAGGAAATGACTACCTGGTAAGTGGATGCATCCAGGAGAATACTACCATAAGGTCAAGGAATTAAGCGTAGGCTATGTCAATGATTTCAAAAAGCTGATTGGTGGGCAGAATTTTACTTAAATTGAAAGCTGACATTTTCAGGATGATAAAACTCGATGCCACAGGTACTATTGACTTTCTAAAAGATGGCAGGAGAAAGTACTATTTCGTTCGAGCGGATGTCAAAGACTGGAAAACATGGCCTTTCCCTTCAGATGCCTTTCCGATTCATCGGGGAAAATCCCGCAACAAGAAGTTCAAGGAAGGCGATAGAGTTGCTTTTCAGGCAGTGGAGAAAAATGGTGATATAAAAGCATGGAAAATATCATTATTATGGCCCGAAAGCGATTAGCTGAATTTGAGCCTGTTATTTGCCTCCACCGATACTACATTCATCCATTTCTCAGAGCAAAGAAATCCCTTTGTGCGCTGCATATTCAACTGTAAATAATACTCGTAGTTTTTTTGAGCGGGCGGTGCCAGTACACCTTTGGTTTCCAGGCTGTCAGTGGTATAGTATCCTTTGGCGGGGTTCCAGAGCCCGTGGAAACCCACCTTTGCTGAAAAGAGATTCGATTTAATGGTATCCGGATCATTTAGTACGGCAGCTATTTCCCATGCTTCATAGCTTACGTTTACTCTCCTGAACCAGGGAAGGTCATTATAGCCATGGATCGAAAATTCATCGCCAATATGGGTGCTTTCATGAAATATAGGAACCAGCTTAAGCCCTATGTTCCGGATGTAGGGATTATCGATATATTTTAGAGCCGCAGCTTTCAAGCCGAAGAAATAATCTGTATTAATTACAGGGGCTGTAGTCTCTTCAAACATATCTATCAATAGTATATTTCCAATAAACCCGCTGATACTGAATTTGATATCTTTCGGCCTGTTTGCCAGGTAGTATATCGGGAGTTCTGTTCCAAGATGTACCTCCATAAAGGGCCGATTGCTATAATCACTTAAATAGTAGTTTTCATCAAGCTTATTCAGCTTGGCAATCTCAAGCTTATTAGCGGTGCTCCTGATCTCCGACAGAAAAGGTTTTAGCATGTGTGAATCTTTGAAAAAGTAATGCTCAGATTCCTGCCCCGTCAGGACAGGGATGCTAAGAGCCAGCAGGAATGTACATAAAACGACTTTCTTCATGGCAGGAGTTTTTGGTTTAATCTTTTGTTGGCAAATCCTTACTATTTAAATATATGATTATTTCCAGGTGAAGTAATTATAAGCTTTCAAATATGAGAGCGTCTTACATATTCAAACGTTCGGGATCTCATTTTGTAACTCACGCGGATTGGGGATTCCACGACGGGGAGTAGAAAGCATGGTTTGTTGCGGAGACTGAAAACAAGAAGGAGGCCATGCAGATTCTACCTTCAGCTTATCGGCATAGTGCCAAGATAATTTTGATTAAAAATTTTACAACTATTGTGTAGCCACCTCCCATTCTTCCGGCCATTCCTCACCCGACTCGATACGATATACCAGAATATCAGTGTTAAATCCATACATATTCCCAAGTTCCGTACTGCCTGTTATAGTTGTTCCAATTGTTGCTGTTGTGAGCGGAGTGCTCGATTTTACTTTAATGAGAAGACGTGGTCCAAGTTGTAACTCGGTTTGGGTACGTGCATCTAAAGCATTCATTGACTTAAACGACCGGGTAAACGGTGTTGTGGATTGATTGTTAAAAAGCCATCCGAAGTTGCTATCAGGATCATCAAGGTGTTTTTGTGCTATCTCCTTAATATCACCAGTAGTTCTCCACATATTATAAGTCACATAGGACTGGATTTCTTTTGCAGCCGTACTAAAAGCTCCAATTGGATTTGGTTGGTTAATCCAGGTGATTTCGTATGGATCCCATTCAGCTATTGCCTCGCCAACAGGAATAGTTACGGTCCCTGCCTGCCCGGTTTGCGAATCTTCATAAATATTAATATAGGCCTCAAGCACTTCGGCTCCTGCCGGCAGCTGAGGCATAAAAAACTTAATGTAAAACCGTTGCTCCTTATTCGGATCACCATGACTGCTAATTAAACTGAACATTCCATCATAATTGGCTTCAGGCACTGATGATGATACATGAACATCTTTTGAGGCAGCCAGCCAGAATAAATAGGTATCTGAGCCGGACAGCGACGGTTCATCTTCACAAGCGCTTAATACAAAAAATACAAGTATACTTATCAGAAAGATTGACTTATGATATTTCATTTTATATTCCTCCATATTTAAGGTTAAAGAATCTTTCATTTAAACACTTGTACCACACATTTTGTTGACTATAAATGCATTTCCTTTAATCATTGCTCCCGTCTTTCTAGTATTAGTATATTAGAGACTCGAAAACCAACTTTTGGAACATTGATGAAAGGTATTCTTCTTATCTGGTCGGTTTGTTTTATGATGATTTCTTGCGCACCGGAGCGTCCCGGTCACTTGAATGTGATTGTTTTTTTAGTGGATGATCTTGGATGGAGCGATGTGGGGTGCTATGGAAGCACCTTTTATGAAACACCCAACATCGATGAACTGGCAGGTCGGGGCGTTCGTTTTACCAGTGCCTATGCTGCATGTCATGTCTGTTCTCCAACCAGGGCAAGCCTGATTACCGGGAGGTATCCGGCCACAATCAATCTGACAGACTGGCTCACCGGGCGAAGGGACTTTCCCTTCCAGATGCTTAAAAATGTGGAGATTAACCAGCACCTCCCTTATGGGATGCTCACCCTGCCGCGGGTGTTGAAGGAGAATGGATACAGCACGGCCATTTTTGGAAAATGGCATCTGGGAGAAGATTCAGCATCCACAGTTCGACAGGGCTTCGATGTGCATATTCCGGATTGGGACCGTGGCTGGCCAAAAGATGGATACCACTTTCCCTATGGAATGAAAGGGCTTGAAGAGGGCGAACAAGGTGAATACCTGACCGATCGTCTGACCGATGAGGCTTTGAAATACCTGGAGATGAACCAGGACGGGCCTTTCTTCCTTTACATGTCACATTTTGCAGTACATGATCCCATTCAGGGTCGCTCCGACCTGGTGGAAAAGTACAGAATGAAACTGAAAAATGCGGTACCTGCCAGCGGACCGGCCTATATCCCGGAGGGACAGCCCGGGAATGAAGATTCCCTTCAAGCTACACACAATGGTTTCAGGGTATTTCCCGACCAAAGTGTAAAAATCAAACAACACCAGGATAACATCCAGTTTGCAGCCATGGTGGAGAGCATGGACGAAAGTCTGGGAAGAATACTTGATAAACTGGAAGCACTGGATCTGGATGATAACACCCTGGTCATATTTTACTCAGACAATGGGGGGATGTCTGCGGCTAATTTCTGGGATCCCGGCCGTGTTATCTCGCCGGATAAGCTGGATGAAGCTTTTTCAACCTCGAACCTGCCGCTCCGTGGAGCCAAAGGGTGGTTGTATGAAGGCGGAATCCGCGTTCCAATGATTTTTCACTGGCCTGGAGGCGGGCTGCAGGGTGCGGTGAGTGATGTACCGGTAACAAGTCCGGATTTCTATCCTACTATTCTGGATATATTGGGTATCCCTTACCGGTCTGAAGATACAGATGGAATAAGTATGGTTCCCCTGCTTAAAGGGGAGGAGAAGCTTGAGCGGGAAGCTATATACTGGCATTTTCCACATTACAGCAATCACGGGATGCAAAGTCCGGGTGGGGCTGTACGCTCGGGCGATTATAAGTTGTTGGAGTATTATGAGGATGGCAGGGTCCAGCTGTTCAATCTGAAAGAAGACATCGGTGAACAGAACGATCTCTCTGACCGGGAGCCGGCAAAAGCAGCCGAGTTAAGGGAGATGCTGCATCGGTGGAGGGAATCCACCGGCGCCAGAATGATGGAGCCAAATCCAGAATATCGTTAATCAGGAACAGACATTGCTCCATAGGCACCAACATCCCATGGCCCTTCCAGGGGTAACTTCTTCCCCTCGAAATCTATTGAATAATGCTGAGACAGATTTTGTCCCTTACCTCTCAAGGGGCTGTCATCAGCCAGGTGATAATCACTTTCTTCACCAGGAACAAAGTGAACCAGCCCGGGATTCCCATTTCCGGCTGCAGATTCAGGGAAATAGACTGTATCGCAATTAGTTAACTGATAATACCAGTTGTTTTGCGGGCTTACATGGAGTATGCTATCATCGGACGGATATGGATAGGCTCCTGCAAGAATAATCAGATTATTTCTAACCATTGGATTGCCCAGCTGAACTTCCATGGCTGAATTATAATGCAGCTGGCGTGTTCTGTCAAATGTATTGTTATCAATATAAGAATCATGTAGCGGTGCCTCTAAGAAACCAATACTTTGATAATCTGAACTCAGGTTAAAAGCTACCCTGAGGTTCCAGACCTCCATGTGTTCAATATCATAATTCCAGCTGATTTCAAGGAAGCCACAATTATTACTGGTACGATTATGATGAATGTAAACGTTGTTTTTATGATTACGCCCATCGTCCATTTCAATCGCACCCCCGTCACCGCCCCAGGCATGGCCCTCTGTTACCCAGAAATTTTCGATGGTGTTATAAGAAATTTCCTGGTTTCCTATACCAAGCTGAATACCAATAGGCCCCCAATATTTACTCCCCAACAGGACTTGTTTACCTGTCAGATGATTGTGTGTAATCAGGGTATATTCACCATGAGATTGAATGGCTTTTGGAACTGAGTCAAAAATGCAATTTCTAATTATGCAATGGTCAGCACCAAGCAGGATTCGCAAAGCTCCTGCGGACCAGACGGTTAAAAAGCCACCCTTTGGAGGGGGTGGAACATCATGAAAATATAATCCATCAGCTACCAGATAATCACCATTGAACCTGATAGCGTTTCCGGTATTATCTGACCAACTGGGATTAGAAAACTTCGGTAGTTTTCCCGTGCCATAATTTGTAAAGACAATGGGACTGCCCTCTGAACCTGAAGCGTTTATCTGGATGCCCCCTTCCCAGGCTGATCCTCTCTTAAAGTAGACCACATCACCGGCTTGCAGATCTAAAGCCTCTGCCTTGCTGAGAGATTTCCATGCGGCATTTTTTGACAGTCCATCATTGCTGTCTTTCCCATTTTGAGAATCAAAGTAATATGAATTTTGTGCCAGTAAGAAGTTCGTACTTACGATTAAGATTATAGTGAGTGACGATAAGGTATAAGGAATTCTCCGCATTGAATTTTAATATATATGTTATTGTAATGTGTCGATTCTCCTAAGTTAGCCGAAAGGTTAATGGTTTCCTCAAGAGCATATAATGTTTTCCCTTCCCGATCAACCAGGAAGTCTTGGGTTATTATAACTCAGTGCCAGAAGAGTAAGATCATCACTGTGTTCCCGGGATCCCCGGAAGGCATCGGTCGACCGGATCAGTTGTTCTACCACAATTCCTGCAGCCGGGCAGACTCCCTCGAATTGCTGAAGGACCTTCTCCAGTCTTTCATCTCCGAAGAAATCCCCTGCCTCGTTCTCGGCCTCTGGCAATCCGTCAGAAAAACAAAGAAAGCATTCCCCCTTCGCCAACTGCAAAGTAGAGGAAGTGTAAGAGGTAGATGCGAAAAGTCCCAGGGGAATACCGTGTGCCTTTTCCTCCCGCCTGATTCCGTTCTTTCCCCCGAAGATATAGGGTGGAAGGTGTCCTGCATTGCTGTATTCCAGGTTCCCTGTGCTAAGCTCGATCACACCGACGATGGCTGTAACGAAAACAGCCTGGGTATTGTCCTGGCACAGATGCTCGTTCACCTCTTCAAGAATACTTGCGGGCGCCCTTCTGTGCCTGGATTCAATGAGCACCAGGGTACGGGTGATGGCCATGAAAAGCGAAGCTGGCACTCCCTTCCCGGTCACATCCCCGATCATGAAGACCAGGTGATCCTCATCCACCCGCTGGAAGGTGAACAGGTCGCCGCTTACCCAGCGGGCCGGGATGACCTTTCCGAATATTTCCAGTCCCCGGAGTTCATCAGGATCAGGGAACGTGGAGGGGATCAGGTCTGCCTGGATCCGGCTGGCAATTCGTATATCGCTTTCGATCCGTTCTTTTTCCCGAACGGTATTTTCGAGCCGGGAAATATAGCGTTGAAGTTCCGATTGCAGGGTCCGGATCGAGGAACTCAGGCTGACCGCCTCTTTCCCTTCGCTTAGGTCCGGCATAATTTTATCGAAGGCCCCTGCGGCCATCTCTTCGGTCAAGCTGGTTATCTGCAGGATGGGCCGCGTGAGCCGGCGAATCACCAGGAAGATTAGCACGCTGAGTAGAGCCAGGGCCGTGATCCCGATCACGGAGAGCTGGCGCGTAAGCCGGTTGAACTCGCGCAGATACTCTCCTTCCTTGAAAAGCAGAACCACATACCAGTCATTCTTCAGGATCTGCTGGTAGCTTAGTATCCCCCTGATCCTTCCCTTAAAATACGACTCTACAGCCAGGTATCCCTCCGGTTTCACGGCCATGGAATCCAGCAGGGCCATCAGGGAAGGGCTCTGGCTCAGTTCCGCTGCATCTTCCAGGGTCCAGGTCCCGGCCCTTGCTTCATCGGGATGGGTCAGGAACAATCCGTCCCCCCTTAACAGGAACACTTCCCCGCTTTCATAGACACTGATACGGTTCACCTTATCATTGATCCAGGTCATGGGTACATACAGAGACAGTTTCCCAACCTGGCTGATGCGATCCGGAACCACCTGCAGGAGAGGAAAGGAGAGGGAGATCACCCTCTGTTTCGTCAGGGTGTCAGGATAGGGACCACTCCATTCCCCTTTGTTGAAAGCTCCATCCCAGGTCATCAGCTCTTCCCCGGCACCCCTTTGGAAGCTTCCCCCTTCCCGTATATAGTCATAGCGTATCCGGCCCTCCTGTGTTTCGACCTGGAGGGTTACAGCGGATAAAAGGCTGTCCTGCTCCAGCAATCCCTCCATCACGAACCTGATGTATTCTTCATTACTGAATTCACGGCCGATGAGAAAGGCAGCATAGTTCGTCGCCAGTACCTCTATACGTTCCAGCCGGTCCTCAATCTGCGATATGGCTGATCCGGAAATGGTGCTAATGCTTTCCTGTACCCTTTTCTCCATGATCCGGGAGGTGGTCAGGTAATTATACACCAAAAGGAGCACCAGAATCAGGCTGGCAACGCCCACAATAAGGGTAGTGAGGCGGTATGGAAGGCTGCGCTTACTCATGGTAGGACAATCCTGGGTTTCTTTATGCTTTCAGCCTAAAGGTATAGATATTTACAGAAAGCCTGTGAACAAAGAAACCCTGGAAGGGATCATTCTATTGTTTCCCGATTTTTTTTTGTATTATGTAGTACAAATACCTGAATCAGAATATAAGAGCTTATGATTGAACAGAAAGATTTTACTATCCAGAAACTGGGTGAATGCACGATTGATTCGCCCATGAAAGGGATCCGGTTTACTGAAGACGGGAAGCACATTCTCTATCATCGTGAGCTCAATGACATACAGTCTTACCTGGAAAAAGGAATCAGTCCTCCCAGTTTTGAAGCAGCCGGTCCCAGGGAGAAGTTGTTCTTTGATCCCGCAGATCTCTCCTGCGGAATTGTAACCTGCGGGGGGCTTTGCCCCGGAATTAATGATGTAATCCGTTCCATTGTATTAAGTCTTTATCACCACTACGGGGTAAGGAATATCTATGGCTTCCCCTATGGATATCAGGGATTAAATCCTGAATACGGACATAGCCCTGTTCAGTTAACCCCTGAGCTGGTTAACACCATCAGTGAAAGTGGAGGTACCATGCTGGCCTCATCCCGCGGAAACCAGGATACATCGGTGATGGTGGATACGCTGGAAAGGATGAAGATTGGAATTCTATTTTGTATCGGAGGTGACGGAACGCAACGGGGAGCCCTGGAAATAAGTGAAGAAGCCAGGAAAAGGAAGCTTAAACTTAGTGTGATTGGTATTCCAAAGACCATAGACAACGACATCTCCTTCGTTCAGAAAACCTTTGGTTTTGAGACTGCTGTTGCAGAGGCAAAACGGGCCACTTCTGCTGCCAATGTAGAGGCTATGGGTGCTCCCAACGGCATAGGCCTTGTAAAGCTCATGGGACGCGACTCAGGATTTATTGCAGCTTATTCGGTGCTTGTGGACAACCAGGTAAATTTCTGTCTGATTCCGGAGGTTCCGTTTTCAATGGAGGGATTTCTTGCAGCACTGAAGGATAGGATAGAACGTAGAAAGCATGCTGTGATTGTTGTGGCAGAGGGTGCCGGACAGGATCTGTTTGCATCGACCGGTGAACGTGATGCATCGGGCAATGTAAAGTTCGTTGATATTGGTATTTATCTGCGAGATGCCATCAAGGAGTATTTTAATAGCATCGGGATGGAGGTTAATCTCAAATACATAGATCCAAGTTATAGCATCCGTAGTCAGCCGGCGAATCCTCATGATTCGGCCATTTGTTTACTGATGGGTCACAATGCAGTACATGCAGGAATGGCTGGTCGCACAGGGATGATTGTGGGTTACTGGAACAATATGTTTACTCATGTACCCATTTCGCTGGCTGTTTCTGAGCGAAAAAAGATCGATCCGCAGGGCTGGGTATGGAACAGTGTCCTTGCCTCCATCGGGCAGCCTGCAAACATGACTTAATGCTTAAAATATTCACTATTGCTTCACAATCTTCTTAACAAGCACCTGAGTGCTGGTGCGAAGTGAAAGCAGGTAGATGCCACCGGAGGCTGCATGACTTTTGTTTGGTAAGCTGCTCCATATTATTTCCACTGTTTCTTTGCCCGATGCTTCGCGGGTCAATTGGTATAGGAGTTTCCCGGTAATATCGCGGATTTCAATGGTGATATAGTCCGGCCGGGGAAGTGCATAGCTGATCAGCAATTGCTCGCTAAATGGATTTGGGCTGACCGATAACTCTATGCCCGGCTGGCTCTGGTAGTTATCAGACAGGCCAGTTGTTACGCCAGTGCCCAGCCCGGATAAGTGTATGGTCTGAGTGGGGTGCAGCGGATCAGAGCTTTCTATGATCAGGGATTCGTCATATAAACTATCATTCTCTGGCGAGAAAACGACCCACAGTCGCAGGCTGTCTCCTGCATTGAGTTGAAAGGGTAATACCTGTGGAGGCTGGAGGGTAAAATGATCCGGATCGCTGAAGTTGAATTCCGTGATATTAAGTGATTCGATGCTCTTGTTTAGAAGGCTTAGATATTTGTATTCGGAGTCATTCAGGTCTGACTCAAATTGCAGAAGGGTATCGCTGGTCATCAGGCGGGAATCCATGTAGATTCCTACCGCCTCCCAGGCCGACATGACAGAAAGGGCCTGTTGCGAATTTTCGCCAAAGAGGTCTTCAGCCGCCTGGATGGAGTAGGTGGCCGCATCGACATACCTTGAATCGGGGAGTAAGTAGTGTGTCAGGTTCCTGTAGGCAATGGCGCTTGCATCATCAAGACCGATGCCAGTGATCTGGAAGGAGATCCCGTCGTCGTTTTCCCCTGATCCGCCTTCACTGAGCAGATAAAACCAATGGTTCTGCACGCCACTATTGGTATGAACCCCTCCATTATCATGTGTATTTATCGTATTGAACCAGTACTCACCCAGGTAGGTGTCGGGATCGAAGCGTGCTTTTGGGTTAAGCAGGGAGCGGATGGATCCAATATCTTTATAAATGTCCTCACCCATCAGCCAGTCGCCTTTGTCCCTGCCCTCTGCGAAAAACTCAACTGCAGCACCGAAAATATCACTGAAGGACTCGTTCAGGGCTCCGGATTCGCGATGGTATACCAGGTTGGCCGAATGATCGGTAACCCCATGTGAAATTTCATGGCCGACCACATCAATGGCTCCCCAGGATCCGTATACCTCTCCATCACCAAGCCCATAGGCCGCAAATGATCCGGCCCAAAAAGCGTTATTTATCTCATCATCCTCTTTCCAGTCCGCATAGGTTATGATGGCTCCTCCGTCGTCGTCATAGCTGTTGCGCCCAAAGGTCTCCAGGAAGTAATCATAGGTTTGTTCACTGGCCCAGTGAATGCCCACGCCTACCTGGTTGGCTGCACTCATAAATGGGTAGGTATCCTGTACAAAGTCGACATAATCTGAAAAACCCAGGCCATTCTCCGCATTGATGGTCGCGATTCCTCCTCCGCGGGTTGTTTCCCTGAGCCTGAATTTGCCTTCTATGTTCCCTACCCAGTTGATTTTGCTATATGCATGAATGTTAGTACTGTTTCCTGAGTTGGTATAAAGTGTTCCACTGCTGTTGCGGATCTCAATCTCGTCGATTTGCCAGCCAAACAGACTGTTGTCATCTACACTGGTATATCCGGCATCCGAAGCAAAGTCGAAGCGGATGTTTACGGTCTCATTGATGTAGTCGGATAGATCGAAACTTACCTGGGTCCAGACATCCCGTCTTCCTGCCCAGCCAGGGATTCCCGTTCCCTCCATGTGAATCGCACCAAAACTCCACAGGCTGTTACAGGTATAAGCCGGTACAGGTTCGGTTAGAACCTCCCAGGTACTTCCCCCGTCCAAACTGATTCGCACATTAATGCCATCCCATCCATCGTAATTACTATTGAAGTCGGAAGCTCCATCCGGGTCTTCCATTGCGTAGCGATGATGAAAAGCCAGCTGAAGCTGAGACCCGGACAAGCTGATGGGATCGGTTTCCAGTACTACATGCCAGTTATTTTCATATCCACCCGGGGTGAAATTATCGGTATCGGCCATCCACCAGCTTGTGCCGGATCCCTGGTAGGCGTTCCATTCATCCAAATGCCAGTATGCTTCGTTGTCGGGCCACTCACTCTTGAAAATGGTGTCTGATATCACGATGTCCACCTCACCGTTGTAGAGGCTGGTTCCCCTGGTGGGGATGTTCTCATTGTACAGGGTGGGGTACTTAGCCACCAGTTCACCACTATGTGCATCGATCTCTACATCGTAGCGTCGCAGTGGATCCATTGTGGTCATATCGAAGCTATATACCAGCCTGTAATTCTCAGGCTTTTTATCTTCGAACGCGGACGAAAGCAGCAGTAAGCCATCCTCCTTGCCCGCATCCGAACCGAAAGACAAATGGGACATCTGTGCGCCACCTTGTTTGGCTTCGTATTCGTTCAGGCCCAGATGGCTGAGAGCATACTGGTAGGCCTCCTTTTTGTCCAGGGTAGGGATCAGTTCAACCGTAGGCTCGCCAACGAGCTGACCATGGGCATGGGTCACCCGGTCTTCTTTCAGGTGTAGTATATACTGGGTACGGGCCAGTTCAAGGCCTTTGTAGTGCAGCTTGTAACGAATATGCCTGTCACCCCGGGGACCGGTGCTTTCTTTCTGCTGGACAAACTGGAGATGGGCCGGGAGCTCAAATGCCTTCTGGAGGTTCGTAAGGAAATCATCCTCGTTTAAGGAAGCAGAAGCATCCAGTTTGATGACTGAAGGCAGATGCGTATCAGGATTCCATTTGATTGCCGCCGCAGAGAAAGCAGTTTGTTCCAATGATGCTTTAAGGTCCTGGGCACGGACGGGTAGGGGGGAAAGATGCAAGAAGCTGAGCAAAAAGATCAGAAGAGGACGCAGAGAAAGGAAGGATCTCAATTTCATAGAGGTTCACGGAATGTGTATAATCTTAAAAGTAAACAAATTCCGAGAAGAAGAGTTTGCTTTCAATTGTTAATACGCCAAAGCAGGCAAATGTTAACCCGAGGTTAAAAGTAGGAGATTAGTCGCACCTGGCTAAGCAAATCGATCTAATAACTGTTTAATAGTAATAGCTTAAACTTAAGCGGGATGTTATTCTTATCCATAATATGGTGTACTATACTTGGCCTTGCTCCTATGGAAGAGCTCCGTTCTTCAATTGAATGGCATTGGGAGGATGAATTCAGTGCTGCGGAAAAGGGTAAAGTTGAAGACTGGCTGAACAGTGTGACAGGTGCTGTCGAATCAACACTCGGCGTTTACCCCTTCACTATGCATTACTATATCCACCGGCGCAACGGATCCTCAGAGCCAGTGCCCTGGGCCAATACTCGCCGCCATTATGTTCAGGGAGTTGATTTCCATATCGATCCTTCTTTTAGTTTACAAGCCTTCCTGGATGACTGGACCGCTCCTCATGAGATCAGCCATTTATCCATACCATACCTTGGGAGAGAACAGTCCTGGTTTGCCGAAGGATATGCAAGCTTCATGCAATATCAAATCATGCAAGAGCTGGGCATTTGTTCCGAACAAGAGCTTGGAGAAATTTACGCTGAGAAAATAGAGCGAGTGAGACCCTACTATGATCGGGATCAGGACTTTGTTGCTGTATCCAGAGAGCTTAAGAGCAGGAACCGTTACTCAGTTATGTACTGGGGAGGTGCAAGCTACTTCATGCAGATCGACACGCGTCTCAAGGAGGAGCATGGCATGGATCTTACCGACTTTATCACAAAATATCAGCTTTGCTGTCGTTTGAAGGATGAGTCATTTGAGGAGCTCATTGAGTCATGGGATCGTCTTTTGGGAGAGCCACTTTTCAGCGAACTGCTGCAAAACTACCAGCGTGGACCAGCCTCTGAGGTATTAAATGCGGCCTCCATCACTAATTGATGATAATTAGATTAATTTTCCAGCATCGTACCGAGCAGAAAGAGTTTTATCAACTTTTGTCCTGATCATGTGATGTTGATCTAAATGCAAAGCTTGATCAGGGGGAGCATTTTTATAACTTTAACAGATTCTAAAGAACTTATGATGATAAAACACCTTAGACCCTTCAAGAGAATCCTGCTTGCATGTCTTGTCTGGATGCTGATCGCAGGTATGCAATCCTCGTTTGCACAGGTAAGCGAATCTAAAGATCAATACCGTCAAATCTCCCTTGAGGAGTATAACAATAAGGTAGCAGGCGGATGGATGGGTCAGGCCATCGCAGTGTTGTGGGGCCAGTGGACCGAAGGGATCTGGCAAGGCGAGATGATTCCTTTTGAGCTTAACGATTGGTATAAGACCAAAGCAACATCTGAGTCTTCACCGGAAGTAATAAACTGGGCGAAATCACCCCCGGTGGCAATTACATATGAGCCTGAACCCTGGGGAAAACTCAAAGACTATATAAAGGATTTTAATAACTGGGAGACCTGGACGCCCAATGAAATGTGCGATCAGGATGATCTATACCTTGAGTTCATGTTTTTATATTCCATTAGGAGCAAAGGGCTGGATGTAAGCGCCACCGAAATTGCAGAAGACTGGTTAAAATACCTGGATAAGAAGCGTACCTGGGGAGCAAATAAAAATGCCTACAGCAATTTTGAAAAAGGGATCTGGCCCCCATTATCCGGGCATCCCGATCATTCACACTATGGCGATGCTATAGATTTCCAGATTGAATCTGACCTCTTTGGACTGATTAATCCTGGAATGCCGCGGATAAGTAATTTTTGGTGCGACAGGGTAGGGCATATCATGAACTATGGCGATGGGGTTTATGCCGGCATGGCCATGGCAGCCATGTATGGCGAAGCATTTTTTGAGAGTGACCCCAGGAAACTGGCAGAATTCAGTCTGAGGGCCATCCCTGCGGAATGTGGCTATGCCAAAATGGTAAGGGATGTGCTGGACCTCCATCAGAAATATCCTGATTGGGAAGATGCGTGGAGGGCATTACAGCCCAAATGGGCCTGGAAGGATGGAAAGCTGGTGCCTGGACTCGATGTGAAGCTGAATGGGGCCTATGTATATATGGGTCTCCTGTACGGCGGAGGTGATTTTCTGAAGAGTATGAATATTTCCATGCGTTGTGGGACTGACAGTGATTGCAATCCATCCAGTGTGGCAGGTATCCTGGGAACAGTGTTGGGATTGGATCGGATTCCGGAAAAATGGGCCGTTCTGAGAGATCTTCCCATAGATAACATGTCCATAAGCGAGATTTATCCAGCTTCGATTAACTGGGATGATATCCTGGAAGCTACTGTGGAGGTTGGGAAATGGAATATTTTGCAGCATGGAGGATATATTGAAAATGGAATACTCTTCATTCCTTATCAATCTCCAGCCTCTCCTCCTCTGGAACAGACCAGCTGGATAGCTAAATAGTGTAGGGCTCGCGCATTTCTCGTATGAACCAAAGATTTGCTTCCGGATCACCAACTACCTCACCTTTCTTTGGATCCCATTTAATTTTTCTCCCGGTCCGGATGGCAATATTGCTCATATGACTCACACAGTCTGAAAGTATAGCTTCATCCAGGGGACATGCTTCTGGAATATCTCCTTTTACCACATCAACAAAAAGCTGTGCCATCGAATGACTGGGACTAGTAACATTGCCGTTTTCGTCACGTAATTCTTTGAATTTTTTCTCCAGTTCAGGAATATTGGACTCGGCCTTCCCCCGGGCCAGTGAAATCCATCCCCTGGAACCAAAAAATGTAGTTCCATTTCCTTCTTTAAACTTCAGATAGTTCAGCATATCACCACTAAATGCTTTGTCTGTATCAATAAAATGAAGCTTCACTCCCGATTCATATTCGATCTCGACATCCCATGCCCTGATGTTATTATACATTCCACCAGGTTCCCAGAATCCACCAGTTCCTTCGCAGGTATAGGGACCAGTCAGATTATCCTTGGCTCCCCAAACCATTACATCCAGCGGGTGAGCTCCCCATCCGCCAAGGAAACCAATGCTGTAATCCCATTGAAACCAGGAACTGTTATTGGTCACCCGGTCCGGACAATACGAATTAAGTGGTGCGGGTCCGGTCCATTTGTCATAATCAAAATCATTAGGGACAGGTACCTCATGGCATACCGGGGATTCAACATCATTGTACCCCGGGGCCCACACTTCAATTCTTTCAATTTCACCAATTAATCCCTCCTTGATCATTCCAATTCCCAACTGCAAATGACTCTGGGCACGTTGCTGAGTACCATAATGAAACTTTACATTGTTGGCTACCAATTCCTTTTCGAGGATCTTATAATTAGGGTAGCTCAGCCCCAGGGGTTTGGCCAGATAAATATGTTTTCCCGCGCGTGCTGCTTTAATAGCTGCCGGTACATGCCAGTGATCAGGTGTTGTAATATGAACCGCGTCAATATCATCACGTTCAAGCAATTCTTCAAAATCAAGGTAGGTATTACATGGTGGAGCTGCTACCCCCTTTTTTCTATACTCTTCTGTGATATATAAGGCAGCTTCCTCTCTCCGTTGCAAATAGGGATCACAGGTAGCCACCTGATATGCTGTATCGAGCTGTGTAAACCAGCCTTTTAATTCCCAGGTCCCCTGACTGCCCACCCCAATATGGCCGATTAATATTCGGTCGTTTGCACCTTTGGCTGAGCAGGAAAGAATGGTTGGAGCCACGAGGGTACCGGCTACTCCAATT
>Ga0164313_10002691_pt1 | contig 15884 bp, 13 predicted proteins | sample GuaBasSedimGuay4_FD_113735 | JGI IMG/M metagenome (GOLD analysis project Ga0164313, IMG submission 113735) | Subseafloor sediment microbial communities from Guaymas Basin, Gulf of California, Mexico - Guay4, Core 4569-4, 0-3 cm | ecosystem: Environmental > Aquatic > Marine > Hydrothermal vents... | reverse complement strand
GGTCAGCGTCCAAGTCCGCGTCCAGGCCGCGCCCTGGGTGCCGGTGGACCGGCTGCGCGTCTACGCGGGGCGCCGGGTCGCCGTCGACCAGGCCATCGCCGCGACCTCGGACGTGGTGCGCTTCGACGCGGTCGTCGACGTGGGCCTCGAAGGCGCCGACTTCGTCGTCGTGCGTGTCGACGGCTCGGGTGCGCCGCGGCCCTACCAAAGCTTCGACCCGTACGGCGTGACGAACGCCGTCGCCGTGCCGTGACTCGCCGGCCGGCGTGACCCATACTGAGCCTGTGCAGTACCCTTCCCTTCTTGCCGCTCTCGCCTTCGCTCTCCTGGCCGCCCAGGGCTGCGATGGCGAAGCGCAATGTGTAACCAGTACGGATTGCCCCTCGGGTAACGCCTGCGTCGACGGCGAATGCCGTGCAGCCGGGGATACGTCGGTCTCGTCGACCTGCGCTTCGGACGCCGAGTGTGACGACGGCAACAGCTGCAACGGCATCGAAAACTGCGGGGACATCGCCTGCGAAAACGGGGTGCCATTGCCCGACGGGGTCGAATGCGACTCGGACGGGGACGAAACCACCCGTGAGCTCTGCGGCACCGGCATCTGTGGGCCGACGCGGTGCGGCGACGGCATCCCCGACGTGGCCGGCGGCGAGGAGTGTGACGACGGCAACGACGTCGACGGCGACGGCTGCGATACGTGTGTCTTCAGCTGTACGACGGATGCCGAGTGCGTCGACGGGGACCCCTGCAACGGTGACGAAACGTGCAACCGCGGGGCCCATGTGTGCGTCGTGGGGACCGCGGCCATCGATGATACCGATTGCCAAGGGGGCATCGGTCGTTGTGTGACCGGCGTATGCCTGCCGCGGATGTGCACCGACTCCGCCGAGTGCAGTGATGGTGACGTCTGCACCGGGGAGGAAACCTGTGACGCGATGGCGTGCAGTGCAGGGCCCCCCCTCGATTGCGACGACGGGGACCCCTGTACGGCCGATACCTGCGACTCGGCCTCGGGTTGTGCCCACCGCCTCCTCGACGTCGACGGAGACGGCCACGCCTCGGACGCCCTCGGCGCCTGTGGTGACGACTGCGATGATTTGGACCCGACCGTGTATGCGGGCGCGACCGACGCCTGCGACCTCGAAGACAACGACTGCGACGGTGAGATCGACGAAGACGGCTCGGTCGATTGGTACCCCGATTGCGACGGGGACGAGTTTGCAGCCGCGGGGACCACGCCGATGAATTCGTGCATCGAGCCGGCGCCGACGGTGTCGGGGTGCGCGACGGTTGGGGGCTTCACGTCGCGGGGGCCCCTCGACCCTGAGAACACCGACTGCGGTGACGACAATCCCGCCGTCAATCCAACCCAGACCATGTTTCAGACGACGGCGATCGTCGGCGCCGATGCGAGCGTCGACTTCGACTACGATTGCAACGGAACCGAGGAGAAGCAGCTCACCGTCGTGGGTTTTTGTCGGCGGGTTTTCTCGAGTATCTATCGACCGATCAACGTCGGGGGCTGGGTCGGTGCAGTGCCCGAGTGCGGAGTGACCGCAACGACGGTGACCGGTTGCGCCGGCTCTACGCCCACCGGCCCGACACGCACGCAAGCCTGTCGCTGACCTGAAAGCGCTCTCTCTCGAGCGTTCTTTCGGGGGTTCCCCCGGGCCTCTCACAGCTCGGTGCCCTAAGCTATGGCGCCTATGGCCGAATCTCAGCGAGCGACCACCTGGGAGGAGTTCCGCGATCTCCGTGAGCGCATGCATTCCCCCGAGAGCGAGGCTCACTGGGGGGCCTTCGCGCCTCGGCCGACGGACGTCATCATCTCGCCTTACGCCAAGTCCGGGACGACCTGGTTGCAACAGATCGTGCATGGGCTGCGCACCCGGGGCGACATGGACTTCGACGACATCTCCCGGGTCATCCCGTGGATCGAGACGGCCCTCGATCTCGGCCTCGACCTCGACGCCGACCAGCGCGGCGAACCACGAGCCTTCAAGAGCCACCTCAGCGCTCACCGGGTTCCCCCAGGAGCGCGTTACATCGTGTCGCTCCGGGACCCCAAAGACGCGTTCGTCTCGTTTTACCGCTTCATGGAGGGGTGGTGGTTCGAGGCCGGCACCATCGACATGGAGACCGTGGCTCACCGCGTCTACTTCCTTCGGGAACGCGCCACCGACTACTGGACGCACCTGCTCTCGTGGTGGCCCCGGCGCGACGACCCAGATGTCCTGCTGCTCTCCTTCGAGGGCATGAGGGCCGATCTCGAAGGCGTGGTGATTCGCGTCGCGCAGTTCATCGGCGTGCCCCTCGACCAAGCCCTCCTCGACCTCGTCGTGGGCCAATCTTCCTTCGAGTTCATGCGGGCCCACGGGGACCGTTTCGACGATGCGCTCATCCGACGTCTCACCGAAGAACGGGCGGGCCTCCCCCCGGGCGGGGATTCGTCGAAGGTCCGTGAAGGGGCCGTTGGCTCGCACCGGGCCGAGCTCAGCGCCGCGCTCAGCGCCGAGATGGACGCCATCTGGTCCGATGTCATCGAACCCGAGCTTGGCTTCGCGACCTACGCAGAGCTCGCCGCGGCCCTTCCGTGAGGACCACGTGAGTCACCCAGAGTCTCCGCGTCTCGGTCTTCGAGAGAACCTCGCCCAGTTCTCGCTCCTCGTCGTCGTCAACGCCTTCGTCGGCGCGATGGTGGGCCTCGAGCGCAGCATCTTGCCGGCGATAGCCGAAGAAGAGTTTGGCCTCGCCGCCAAGACCGCGGTGCTCTCGTTCATCGTGGCCTTCGGGTTCACCAAGGCCGCGACCAACTACTTCGCGGGGCGACTCTCGGACGCCTACGGCCGAAAGCCGGTGCTCATCGCCGGGTGGCTCGTCGCGGCGCCAGTGCCCTTCCTGCTCATGTGGGCGCCGTCGTGGGGATGGGTCGTCGCGACCAACGTCGCCCTCGGGGTGAGCCAGGGTCTGACCTGGTCGATGACGGTCATCATGAAGATCGACCTCGCGGGCTCGAAGGACCGCGGCACGGCGATGGGGCTCAACGAGTTTGCCGGGTACCTCGCCGTCGCGGTCTCCGCATTGGCCACCGGGTACGTCGCTTCGCGGTGGGGGCTGCGCCCCGAGCCCTTCTACCTCGGCGTGGCCTTCGTCGCGGTCGGCACTTTGCTTTCGGTCTTCCTCGTGCGCGAGACCCACGCCCACGTCGCCGTCGAAGCGGGGCAGCACCCGTCAGCCGGCTCGACGCCCCCGGCGCCCTCGGCGAGTGCGATCTTCGTACGCACCTCGTTCACCGACCGGGATCTCTCCTCGGTGAGCCAGGCGGGCCTCGTCAACAACCTCAACGACGGCATGGCCTGGGGCCTCTTTCCCATCGTGTTCGCCCTCGCCGGCATGACCCTCGTCGAGATCGGCTGGCTCGCGGCCATTTACCCCGCGGTCTGGGGCATCGGGCAGCTCTTCACCGGCGTTGCTTCGGACCGCGTCGGCCGCAAGCTCTTCATCGTCTTCGGCATGTGGATTCAAGCGGGGGGCATCGTCCTCGTCGCCCTGAGCGGGTCCTTCGCTGGCTACGCCCTCGCTCTCGGGCTGCTCGGCGCCGGCACCGCGATGGTCTACCCGACGCTCCTCGCGGCCATCGGCGACGTCGCCCATCCCACCTGGCGCGCGAGCGCCGTCGGAATCTACCGCCTATGGCGCGACTCGGGCTACGCCTTCGGAGCCCTCGCCGCCGGGATCATCGCCGACGCCTTTGGCATCGAGGCCGCGGTGTGGGCCATCGCGGCGCTGACGTTCGTATCCGGCGCGGTGGTTCTCTTCCGCATGCGCGAGACGCTCGGGCGTTAGTCAGCCGTCTAGCTGTCTTCCCGATTCTCTTCGTCGTGCTGCAGGTCGCCGTGCGTACAGGTGGCCCGGTTCACCCCGAGGCGCGCCATGCCGCTGCGTGCGTCGAAGCTGAGCCCTCCGTCGCGGCCGTGTTTCGCTCGGAGCTTGCGATTGAGTTTGGCCACCCGGGGGTCCTTCTCGCGGACCTTCGTGCTGGTGAGGCGCGCGCTGACGAGGTTTGGTAGCGACTCGAGGACCGAGAGGTCTGAAAACTTGGTGCCGTGGAAGTCGAGGTGCTCGAGGGAGGGCAGGTCGCCGAGCACGTTGAAGTCGTCGACCGCGAGCCCGCCGAGGTCGAGTTCGAGCAGGGACCGGAGGCCTCGGAGCGGAGAGAGGTCCGTGATGGCGGTGTTGTGCAACCAGAGCAGGCGCAGGCCGGGTAGGCCCTCGGCGATGCCATCGATCGACTTGAGCTTGGTGCGCTCGGCGAAGAGGGTTTCGAGGGCATGGCATCCGTAGATGGCGTCTAGGGAAGGGACCTTGGTGCCGCGGATCTTGAGCGCCCGGAGCATCGTCGCTCCGCTGAGGGCGTCGAGGCTCGCGATGCGGCTTTGGTTGGCGTCGACGTGGACCAGCTTCGGGCAACCGTCGAGTCCGTCGAGGGAGGCCAGCGCTTTGGTCTGATGTGCCACGTACTCTTCGAGGTGTTCGAGGGCGCGCAGCGGCTTGATGGTTCCCGCCCGGTGACCGTTGGCCCGGAGTCGTTCGAGGTGGGGCACGTGGCGTACGGGCGTGAAGTCGGCGACCTCGGTGCCCCGGAAACCAAGAGAGAGCCGCCTCAGTTCGGGGAAACCCGCCAGGAAGTCCAGGCTCCGGAGCTTCGTGCCGGAGATGTCGAGGAGCTCTATCGCCGTCTTCGTCGGCGCCGGGTCGAGGAGCGCGGGTTGATGAATCGTGAGGCCGCGGAGCGTCGTGCACTGGTCGAGAAACGCGTCGAGGCCCGGGGCCTTCTTCACCTTGCGGTCGAGGTGCAGGTGGCGGACGTCGGCGTCGAGATACGACGTCAGGTCGGGCACCGTCGCCACGTTGCAGTGCAGGTATCCGTCGGTGAGGTCCACGTTGGCATTGCTCATGTCGGGGGGAGTCTAGGGCTTCCTTCGGCGGAGCACGATGACCAACACGGCCGCGACGAACCAGGGCGCGTGGCTGGGCGACCGAGACGGGCCACCCGCGGCGCTGCAGCCTCCGGTGATCTCCCCATCACGGGTGTAGCTCCGGGCGCCCTCGGGGCTGCCGACGCCGCCGTCGTCGCCGGGCGCGTACGCCATTCCGCCATCGTCATTTTCTCCGCCGCCGGGCTCGGGAGAGTAGGGCTCCGCGGCGTCGCCGAGGGGGGGCGGAGGCGGATCTTCCGCGGGAGGCGGCGGGGGATCCTCCGCGGGGGGGGGCGGGGGATCTTCTGCGGGAGGCGGCGGCGGGTCTTCGGCGGGCGGGGGCGCCGGCGGGGCCACCAGGCGGATGGCGTCGGCGACGAGGTGTTGGTCGCGCCCGACGGTCCCCGCGTAGTTGTCGAAGAGCGATACGCTCTGGTCGCCCCCCGCGGCGAAGCTGAAGCTTCCGAGGGAGAGCCAGCCGTCCCGGGCCGCGCCCTGGTTCACGATCACTTCGTTCGTAGACGCGCCGTGGCGCACTTCGTAACGTGCCGCCCCGTAGGTGGCGTAGGCGTCGACGATGTGCACCTCGACGCGGTAGGTGCCGGCCGCCGCGAGGTTCAGGCCCCAGCGGGCCCAGTTGCTCGGAGTCCCGTTCTGGAAGGCGTTGGTCCAGTGCGCGCTTCCGCCAATTCCGACGATCGCCGAGCGCCAGTAGGTCGACGGGCCGTAGGCGTCGAAACACGCGCCCCCGTCGTCGACGATGCCGCCGGCCGGGCCGACGGTGCCGCAGGGGGCCGCCGGTGTTCCTGCGGAGAGGGTGGTTCCAGGGAAGTAGTGCAACATCATCCACCGGTAGGTCTTGGGGGCGGACCCATGGGAGCCGAAGCTGCACGGCGCGCGGAAGCAGGTCCCCGTCGCCCAGCGCTGCGTGCCCCACTGGCATGCGCCGCGGCCATGACCGAAGAGGGTCGAGCCCGAGCAGACCGGGTCGTCGATGCCGTGGCCTGCCGTGGGGTGGGCGTTCTCCGCGCTGTATTCGGTGCGCACCACGCGGCCATCACGAAGGACGACGATGCCCCGGGTGTCTTCGACGGCGCGATCCGTCGCGACCGACCGGTCATCGTCGTAGACCTGGGTGACGGTGCCGTCGTCGACGTCGGCGCACGCCCAGCGTCCCCCGCCGAGAGTATGAGATGCCGCGTAGGAGCGGGCGGCAATGGCGCCCGCGCGCAGCGCCTCGCGGTCCCAGGAGGGGATCCACTCGTGGGGGATGACGCCCTTGACGTACTCCTCGAACGCGAGGACCTCGACGACGCCGTCGCAGCTGCGGTCGGCCCACCCGTTGGCTCGGGAAGGTTGCAGCGCGGTACCCCCGCTGCGCCAGACGCGGATCGTCGCCGGCAGGGTCGGGTCCGCGAGGGCTGCGCGGGTTGCGCCGACCTCGCCGAATTGCCCGTCGCCATCGACGGTGCCCGCCGGCTCTTCGGCCACCGGAGGTTCCGGACTCTCGGGTCGATCGAGCCAGCGCTCCTGGAGGTCGAGGGAGGGGTCGACCTGAAAGAGCCGCGCCGTGACCGTCGTCTCACGATCTGCGACGACGACCACGTTCGCGAGGGCCCCCTCGAGGTAGCCCTCGGCGTACATCACGACGCGATGCGTGCCCGACGGCACGGCCTCGAAGAGGAAGAAGCCGTCGTCGTCGGTGACCACCCGTTCGCCGCCCGCTCGGAGGCCGACGCTCGCCCCCGGCACCGGCCCGTGCAGGTAGGCGTCGACGACCTGGCCCTCGATGACGCCCCAGCCTGGGGCGGCGAGAGGCGCCTCATCGCTCGCGAGGCCCGCGGGGCCCCCAGGCCCTTCGACGGGAGCGCAGCCAACCCAGGAGAAGAGGGGAAAGACGAGTGTTCCGAGTAATAGCCAGCGCATGGGGGGTGAAACAGCAAGTTCCACACCACCAAGATCTCCCCGAAAACGACCCATCTGCGGGATCGAGTCCGCACCGCGACGGCCCCGTGGCCGGGGCCCATCGTCCAATGCCAGGGCACTCAGGACTTCCCCGGGACTTCACCCGAACTTCCCCCCATTTTCGGCTACATTGCGCCCACCATGGCGGACGAAAAGAAGCCCTATCGCTACGACGCGACCCGAGCCAACGAGTTCGAGACGAAGTGGCAGCAGCACTGGGCCACGAACGACACCTTCAAGCAGCCGAATCCCGGGGAGCCGGGCTTCGACGGGACCAAGGAGCGCTTCTACTGCCTCGACATGTTCCCGTACCCCTCGGGCGCGGGCCTCCACGTCGGCCACCCCGAGGGCTACACGGCGACCGACATCATCTCGCGCTTCAAGCGCATGCGCGGGCTCAACGTCTTGCATCCGATGGGCTGGGACGCCTTCGGGCTGCCCGCCGAGCAGTACGCCATTCAGACCGGCGTGCACCCCGCCGAGACCACCAAGAAGTCCATCGACAACTTCCGGCGCCAGCTTCAGCGTTTCGGCTTCTCCTACGACTGGTCCCGGGAGTTTGGGACCATCGACGAGGACTACTACCGCTGGACCCAGTGGATCTTCCTCGAGATCTACGACAGCTGGTTCGACGCCGACGCGCAGAAAGCCCGGCGCATCACGGACCTCGTCGCCGACTTCGAAGGCGGCTCGCGTCCCATCGCCATCAACCCTCAGGCTACCGAACACGACGCCGACGCCAAGGCTCGGAAGTATGGCTCCTGGTCGTCTCTCTCGGTGGCCGATCAACGCATCGTCCTCGACAGCTACCGCCTGGCCTACGTCGCCCGGCAGACGGTCAACTGGTGCCCGAAGCTCGGCACGGCCCTCGCCAACGAAGAGGTGATCGACGGCCGCAGTGAGCGCGGCGGTTTCCCCGTCCTGCGCAAGCCCCTCGAGCAGTGGCTCTTCCGCATCACGGCCTACGGCGACCGCTTGCTCTCGGGCCTCGAAGGCCTCGACTGGCCGAGCTCGACGAAGATCAAGCAGACCGACTGGATCGGCCGCTCCGAGGGCGCCGAGTGCGACTTCGAGCTCGAAAAGGAGACGGGCGGCGTCGAGCGCCTGCGCGTTTACACGACGCGCCCCGATACGCTCTTTGGAGCGACCTACATGGTCGTCGCCCCGGAGCATGCGCTGGTCGCCGAGAGCACCGACCCGGCCGTCGCCGCCTACGTCGAAGAGGCCAAGCACCGGAGCGACCTCGAGCGGCAGCAGGCCAAAGACAAGACCGGCGTCTTCACCGGCCTCAACGCCATCAACCCCGTCAACGGCAAGAAGATCCCCATCTGGGTCGCCGACTACGTGCTCATCACCTACGGCACCGGCGCCATCATGGCGGTCCCGGGCCACGACGAGCGCGACTGGCAGTTCGCGAAGAAGTTCGGCCTCGACATCGTCCAGGTGATCTCCAAGGCCGACGGCTCGGCCCTGACCGAGTGTCATTCCGGCGACGGAGAGGCGATGAACTCGGCCAACGACGAGGTCTCCCTCGACGGCCTCGGCGTCACCGAAGCCAAGGCACGGATCACGGCTTGGCTCGAGGACAAGCGTCTCGGCCACGGCAAGGTGAACTACAAGCTCCGCGATTGGCTCTTTAGCCGCCAGCGCTACTGGGGCGAGCCGTTCCCCATCGTCTGGGACGAGGACGGGCACCACCACGCCATCGGCCGGAAATCCCTGCCGCTCACCTTGCCGCCCCTCGCCGACTACGCGCCGGTCGAGAGCGACGACCCCCAGCCGCTCCTCGCCAAGGCGACCGACTGGGTCACGACGACCGCCGGTGACGCTGGCGTAGTGGGGCTTCCCGCTGACGCGAAGGTGACCCGCGAGACGAATACGATGCCCGGCTGGGCAGGGTCTTGCTGGTACTTCCTGCGCTACGCGGACCCCAAGAACGACGAGCGTTTGATCGGAAAGGAAGCCGACGCCTACTGGCTCGGTGAGCGCGGCGTCGACCTCTACATCGGCGGCGCCGAACACGCGGTGCTGCACCTGCTCTACGCGCGCTTCTGGCACAAGGTGCTCTTCGACCACGGCGTCATCCAGAGTGACGAGCCGTTCCGGAAGCTCTTTCACCAGGGCATGATCCTGAGCCACGCCTTTCAGCGTCCCGACAGGTCCCTCGTCGCCGTCGACCAGGCCGACAACGTGGGTACCGAAGACGAGCCGAAGTGGGTCGAGAAGGGAGGCGAAGAGGTCACCCGCATCGTCGCGAAGATGAGCAAGTCGCTCAAGAACGTGACCAACCCCGACGACATCATCGCTGAGTACGGGGCCGACACCTTCCGCCTCTACGAGATGTACATGGGGCCCCTCGAGACGTCGAAGCCCTGGAATACCCAGGACATCCACGGCATGTACCGCTTTCTTCAGCGCGCATGGCGATTGCTCGTCGATGAAACGACGGGCGAGATGAAGCTCCGAGACGCGGCCGACGAGGACGTCGACAAACAGGTTCATCGTTGCATCGCGGGCGTCACCGACGACATCGAGCGCCTCGGTTTCAATACCGCCATCGCCAAGATGATCGAGCTGGTGAACCTCGCGACGAGCCGCGGCGGACTCACCTCGGACCAGGCGACCCGTTTCGCGGCGACCCTCGCGCCCTTTGCGCCCCACCTCGCCGAGGAGATCTGGGAGAAGCTCGGTCACAGCCCCTGTGTGAGCACGGCCCCGTGGCCCACCTGGGACCCGGCGAAGCTTCAGGACGACACGGTGGAGATCCCTGTCCAGCTGATGGGCAAGGTCCGCAGCCGGATCACCATGGCCGCCGACGCCAGCAAGGACGAGCTCGAAGCCGCGGCCCTCGCCGACCCGAAGATCAAGGAGCTCATCGAGGGCAAAACCGTGCGCAAGGTCGTCGTCGTTCCGGGCCGACTGGTGAACATCGTCGCCAACTGAGGCGGGGCGTGTATCCAGCGGAAGCCGCGGCTGGCTAGCGTTTCCGGAGTATGGCGGGCTCCGGATCCTGTAGATTGAGGCGGTGAGCATTACGTTCCCGGTCAGCCAAGTCGAGCCAGCCGCCGACCGGCTCGCGACGTGTAGCGCTGAGGAGGCGCTGCATCGATTGACGAGCACACCGGAGTTCCTCATGGAGGAGCCCTGGGTGAAGCGGCCGCGGCTCGTGCCCTGTGAGGCGCATGCCTCACCCGACAAGGCCTACGTATTGGTCGACTACCATCCCTTCGTGGCGAGCGCGCTCTGTGCGTTCGACGCGCACCGGCCCCTGAGCCTGTCGCCCGACCATGTATGGGTGCTCCTCGTGCAGGGCCTTTCGGAACACATTCGCCAGGACCCGGAGTCGGTGCGGGGGCGCTTCGTGCAACACGCCGGCAAGCTGAAGATCGAGGTGCGGCGGGATGACTTCTCGCCCGGTGGCGCAAACCCCTGGGAGGAAGTCATCGGGGCCTTCAGTGAGAAGGTCCGAGAGCACATCGGAAAGCGGCACGATCTCCTGGTGTGCGACTTCAGCACGACGGGACCCATCGAGCGGACCGCATCGGAGGTCACGATGCTCGCTGCGCTCAGCCCGTACTTCGAGCTCGGCCTCCTGTCCCTATGCGGCATTCCCAGCATCACCCTCGAAGGCACGCCGGAGGACTGGCGCAGCATCCGGACGCGGGCGCGCGTCTTTCGGGAGTTTGGTCTCGATGCCTGGGTCGACCATCTCGAACCCGCCCTCGACCACTTCGTGCGGGCGAGCGAGGGAAGGGCGGACGCGGAAACCTGGCGCTCCTTCGTCAAACGGAAGAACGCGTCCGGGGGTCCCTACATCACGGGTTGGATCAACCTGTTGATGCCGTACCTGCACGACCAGAGCGCCAAGTCCGCCGTGAAGAACCGCTTCCTCACGACGTGGGCAGAAGGGCTAGATACACCCTTCGGCGGCGGTCCCACGACCGAGGAGCTCCCCGCGGCTCTGTCGAGCGCGCCCTTTACCTGGCGCTACCTCGCGGAGAAGTTACCGATGGAGCTGCTCGGGGGGTTCGTCGGCGTGAGCCAGGACCCGGATGCCGGGACCCTGCGCCCCGAGCTCGGTTGGGCTGTGCGCTCCAAAGGCCCAGAGCCCGAGTAGAGTCGGACCGCTACGTCCAAGCGCTCGGTGGTCGCGCTCATCGCATGGCTCGCGTCCGTCGCGTGTGCCCTGCTCGCCGCCGCGGTGCTCTTCTTCTTCTTCTTCGTGCGACCTGCGAACGCGCGATGGTAGACGAAAGAAGCGTAGACTCGCGAAGTGAGCACCCATGGCGCCATCGTCTTGTCGGTACTGCTGATGATCCCCTCCGTGGGTTGCAGCAGCGGCGAGTCCAACTCGTCCACGCCGACCGGGGCGCGGCCCGGGACCCAGGCCGCGGCGGGTGGCCAAGAGTCCCAAGAGTCCCCCGACTCAGAGGAGACGACCGATTCGCCAGAGCCGCTCGGAGGTGGCTTCTTCGTTGCCGAGGGCGCTCCGGATCCGCTGGCGTGTGCCGCCGACACCGACTGCGCATACGATGGGGCCGTCAACGCCGAAGGATGCTGCTGGAGCTACCGGGGCGTGAACGCAGTCGCGATGAGCACGGCCTATCGGGATTGGCAGGCCGCGCACCGAGAGGCGAACTGCGCTGACGTCGACTGTCCCCCGCCCCCGGTGCCGACCCGCCCCGAGGAGTGTCTCTTCGAGGTCTCCTGCGTCGACGCCCAGTGTCAGAACGCGTGCAACCGTTGAACCGCCGTCCCGCCGTCCAGTTGTCGGGGCGGTGAGACCTGCTCAGTCGAAATCGACTTCGCGTCGATGCAGCCCGACTCCCCGGTAGCGATGGATGGGCAGGGTCGGGCCGCCGGCCAGGGCCAGTTGGACCCAGTCGCAGACCTCGTGGTGCCGTAGGGCGAGGTCGTGGATCTCCTGCGGTGCCACCCAGCGGGCGCCGAGGCTGTGCTTGTCCGCCGTTCTCTTGGGGGTCGGGTCGTTCACGACCTGGGCGGTCAGCACGTAGCGCCACTTCTGGCGGACCTGTCCTTCGCCGGGGAGCCATTCGTGGTCGAGGGCGAGGATTGCCGTCGGCTCGACAAGGACCGCCGCCTCCTCGAGGGTCTCCCGGACCGCGGCCTCGACGATGGTCTCGCCCAACTCGACGCCCCCGGCGGGCAGGTAGAAACCGCCTCCGTGTTTGCGCTCTTCGACGAGGAGGTAACGCCCTTCGTATTCACAGACGACGAGCACGTAGGTGTATGAGGGGATTGGGGTTCGGGCCATGCAATGACGATGCAGATCTTCGAAGATGCAAACAAGGCATGCTTTACGCCATAATCATGCGCAATCTGCATGAACGAGCGATCGCCCCGATATCCCGGAGACCTCGTCGAGCACCTCGAGTCCTTCGGGGCCCTAGCCCATCGCCTCGCCGACGACCCCCGGGGCGCTTTCGAAGGGGCCGCCCACGAGATGGGCCTCGACCCGAGTGTGCTTCGGCGCCGGGTCCAGACGCTCACGGCCTACTACGGCTCGCCGTTGCTCGAAGGGCGCGGCGCCAAGCTGCGCCTCAGCGCGACCGGGGCGGCGGTGGTGGACGGGGCAGGGCGGGTCTTCGATGCCCTCGAGCGTTTGCGCGTCGACTCCGGGGTGGCGCCGCAGCGTTTGACCATTGCCTGCACGGGGACGATCACCACTGAGCTCTTGCCCGACGTGCTTCGGGATCTCATCCGCGTTTATCCAGACCTCGCCGTGCGCGTTCGGCGAGCGGGGGCCGCCGCGGCCCGCAAGCAGCTCGAGTCCCAGGCAGCAGACCTCGCCGTCGTCCGGGCGGCGGAGGCTCCCCGAGGCGTCGATGCCGAGGCGCTCTGCCGCGACCGACTGTGGCTCGCCCTCCCGGCGGACCACCCTCTCGCCGGTCGCCGCCGGGTGAGCCTCGCCGACATGGCGGCGCTGCCGATCGTCGGTTACCGGGCGCGTTCGAGTACCCGGCGCCGGGTCATGTCCGTTCTCGGGCCTCGCGGCGCCGAGGTGCGCTTCGAGGTCGACGGGCGCCCGGCGGCTCTGCGTTTCGCGAGCCTCGGCCTCGGCGCCGCGTTTCTTTCGCTCTTGCCGGGGCATCGCATCCAAACACCCGGCGTCGCGGTCCGGGATGTCACGCGGCATTTTTCCGCGATTCACTTCTGGCTCTGCCGGCAGCCCCAGCACGAGGCGACGGAAGTCGAGGAGGCGGCCGCCGGGGCGATACGCAAGTACGCGCGAGGGCGGCGCTGATGGGTGAGCAACGGCGAGCGGATCAGCTCAAGTTGAGCTGCGGCGGATCCCAGCCGAGGTCGTCGATGGGGGCGGCGAATATCCCGAGGCCGCCGGGGCCCATGTGCAGATAAATAGCGGGGGACATCTCCGTTGCATAGACCCCGCGCACGTTGAAGCGTTCGCGCATCGCGTGGGTCAAGGCCCCGGCATCGGCTGCGGCGCCACCGTTGCTGAGGCCGATCCAGATGGGGCGTTTGTCGTCGATGAGCTTGGCCATGCGGGTGACCATTTCCGCGACCCGGTCGTCCTTCTTCCGCATCTTTCCGGCCGGCGTCAGCTCGCCCTCTTTCATCGTGATGACGGGCCGGAGGCCTAGCAGATCGGCGAAGAACGCTTTCAAGAACGACGCGCGTCCCCCCTTGACCAGATTGTCCAGGGTTTCGGGAATGACGACCGCCTCGGCCCCTTGGCAGAAGCGTTGCACCACGTCCGCTACCTCCATGATCGACAAACCTGCTTTGGCCGCCTCGCACGCGAGGATGGTGGCCATGCCGGCACCGGAGTCGGTCATCTGCGAGTCGATGACCTCGATGTGCAGGCTCGGGTCTTTCTTGCCGAGGGTGCGAGCCGCGGAGCAGGCGGCGTCGTAAGAAGGAATGAGCTTTCGTGACGTTTGAATGGAGAGGATCTCTTTGTCGCGTTTGCTGAACGCGTTGAAGAAGCCGGCGAACTGTCCGGCTGAGGTCCCGAGCACGTAGGGGTACTCCTTGGCCGTTGCTGTCCATTCGTCCACCGTGGCAAGCGCGATGCGTTCGCGCGTATCGTGGTGTTCGCCGTCCACGACGATCTGCTGCGGTGTCAACTCGATCTGATACTCGGCGAGGGCCACCGGATTGAGGTTGGATCCCGGATTCGTCGTGATGATCACTGTGCGTGCGCCCCCGTCACGTCGGTCATCATACCAGCGCGAGACCGCGATTGGCGCTCCAGTCATCACAAAACGAGAGTTGGGCGGGGATTGAACCGATCGCTCAGGGGGCGTCGGCCACGGGAGTCACCGTCGGTCCGTCGTCGCAGTGGGGGAGGTCGCCGGCGCCTTCATTGAAATGCGCGAGGCGGTCCGAAATGCCGGTGGCCTCGGTGCCCGCCGCGGTGCTCGCGGCGACTCCGTACGGCAAGCGTCCGTCCGTGTCGCCGTGGGCGTTCATCCACGCCTGACCGTCGGCGGTCGCCGCCGCGAAGTCCGGGGACCCTGCCCCTGACGCCTCGTTGAGCAGGGAGGCGATCAGTTGGTGTGCGAGGATCAAGCTCGCATCGCCCCGGGTCGGCGTGCGCAGCAGCGTCAGGAGCTCGGCTTGGCTGTAGCTCTCGCCGCCGACGGTGAGCCCGTCGGTGGGCCAGTGCTCTTCGTGGTTCTTCCAGTAGCCCTGGGTCAGGGTGCAGCCCGAGGTGCAGCAGGGCTCGTAGGCGATGGACCATCCCCAGCGTGGTCCATCGAAGGGCTCGCCGAGGGCCCAGGCCACTCGTCCGTCGACGACGACTCCATCGACCACCCGCAGCACCTCCGCGTGCACCGCGAGGGTCAGGGTGTCGCCGCAGGTAGCGCCGATGTCCGACAGGTCGATGACGAAGGTCGCATCACCGACCGGGGCGCCGGTGAAGTCCTGGTGGTACGGGAAGAGCGCCGGCATCGGGACGCCCCCGGGGGCCGTCGGTACCGGGCCGAGGCCCGCGTAGACGTTGGCCGAGAGGATCTGCCAATCCCCGGAGGTCGTGATGCGCAGAGCCAATTCGGCGTCGGTATTGATGACCTCGACCGTGCCGGCGTCCATGGTGCGGCCGGCGATTAGCGGCGTCTCGAGGTAAGCGCAAAACGCGTCGTCGCTCCACTCTACTTCGGTGAGGCTCCGGCTCTGGTCAGCCGCGTCGTCGGCCACGCAGCCACCGGCGAGGGGCAGCCCCAAGAGGACTGTCAGAAGGACTGTCAGAAGGACTTGGATGAGTTTTCCGAGCTTGTGCATGGTCCGGCCCTCCGCGTGGCGCCCACGACCTACATGTAGGCTCGATTGTCGGGGCGGCAAGTGCGTTCCCCCCTTTGGTGGCTCACAAGCCGATCAGGACGTGCTTCAGGAAGCTGATGAGCCAGATGACCCCGAGCACATAGACCATCCAGTCTTTTCGGAAGATCGCGATGGCGGCAAGCACCAGGATCGCCGGGACCCGGATCAGGAAGTTGCCGTCGTCGTTCCGGAATTGGGGCAGGAGGTGGAGGGCGACGAAGGCCGCCATGAAGGAGTAGGTCAGCCGCATGCGCGTATGAAACTCGTTCCTGTCCACGATGCCGTCGTGGTTGTCGTCCTTCACGAGGGAGTTGACGGCGAGGAGCAGCAGAAAGGGCCCGCTGAGGTCCAGCAGATAGGACACGTAGGAGTGATCTTCGCGGGCCATGAAGATCTCGAGAAAGTGGTAGATGTTCTATATCGCGACTACGGTGACGGCGACCACGGTGACCACGAAGGGCCCGTAGAAGTTCTTGAAGTCGAAGATGCGCTTCCATTGGCTCAGGAGCTGCGAAAGCGCGATTCCGTAAATGAGCAGCGGGATGAAGAGCAGGAACTCGATGATGTCCATGGGGCCGCGAGTCTGGGGCGCTGCGCAGTCAGACGCAAACCCGATGACGAGCTGTCGTCGTC
>Ga0164313_10002690_pt1 | contig 15887 bp, 18 predicted proteins | sample GuaBasSedimGuay4_FD_113735 | JGI IMG/M metagenome (GOLD analysis project Ga0164313, IMG submission 113735) | Subseafloor sediment microbial communities from Guaymas Basin, Gulf of California, Mexico - Guay4, Core 4569-4, 0-3 cm | ecosystem: Environmental > Aquatic > Marine > Hydrothermal vents... | reverse complement strand
TAACGCTTCTTCGCTAATGCCTTTAACATGTTTGCCCATTTGTTCCATGGATTCATTCAGAATCGATATGGCTAATGGCATAATGTCTTCCCTACGTTTGCGCAGTGGTGGTATTTCTACGGCAAAAGTGGCTAGACGGTAATATAGGTCCTGGCGGAATTTCCCGGTTTTTATATCATCCTCAAGATTACGATTAGTGGCTGCGATGATGCGAACATCAATGCTACGTCGGGTGTTACTGCCCAAGGGGCGTATTTCATTTTCCTGTAAAACGCGCAGCAGTTTGACCTGAAAAGCAGGGCTGGTTTCGCCGATTTCATCGAGGAAGATGGTGCCACCGCTGGCCAGTTCGAACATGCCGATGCGATCTTCGTTGGCACCCGTAAAGGCGCCGCGTTTATGGCCGAATAATTCACTTTCTAGTAATTCATCGGGTAGTGCGCCGCAGTTTTCCGCAATAAATATTTTGTCTTGTCGCAGACTGTTGTAATGCAGCGCGCGTGCACATAATTCTTTGCCAGTACCTGATTCGCCTGTAAGCAAGACGCTAACATCGAACGCAGCAACGTTTCTAATTAAATCACAGATATCATTCATACAGCTGTCAGGACTGCGAACAATGCCTTGATCCCAATCGTAACGTGCTTTTAATGCCTGACGTTTTTTAATCATAGCGGCATCGATCGTGTCGGGTTTGAGTTTTAATTCGACGGACAGTTGTGCGTTTTCACGTTGCAGTCGGAACAGATCGACAGCATTATTGAGTTTTGTAACTAATTCGTCTGGATGCCAGGGTTTGGTGATGTACTGGTAAATTCCGCCTTTGTTTACCGCATCGATAATATCTTCAGATTCGGCAAAACCAGAAATTATCATACGGATGATGTCTGGGTATTCATCACGAATCTTTTCGGTGAACTCAACGCCGGTCATTTCTGGCATGCGTTGATCACAGAGTAATACCTGTATCCATTCACGTTGCAATATGTCTTCGGCTTGTGAGATGGTATTGGCGATATGCACATCAAATTGATCGTCCAGAATTCGCTGGATGGACTCCAGTGAGCGCTGTTCATCGTCCAGAACCAGAATACTTGGTAAATCTGCCATTAGCTTACCTCAGCTACGTTGGTTGCAGTTTGTGTGGCCGAATTTGTAGTAGAGAGTTTTGGACGACCAATCAACCGTGTCTGATGAGCCAGTTTTATCCATTGATACCAGCCCTCCATGCCTTCGCCTGTGGTTGCTGATACCTGTAAAATCTGAATGCCGGGATTAACACGTTGTGCGAACTCGATACATTTATCAACATCGAAATCTAGATAGGGCAGCAGGTCAATTTTGTTGAGTAAGAGAAGGTCGGCTGCGAAAAACATATCGGGATATTTTATCGGTTTATCTTCGCCTTCGGTGATAGATAGGATGGCGACTTTGTGCGCTTCACCAAGATCGAAAGCGGCAGGGCAAACTAGATTGCCGACGTTTTCAATCATCAAAACCGACGCATCTTCTGGTGATAAGTGTTCAATTGCATGGCCGACCTGGTGTGCGTCAAGATGACAACCTTTACCGGTATTAATTTGTATGGCGGCAACGCCAGTTGCGCGAATGCGATCGGCGTCTTGAGTCGTTTCCTGATCACCTTCGATAACCGACAACGGTATCTCATCTTTAAGGTCGGTGAGTGTTCGTGTCAGTAATGTTGTTTTTCCAGATCCAGGGCTGGAAACCAGATTGAGCGTTAGCATTCCTTTACTGGCAAACAAGCGTCGGTTCTCATTGGCGTATTCATTATTTTTTCCGAGAATATCCTGTTCCACCTGAACCATACGTGCCTGGCTCATACCGGGTGCATGAGCATGCGCCGGGCCGTGTCCGTAATGGTGATCGTGTCCTTGCTGCTCAGAACCGTGATGTTCATGTTCCTCATGCTCATGAGGATGGTCGTGATTGTGCCCATGTTCATGAGAGTGATTATGGCTGTGTTTATGATCGTGAGGGTGATGGTCATGGTCTTGACCTTCTATCTTGCTCTCACCTTCGCCGCATCCGCATACTGTACACATTATTCTACCTCCAGTTCTTTAATTTTCATCTCGTCGCCACCAGTTACCTGTAGTTGAAAACCACCACAATCCGGGCATTCATCGAAGCGTTGTTTAACATTGACTGTTTTTGCGCAGTGCATGCACCAGGCATTGCCGGGTACATTGATAATTTGTAATTTTGCACCATCGGCCAGTGAGTTCCGGGTCACCACATCAAAGCTGAATAACATGGCTTCCGGTTCGACACTGGATAAATCACCTATCTCTAGCCAGACAGTCATGACTTTACTAAAGCCTTGTGTTTTGGCTTCGGTTTGTAGTACCTGTAACACACCTTCACAGAGCGACATTTCATGCATCAGTGAATCCTCAACTGATAACCGACACAGGGGTCGATAGCATTGATGACCAGGTGAGCTAGTTGCTCTAGTTCGTCTTTGTTATGGTTATCATTGTTAGCTAAACTGCCAAGGCTTTTTGCAACCAGCCCTTGTGGGTGAAAATTCCACTCAGTCGGTGCCAATATCTGGTATTTGCTGATAACACCTTGTTCGATTTTAACGTGGTGAATTAAGCGGCCGCGAGCAGCTTCAATTTGTGTCATGCCTGGCACCGTATTTTTGACCATTGCCTTGTCAGCAGTGTTGGTTAATTGGTGTAACATTTTTCGTAATTGCTGAGGGATATTTGCCAGCTCCACTAGTCGAGCCACCCAGCGAGTGATTAATGTGTTGTCAAACTCTTGACGTAATGCCTGTATCAGCGGTTGTTCAAATTGGCGTGAGAGTGTTGTTGTTTCATAACACTGTCCTTGCCACTGTGGTTGAGCGATAAACTGTTCGGCATTGCTGGCATTGAATTTTTCAAGTAAATAAGCTTCGTCCAGTTCAGGTAATTGTTTGCAATCCGTCAGTCCCTGTGAAGCCCAGCCTTGTTCACAGATAAAGTTTATTGAATTAGCAGCAATGCTGTCACATTGCTGAGACCATTGATGCAAGGCATGAATGTCTGTCATTTTTAACCAGTCTTGTGTGGTCTGACAAAATACGTGTTGTTGCAGATATTGATCCAGTTGGTCGATGAGATAATCGACATCGTTAAACCGTGCATTCAATTTGCTGTCCAGACTTAATGCTTCACTGTTGTGAAACAGTGCTGCTTTAAATTCCCCTAGCATCTGACTAATGTAGGGCAGGTTATTATTGTCGGTTTTCAGATTAAACAATTGTGGCCAGTCGATGAAAAGGCGGAACAGGTGTTCTTTGGCATTTTCTACTAATACCAGCATGTCGCGGGCGGTTTCCATTTCAGGTTCACTATCAATTTTCAGATTCTGTTCAATTACTGTAAGCGCGGCACGTGATTGCGCGATGCCGCAAATACTGAAAAGCAACGGTATTATGTCTAATACCTGTTCGGGCGTTTTACCAATAAATAATTTTGTTGCGTGTAGCGGGCGGCTGGAACTCAACTCAACACGTGCACCTTTATTGCGATGCGGGTAAAGGTCGATATCAAGTTGTCCTTCGATATTTTCCATACTAATTGTTTTGTGACTCGTTTGTTATTTTGGTATCTGTAGATGAAGGAGTAACCTTTTTTGTCGCAACTGTTTCTTCATCATCTTCCAGCATCAGCGCACCACGTAATAATCGGCGGCGGCTGACGGGTTCTTCCATTCTCTCTTTAAGTGGTTTGCGCGGTGGTGCTTCAGCTTTTGCTTTAGCTGCAGCTTCTTTGGCAGCAATTTTGTCAGGATGTTCTTCTGTGCCGTCCCAGATAGCTTCGAGCTGTGTGGAGTCGATGTCGACTTCTTCGACGTTTTCAATGTTCATTAATTCCTTGATGACGATTTCAGCGGTTTCGACGGCTGCGGCATCACAGGTAAATTCAAACATGGGTGAGAATAGTGAGCACATCTGGTATTTGCCAATGTCAGGTTCATAGCCGACCAGAAACTGATAGTTACCTGAAGGAAAAGTATGTTTGCTTGAACTTGTTTCCTGCATGTCATCCCAGTTTTCAGACTCGCCAGGTAACAGCATCAGGTTCATAAACCAGGGAGTAATCATTATGCACAGATAGGAATTCTGCCAATGTTGAAAACCAATTGCCCGTACTTTAATCTTGTTATTGATGATAGGGACATCATTCATCCGTTCCTTGTATATAGTATTAAATGTTGTCTCTAGTAATGCTACTTTGCTTTCAAGAATGTGGAGATCGACAGGTTCAACGGGTTTGGGCGCAGCGACCTGGGTTTTAACTTTTGGCACTGCTAATGTCGCAGTTTCCGGCGTAACTATTGGCGTTACTATTTCTGATGCTTGTGTTTCAGTTGCTAACATTTCAACTGTATTAGTCTTTGATGGCTTAACAGCAGCGACAGTATTTTCAGTAGGAGCCTGTGTAGTCATTTATTAAAGCACCATGAAGTCCACTTTTTTGCCGTCACACTCTGGGCAGGTCCAGTGATTAGGTAATTTTGAAAAGGGTGTGCCGGGTTCCACCTGCCAGTAATCATCGCCTTTTTCAGGGTCGTAAACATACCAGCAAATTTTGCATTCGAGTCGCGTATCATCGGCTATCTTACTGACATCTCCGCCAAATGAGCCTGGGATATGTTGTTCGTTCATGCTGTTTTGCACTCTATTTTTCAATGATGGATTAACGATAGATTTCAAGAATTTCGTCAAGACGTTCCGCACTGTCTTCAAGGTCTTCTTGAGAGGCACAGGCAACTTCGGGAACCTTGCTTATTTCTAAGGTGTTAAGTATCAAAGTGTCTTGTGAATTGAAATATTGTACCCACCAGACATTTTTGGTTTTTGTGCTGCTGATGCGACAGTTACCATAACCGCGTGACAGGATGATAACGGGGCCTATGCCTAAGCTGTTAGATAAGAATTTAATGTCTTCTTCGGTATGTGGTAGTAAAGACAGATTGATAACATGTACTAAACCGTCAGTTTCGTACTCAGGAAGCTTGTCGCTAATCTCGGCTAATAATGGTGCTGCATTGTATACATCTTCTGGGATGGTAAGTTTGGATACATCGAGTCTTTCCGCTGCTCCATCAAATGCCAGTTCACTAACAACACCGGGTATGCCTGCAATTTCCATGGTATCGTGGATGACATTGTCTTTTTCGTCTGTGTACTGTACACGCCAAACACCGGCTAATACCGATTCCTGAATCCTTGCATTAATGCTGCCGTTGCACTGTACGCTGACTTCGCCGTTACCGAGCAACTGGTTATAGAAAATCCGGTTCTGGTCATCAAGGTGATCAAGTTCAATAACACGGGCTTTTTCGCCGGCACGATAAGTCTGCAATGCTTTAAGCATATCTTCGGTCATGGCGATAGCCGGTTCCAGTCCTTCGACTTCTTCGACTTCGGGTATCATTGGTGCTTCAAATGTGGTCATACCAGAAGGCATGTCCATAAAGGTCATTTCTGCACCATCAGTGTCAGCGGGTTGTGAGCCTGGGCCGGTAACAGCGGTATTTGCGATGGAGGAAGATGATTCAACCATTACGGGTATTTCAATTTTTTTCATGGGATTTACCTTAGCTGCTGCAGTTTGAAGTTGAAGCGGTTTCGATTGGTACGCCAATGCCAGCGACTTTCTTAGGGCCATCGGTTAAAAAGGCATTGATCTGGACGATGTAATCATTCCAATCCTGCACGCGACTAATTGCGCCAAGGTATTCGCCTTTGCGTAAAAAAACTAACGTCGGCCATTCTCTAAAGTCGTAACGTGCCTGTAATTTACGCTGAGAATCTTGTTCGATGACGGCGGCGTTAAAACGATTGCCATACTCCTTAACCAGCTCAGGCAAAATCATGGCAACATCATCACTTTCTGGAAACCGGGTTGGGTTTTCGGTAAAAAATAAAACACACTCTTCTTGTGATTGAACGAATTCATCGATGTTATCGACATTCAATACTGGATAATTATATTGTTCGATCATTGTTTTAATAAGTGGTGATGGCATTTTAAATGGTCTCTTTAGTGTTCTCGATTTTAAGTTTTTCTTCGTTGTTTTTCTCTGTTCGTAATTTTTCCTGGCTTTGCTCAAACGCAATCAGGGATGGGGGTTTAGGTGGCTCACGGTCAATTAAGTCGGCGAATAATGCTTCAATAGAATCGGTGTCGAGGCTTTTGGTTGACATGTTTGCATCAGTTTCCATAATTAAGTCAACGGCTTTTACTGCGGCTGCAATTTTTATGGCGTTTTCCTCGGTGAGTACTTCTCTTGCGCTCTTTAAAAAGACTAGTACCCATGTGTCGATGGGTAGATCGCCAACCAATAAAGTGTCAACATTTCTGGTGATGCCCATGCCTTCACAGATAGCGTAGCCAAAACCTTTCTCTTTAATTTGCATTGGTAATCCAATGCACATTAGTATTTTCCTCGGTGGTCTATATCGCAACCGATAACTTCTTCAGTCTCTAGTGGATGAGGTTTATATTCGATAGTAAATTCTGTGGAATTTAATACTCTGTCATCACCAATACGGCTGGCGTCTTTAGCGGAAGGGCGATTGCCTTCATAACTATCTGAGCTGACTTCGTTGCCAGCGAGTAAGTGTTCGTCAGTAAGTGGATGTTCGCGTTTTGTTGCCAGCGCATCAAATTGTTCTAACCATTGCAGTGCGGCTTCGATAGCTGGTTTGATTTGTAGGCGCGTGGTTTTATGCAGTCCACCACCAAAATCTTCCAGATCGACGGGTTGTACACCAACGAGTAGTAGATGTTCAGGGTAGCGCCCCAACATATCGGCCATCATCAACACTTCCTGGAAACCGGTCTGATGCAGGCTCATTTTTTTTACGCCCATAAACTTGGGTACATCATCGCCTTGAATCAATTTCATTTCACCTGGTTTCAGGTTGTAGTCAATGGCATCAAACACCACCAGAATATCTGCTGCTTCGACAAATTGAACCAGATAGATACCCTGAGTGCCACCATCCATGACGGTAACGTTGTCTTCAAATTGATAATGTTGGTTTAATTGTTCAACAGCTCTAACGCCAAAACCTTCATCAGCCCACAAGATATTGCCTATACCTAGAATAAGTACTTGTTTTTTCATAGTTTTTTATAGGTAAGTTGATTAACTGGTAACTAATGTTACATATTTTTATTAAAATGTAAACAAAGTTTGCGGATTTAAAAAATTAACATTAATCAATAAATGCAAAGTAGCTAACCGGTTGCTATGGGTGCGTGGTAAAGAGGTTTGCTAAATCTGGTGGTTAAAAAATGCTAATAAGCAGCTAATTTATTGATTTATAGATGTTTGTCAAAGATGGCATTATTTATGCTTTCCATGTTCTAGTATCGAGAATTAAAACACCGTCAGGGGAGAAATCGATGACCGAAACTTTTTATGATGTGATGCGCCGACAGGGCATTACCCGCCGGAGCTTTTTAAAGTTCTGTAGTTTAACGGCAGCGGCCATGGGTTTAAGCCCTGCATATGCTGGCAAAATTGCGGAGGCGATGGAGACTAAGCCACGTATCCCAGTACTTTGGTTACATGGACTAGAGTGTACCTGTTGCTCGGAGTCGTTTATTCGTTCAGCACATCCATTAGCAAAAGACGTCATCCTTTCCATGATTTCACTAGACTATGACGATACCATCATGGCAGCGGCCGGTCATGAAGCTGAAGCGATTGTTGAAGAAATCGTAAGAGAGCACAAAGGTAAATACATTCTTGCCTGTGAAGGTAATCCTGGCTTAGAACAGGAGCATACCGGTGGTATGTCATGTATTATCGCCGGCAAGCCTTATGTAGACCAGCTAAGACATGCAGCGAAGGATGCGATGGCAATCATCTCCTGGGGTTCGTGTGCTTCATGGGGTTGTGTGCAGGCAGCTGCGCCAAATCCAACGGGTGCTACGCCTATTCATAAAGTGCCTGATATCGGTAACGCACCAATTATCAAAGTACCGGGTTGTCCGCCAATTGCTGAAGTAATGACGGCAGTTATTACTTACATACTGACTTTTGAAAGACTGCCTTCACTGGACCGTCAGGGTCGACCAAAAATGTTCTACAGTCAGCGTATCCATGATAAGTGTTACCGTCGGTCACATTTTGATGCAGGTCAATTCGTTGAAAAATGGGATGATGAAGCTGCACGTAAAGGATACTGTTTATATAAAATGGGCTGTAAAGGTCCGACAACTTACAACGCTTGTTCAACCATTCGTTGGAACGGCGGCCTTTCATTTCCAATTCAGGCGGGCCACCCATGTATTGGTTGCTCCGAAGATGGTTTTTGGGATAAAGGCGGTTTCTATAACCGCTTGAGCGGAATTCATCAATTTGGTATTGAAGCGAATGCTGACGATGTCGGTATCGGTGCTGCAGCCGTAGTTGGCACGGCTGTTGCTGCTCACGCAGCAGTATCAGCACTTAAGCGATCACAACAGAAAGGGGATCAAGAATAATGAGCGTTATACAAACACCTAACGGTTATACGTTAGATAACTCAGGCACGCGTCATGTCGTTGACCCTGTTACTCGAATCGAAGGGCACATGCGTGCTGAAGTAAATATAGATTCGAACAATATAATTACCAATGCAGTGTCTAGCGGTACTATTTGGCGTGGATTAGAAGTTATTCTTAAAGGTCGTGATCCGAGAGATGCATGGGCATTTGTACAGCGCATTTGTGGTGTTTGCACAGGAACGCATGCATTAACATCTGTGCGATCAGTGGAAGATGCTTTGGGTATTAATATTCCAGAAAATGCCAATAGCATTCGAAATATTATGCAGTTGTCATTGCAGGTACATGATCATTTGGTGCATTTTTATCATTTGCATGCGCTAGATTGGGTTAATCCTGTTAATGCTTTAAAAGCAGACCCTAAAGCAACTTCTTTGTTACAGCAGCAAGTTTCTCCGCATCATCCTCACTCATCTCCAGGTTACTTCCGTGACGTGCAGAATCGTTTGAAAAAATTTATTGCATCTGGCCAATTAGGCCCATTTAAAAATGGCTACTGGACCAATCCTGCTTATCTGCTTCCACCTGAAGCAGACTTAATGGCTGTCACTCATTACTTAGAAGCATTAGATTTCCAGAAAGAAATCATGAAAACCCGTACCATCTTCGGTGGTAAAGATACCCATCCTAACTGGACAGTTGGTGGTGTTCCGTGTCCAATTAATGTAGACGGTACCGGTGGTGTTGGCGCACTGAACATGGTTAATCTTAATCAGGTGCATGAAATCCTGAAACAGTCTAAAACCTTTATTGATAATGTATACATCCCTGATATTCTGGCAGTTGGTCAGTTCTACAAAGGCTGGTTATATGGTGGCGGTCTATCCGGTTCAAATGTGTTGGCTTACGGTGATATTCCAGATAAAGCGAATGATTACTCAGCCGATAACTTGATGATGCCTCGCGGCGCGATTATCAACGGTGACTTGAGTAAGGTTCACGAAGTGGATCTCCGTGACCCCGAGCAGATTCAGGAATTTGTTCCTCACTCTTGGTATAAGTACCCTGACGGCGTTAAAGGGCTGCACCCTTGGGATGGTATTACTGAGCCAGACTATGATGTTAGTACAGCGAAAGGCACGTCTCAAAATATTGAAGAACTTGATGAAGGAGCTTCATACTCTTGGATTAAAGCACCTCGTTGGAGAGGTCATGCGATGGAAGTAGGGCCGCTGGCTCGATACGTTGTGGGTTATGCACAAGGTCATGAGTACTTCACAGAGCAAATTAATATGACTTTGAAAACACTTGATGTTCCTGTAACGGCTTTATTTTCCACGTTAGGTCGTACAGCAGCGCGAGCACTGGAAGCACAGTGGGCAGCAGATCAGCAGTTGTATTTCTTTGACAAGTTAATGACAAACATTAAGAACGGTGATAGTTCAACTCATAGTGGAGAGATGTGGGACCCTAAAGATTGGCCAGCAGAAGCTAAAGGTGTTGGTTTTACTGAGGCACCACGTGGTGCATTGGCTCATTGGATTAAAATTAAGGACACTAAAATTGAAAATTACCAATGCGTTGTACCGACGACCTGGAATGGTTCGCCTCGGGATGAAGCCGGTAATATAGGTGCATTCGAAGCTTCGATGATGAATACTAAAGTTGAAGTACCGCATGAACCGGTTGAGATTCTTCGTAATATTCATAGTTTCGACCCATGTTTGGCATGTTCCACACATGTTATAAGTGAAGAAACCAAAGAAGAAATCGCAGTCGTTGAAACCGGACCTATTGGTTCATAACTGGAGGGTATGCTATGACATTAATGGCAACGAAAGCCCATAGTGAACCGGCAGTCTATGTCTACGAGGCGCCATTACGCCTCTGGCACTGGATTAATGCCTTTTCAATATTGATACTGGCTTTGTCAGGTTACTTTATCGCCTCACCGTTTCCTACGATGCCTGGTGAGGCAAGTGGTGGGTACAGTGGTGAAGCTAACTATTTAATGGGTTATATTCGCTTCGCGCATTTTGCCGCAGCGTATATATTTATCATTGGATTTTTAGGCCGGATTTACTGGGCCTTTGTCGGTAATGAACACGCTAGGCAAATATTTTTACCGCCGATATTCAGCGGTGAATTCTGGGAAGGGGTTTGGCATGAAGCGAAATGGTATATGTTTATTGCCAAAGAGCCTCGTAAATATACCGGCCACAATCCGATGGCCGTTATCTTCATGCATGTGATGTTGGTGTGGGGCTCGGTATTTATGATCTTTACCGGTCTTGCTCTGTATGGTGAAGGTGCGGGATATGACAGCTGGCAGTATACTTATTTCAGTGGCTGGATAATTCCATTATTTGGACAGAGTCAGGATGTTCATACTTTCCATCATTTAGTTATGTGGGTAATTATTACGTTTGTGATAATGCATATCTATGTGGCTATTCGTGAAGACATCATGTCTCGTCAGAGTTTGGTAAGCACCATGATTAGCGGCTGGCGTACCTTTAAAGATAGTCGTGATGTTGATGATGGGCACTAATAATTAGTCGTTAACGAGTACTAGCAAAAGTAGGTGGTCACTCCTGACCCGCCTATTTTTATCGCGGCCTTCGAGCCGCGTTTTTTTTAATAATTTTTTAACTGTAGTTGAACAGTTTTAGTTAAAGAGAAATATATGAATTTAGATAGAGTCAGTTCTGGTAGAAATGTACCTAATGAAATTAATGTCATCATTGAAATTCCTTCACATGCTGATCCAGTCAAGTACGAGTTGGATAAAGAAACTGGCGCTATGTTTGTCGACCGTTTTATGTCTACCGCGATGCACTATCCGTGCAACTATGGTTATGTGCCGCATACATTATCAAAAGATGGCGACCCAGTAGATGTACTAGTGCTTTCACCAGTACCACTAATCTCAGGCTCTGTCATCGCCTGTCGACCTGTAGGTGTTTTATTGATGGCGGACGAGGCAGGCGATGATGCCAAAGTATTATCAGTGCCGATTGATAAATTAAGTAAAACTTATCGCAAGGTTGATAGTTATCGTGACTTAAATGAAGAACTATTGAATCAAATTTCTCATTTCTTTGAACACTACAAAGATCTAGATGAGGGTAAATGGGTTCGTATTGAAGGTTGGGGCGGTGTTGATGAAGCCAAACAGGAAATATTAGATAGTATCAAGATGTATCAGGATGAGCCGGAAAAACCGAATTTTTAATATAATTAATATGCTGAGGCATTTGGTTGTAAGTAATTTTAAGTTATCTGGATATTTAAATTTATTAAAACTTAATGCGAGCTAAAATTAAGGAGATGAGGTATGTACGCATGTTTCGGATGCAAGCTTTTTTAGTGGGTTTTAGTTGATAGTTCTTAAAGTGATTTTGCTACTAATCGTTTCGGTTTCAGTTAATGCTGATGAGGTGATACTCACTGATGAAAAAAATAACGCTGGTGCTGTGCTGCTAAATCAAAAATATCGCGAATGCCTGGCTCTTGTCGATAAAGTAACTGTGCAACGATTTATCGATAAGGGTATGGAGCTAAACAAAACCATTGCTTCACTCTGTGAGATAAATAATAGAAATGCTGCTCAGAATTACGCTGTTGGATTTGCTTTGGAAATTCAACACTCGAATGATATAGTATCGTTTAAACAATGTAGTCAAATCGCAGCCGGATCAAATATTGAATTGCGAAAAATATTAAAAACGTACTTTATTTCAGATCTACGTTTTAAGCATATTTGTGATTAGCATTTGCCTGGTAATTTTCCCATGTTTTAAGTGCACCGATAAACATTAAAAGTTCATTGAAAATATTATGAGTAAGGATGTGAAAGTAGCAGAAACACTATTTAATAAATTGAAATTAATTAGCAGTCCGCCGACTGAAGAAACATTTTCTGAAATAGAAAAACATAAAATTGAGTTAAGTCCGCTACTGCTTAAAGAAATTGCCGATTTTTCAGATAATCCTAAGGCAGTTGAACGGCAAGGCAAGAGTTATATACGACATATTATCTCTCTTTTTATTCTTGCATCTTTTCGTAATAAAGAAGCTTTTCCGTTAATCATTAAACTGATCTCCAGGCCGGGAGATGAGATAGTACAACTTACAGGTGAAGTCTTTACCGAGGCATTAGGAAGAATTCTAGCGTCGGTATATAGTGATGACTTACAGCCAATCAAGTCGGTTATCGAAAACGAAAGTTTAAATCCATGGATTCGAGCCGCAGCACTCGATAGTTTCATGGTGTTATGGAAAGAGGATGTGCTCAGTAGAGACGAAGTCATCGCTTATTTAAAAGAGTTAATGGAAGGCAAATTGGAGCAGTCACCTGGTTACGTCTGGGACAGTATTGCTTTGATAGCATATGATTTACATCCCGGTGAACTTGAAGATTTGTTGCGAATGGCCATTAGTAAAAAACTGATTGCACCGATGGTACTGAATGCGAAATCATTAACAGCTTGCGTAAAGGAAGATGTAAATATGGCTGTTAAAAATAAAGATCAAGTTGTTGATGGTTACATAAAAGAACCGATCAAAGAACTGACTTGGTGGTTGTACCCAGACGAGGAGGCACTCGATAAAGGTATGGAATATGCCAGCGTCGGTGTGCCAATTGTAGATAAAAAAGTCGAACCGGGTGAACGCTCAGCACCGATGGGCTGGCGTGGAAATTCGCCAGTGGTTAAAGCTAAAACAAAAGTTGGTCGAAATGATTCTTGTCCTTGCGGCAGTGGTAAAAAATACAAAAAGTGCTGTGCTGCTCATTGAATAAAACGACTAATGAATAGTAAGTGGCTATTAGTAAGTCATGAAAGTATTACAAATTGAAAGAGTTATTTATTTTTCAATCAGTGTTTCGGTAAGATTGACTCAAGTTTCATCGGTTCATTATAAGTGTTGGTATGTCCACCCGTAATCAGACGGGTAATAGGTGAATCTAAGGGCGTTTTCCCTGGGTTAATTCCGGCTTTTTCACATAGCTCTCCCCAAGTCTTTAATGTTTCACTCATTTGGTGACTGACTTCGATTGTTTTCTTGTTTTCTTTACAGTGATAGTCGTAAATAGCCATATATGTCCCACGCTGTTCCTATATTTAATGCCACAGTTTTCTTGCCCGATGTTTAATGTTAGCTTATTTTCTTCTAATGATATAGTGATGTGACAACCTTTTCAATTCGTCATCATGTTCACTGTAGTATGGTTGTATTATGCTAGAGATTGGTATCAAAATTTTAATCTGGCTTGTGCCTGTAGTGACTGCGATTACATTGCATGAAGTCGCACACGGTGCAGCGGCATATCATTTAGGTGATGCTACTGCTAAACGAGCTGGACGCTTGAGCATCAACCCATTTAAACATATAGATCCTGTTGGCTCACTTTTTATACCGGTCTTTTTATTCTGGTTCAGTGGTTTTATTTTTGGCTGGGCCAAACCCGTTCCAGTGAATCAGAAAAATCTCAATTATCCTGACCGTGACATAATTTGGGTGGCTTTAGCCGGACCTATAGCTAATTTTTTTATGTCCATTATCTGGGCAGTTATTATGAAATTAGGTTATGTGATATCAGGGATTCAACCTGATATTGGTTCGATATTCATTTATATGGGCGCAGCCGGAATTTTTATAAATGCGGCTATCATGATACTGAACCTGTTACCTTTGCCACCATTAGATGGTGGTCGTATCTTCAGAGGATTGCTACCAAAACAATATGGACTTATCTTAGGAAAAGTAGAGCCTTGGGGACTTTTGATACTGTTGGTAATGATTTTTGCCGGGGTAATTGCAAAAATAGTATGGCCATTGATGGTAGTAGAGATGGCTGCTGTCACTTATCTAGTTGATACTCCAGCAGGGCTATTTCTTAATGCATTACGCTACCTGCTTGGAGATTCTGATTTGGTTTCTTAGATTTTTCCACGACTTCACTACACATCGCTAACTTAAAGAGTAGCTAGATCACAACTACCTAATATTTAATGTTGATTGCAAGGATTACATGTTTTTGCTGGTTATTTGTAGTTCAATGCGATATTACATCAGTATTTATAATACGAAACTAGTAAGAAAAAATGAAATATATTAGTGAATAACTACCGTGTCTGTAAATGTCCGTTATCGATGAAATTCTAGATGTCAGAAAATAACGGCCAATGTCGCTTAATGATTGTCTACAGAAGTCACTGTGATAATTGCGAAAGTCTCTTGTTGGCTTACTCAGTATTTAAACTAAATATCTTGAGTGACTGTTTCAAGGCGTTTTAATTATCCATCTCAAACGTAAGTTGTAACACTAGTCATAAACCATTTATATCATGTGGCAGATTAAGTCCGATCTGCAACAAGTAATCTACTTGTTTTTGAGTCTGACCGGCCCCTTGTTTTCTGGTCGTTTGCCTTCAATATCTGCATAAAAATCAGAAATGATTTTCATGTCAGCTTCAATGTCACCACTAGGGTATAACACTGACTTGAGTCCCAGTGTTTTATTCTTATAGTTAAGATAGCCAAGGCATATCGGGACATTAGCGGCCATTGCGATATAATAAAAACCGCTTTTCCAGTATTTGGTTTTCGAGCGTGTTCCTTCTGGTGAAATGGCCAATGCCATGTTATCCGTTTGTTTAATCTTTTCTGTGATCTGGTCAATGAAACCGTTTGAAGCAGCTCGGTCTACCGGGATGCCACCTAAGGCAGTAAAAAAATAATGTAATGGACCGCGAAACATTTGTATTTTCGCCACCCAGTAAATCTTTACATCAAGTGTCCAGAAGGTGAGTAGGCCAAGTGGAAAATCCCAGTTACTAGTGTGTGGTGCGCCGATAAGGATAAATTTTTTTTCTTTGGGTATGGTGACGTCCAGTTTCCAGCCTAAAATTTTGAGTACTATTTTTGATATTGAACTAAGCATCTTGAGAGAAAATAAAATTATTTATCCCAGTTGTTTTGTTTTGCGTTGTGCAGTTTTTTATAGCATTCCAGTAATTTCTTGTGCTCTTCGAAACCATCGAGGCTAAGCCCCGGGCTGTGCAGGCCATGGAACACCTCGGTACCATCAAGTATCTTGCGACATATCGAAACATATTCTGGCCCGTATAATTTATCAAGCCCGACAGCAAAATCTTTATTGTCGCGAGACTCATCCAGTTCGATTTCCAGCAGAACCTTCTGACAGTTGTAGATATGCAGACGACACACGGTAAGTTGATCCATGTGTAGGCACCAGTCGACCCAGTTTAATGCTTCTTCGAGGTTGCCACCGGCTAGACATAACATGGCTTTCAATTCACCAATACGAAGTCCCGCCCATACAGAACCATGGTC
>Ga0164313_10002689_pt1 | contig 15891 bp, 7 predicted proteins | sample GuaBasSedimGuay4_FD_113735 | JGI IMG/M metagenome (GOLD analysis project Ga0164313, IMG submission 113735) | Subseafloor sediment microbial communities from Guaymas Basin, Gulf of California, Mexico - Guay4, Core 4569-4, 0-3 cm | ecosystem: Environmental > Aquatic > Marine > Hydrothermal vents >... | reverse complement strand
AGTACCTTTCGAAGGGATTCCCTGGCGGGCTCCCATTCTTCATTCTGATAGTAGAGGTCGGCCTGAATACTGTATGCCCTGGCATCATCCGGATGGGTACTGATAAGAATATTTGCCAGTTCGGTAGCCTCAACCTTCTGCTCATCATAGTATTCTTTTACTGTGAAATATGCCAGCAGGATCTGGATCTTGGTATCAATATCGAGGAATGGATTGGAAAAGCCAAGCTTGAGGTGCTCAAAAGATTTTTCCGTATCGCCTCTTTTCCTGTAATAGTCGGAAAGGGATATCTGAATATATGCATTTTCAGGATCCTGTTCTGCAATGGCCAGGTATGTTTCCAGGGCCTTTTCATCCATGTCATTGGCCAGGTATAGTTCGGCGAGGATAGCTTTATACCTGCTTTCACCGGGCCAGGCCAGGCAGAGGGCTTCCACCTCACGTATTGCCTCTGCAGGATTATCGAGCCGCAGCCATATCTTTTGCTTCTGTATGGAGATTTCTTCAGTTACTCCGATCATCTCCTCTATCCTGTTATATGTTTGTATCGATTTTTGGTAATTGCCAACCAGCAGGTGTGTCAAAGCCAGGTCGTAGAGGTATTCCAGGTTGCCGGGGTATAAGGCAACCATCTTATTGATCACCTCTATCGATTTATCGAATTGCATGTTTTCCTGGTAGAGATCCGACAGTAGTTTCAGGTACCATACATTTTCAGGCCCGTATTGTACAGCCTTTTCAGACCATTCGAGGGCCAGGTCTGAATTATTTTGGATCCGCTCAATGCGTGCCAGCTCATACATGGAGGCAGCATCTTCGGGATCCAGCACAAGGCATTCCAGGAACAGATCTTTGGCTTTTTTGAGCTTACCCAGAAGCTTATTGCTGTTGGCTTCAAGGAAAAGGGCTGTATTTTCCTGCCTGTGTTTGTTCTTGTTTTTTCGATCAGCCTTCTGGGCTATACCATCAACAGGAAGGAGCATGCTTCCTCCTGCAAAACAAATGATCAGGATATAGGGGAGTATCTTCTTTATGTGTATCAACATCTAGTCTCGTTTCGTACAAAAATTCAACGCTTTTTCAGAGCAGCTAATTGTGCTGGACTCGGCTCAATCCACTGATCCGGCCAAAATTACTAATAAAATTGCTTGGGTATGCCTGGCAGACAGGAAACATGCTCTAGGCCATCAACAAAGTTATCCCTCTGTTAAGGTAATGTCAAGTGTCAATGATTATCTAATAATCAAAGGGGTACTGATAGTGTTGCTCTCATTAAGGGCCCGGTCAATAATGTAGGCGTCAAACTTAATGGTATCGTAAATGGAATTGAAATTGTAAATGAAGAGAGTATCGAAAATATCTCCGCTGATGGCTTTATTGATCCCATCGGGAGTAAGATTGGGGATGCGTGCACTCAGTGTGAGGGTATCATATTGTTCGGTTTGAGGATTAAACCAGAGAATGGGTACCTCTTTGATCTCACCGTTTTGCATTTCGAAATAGGTGATGATCAGGTTATAGTGATAGTCTGAGGAAGCATTGAATGGAGGCAGTGTGTCGCCACTGTTTAATCCAATGTCCCCATCACCATCTTCAAAAGTGAAATGCAGCACACCACGGTCATAAATGTCCAGGTCAGGATTATAGATGGAGGTAAAATTCTGATACTCTATGCTGGGAATATCCGGGAACTGTTTTGGTTTTTTGCATGAAGCAATCACTATCATCAGGATGATAAGCAGAAATAACTGTATTTTTGAAGCGAGCCTCATGCAGGGATTATAATATGTAAAATTACAAAATTTAAATTGTCTGCCCCCAAGCATATCGATAAGTTAAAGGAAATGGTCTTTCACGACCTATCCCCTACCACTTTTAACGACTTGGCGCTGGAATTATTTCGCTACCAGTCGAAGGAGAATTTACTTTATGCTGACTATCTCTCTCATCTGGGCGTAAAGCCCAATAAGATCATGGACCCTCGCCGAATTCCCTTTCTTCCAATTGGGTTTTTCAAGAATCATAAGGTAATATCGGGCATTTTTGATGAAGAGATCATTTTTACAAGCAGTGGTACCGGTGGGATGCAGGCGGCCCGTCATTATGTAAAGGAGCTTTCCTTGTATGAAAAAAGCTTCATGCATGCTTTCAAACATTTTTATGGCAGGCCGGAGGAATACCGCATCCTTGCCCTGCTGCCATCATATCTGGAAAGAGAAGGATCGTCACTGGTATACATGACTGATAAGCTGATCAAGGCAGGTGGGCATAAGGAAAGTGGTTTCTTTTTAGATGAGCACGATGCGCTGGCTGAACGACTGAGGTTCCTGTCGTTGAAGGGCATGAAAACCATACTACTGGGTGTGTCATTTGCACTGCTTGATTTTGCAGAGGCTTATTCTTTCGCGCCGCGAGATAATATGATCGTTATGGAAACCGGTGGCATGAAAGGCCGTAAGGAGGAGCTCACCAGGCAAGATCTTCATCAGCGCCTTAAAGAAGCATTTCAGCTATCTGCGATACATTCAGAATATGGTATGACGGAATTGCTGTCGCAGGCATATTCTGTGGGTGAAGGCCGCTTTATGACACCCCCATGGATGAAAGTTTTTGTTCGTGATATCCAGGATCCTTTCAGTATACTCCCGACAGGGGAAACCGGGGCTCTCAACATTATTGACCTGGCCAACATCTTCTCCTGTGCATTTATCGAAACCCAGGACCTTGGGCGGGTCCATGCTGATGGTACCTTCGAGGTACTGGGACGGGCAGATCACAGCGATATTCGTGGATGCAGCCTTTTGGTGTATTAAAAAACCCTTCCACCGGATCCGGCAGAAGGGTTCAAATCAAAAATGCTTTTTCTATTTAATGACCAGCTTTTCAGTGAAACTGAAATCTGCAGCCTCAACAGAGAGGATATACAGCCCCTTAGGATTGTTGCTTAACTCAATATTCACTACTTCTCCTGCCATCATGTTGGTGTTGAGTGTAAACACTTTTTCACCGATGACATTATACACATTGATAGTAGAATTCAGCACACTTTCTGTTACCAGAATATTAAAGTTCCCCGTGTTAGGATTGGGATACACCTCCATACTGTTCCCTGCAGCCGGCTCGCTGATTCCGACGTTATGGTCGACGTTCACATCGAATCCTTCAGAGAAAAGGCCATCTCCGCAATTATTCATGGCTCTCACTGAGATGGTGGCTGTGCCAACAAAAGATGTGTTCCAGAGAATGGTCCCAGCCGGTCCGATGCCACTGAATGAGCCTGCCTCGATGGGATCCACTGCCCATTCGTAATATTCGGCATAGGGTACAGCATCTGTATTGTAAACTGAGCTGACCACCGGGGGCACTGTAACATGGTCCGGTCCTGTTGGAGTGACAGGTGTTTCGGGGGTATCAAATACCGAAAGGTACATGGCATCGTCAACAGTGCTGCCAGCTGCATCTTCAGCCATGAGAGTGAGTTGGACATTGCCGTTGGCGATATCGTCACTACCCGGAGTATAAATAGGCTGAAGGATGTTTGAGTTATTGAATGTTCCGTCACCATTTGAAGTCCATGATACATTCACCCAGTCAGTAGCCTGTCCGAGGCATTGGAAATCACTGCCATCACAGGCATATGCATCTGGTCCTGCATAGCAGGTCAGTGTCATCAATGGAGGAAAGATGATATTGTCGAGCCACGCACAGTCGTTGCCTGCAAAGCCGCTGGCATCTTTCTCATAAACCCATTTCAGGGTGTGGATACCTGTAGGAACATAGGCTTTCATCTCGTTCCATCCCGCTCCTATCCCTGACCATTGACCCACCATGGTATTGCCTATATAAAACTTCAGAAGGTCATCATCAAGCTGTGAGGCGGTTTTATGGAAAAAGTATACCGTATCTGCGATCATTACATCCACGACTATCTTCAGCTCACTGCTTTGACCGTCTGTGATCAGGCCCGACTTGGCTGAATAATCACCCTCATAGGGAAATACTCCGCTTGTTTGCCAATCCTGGTCTCCGCCCATCACCCAATCGAATTTGGTGAAGTCGCCGGTTTCAAAGTCCTCCATGATCAGGCCTATCCTTTGCCTGAATTCCCTGGTGGAAGTATATTCACCTGATGCAATAGTGTAGTAGAACTCGGCAAATGCGGCCCCATCAGGGGCATCTGCATCAACTGCTACTTCAAATTCCGAATAGGTATATCCCAGCAGTCCCAGTGTACCAATGCTATACGTGTAATTTGCGAGGGTCAGGTACTGAGATGTTGATACGATTGCTGTTTCAGTATTTTCTGCCGGACAATGCCCGGTATTCCTGTTAACAACCTTGATCGTGGCTGTTTCACCCGGGTCGAGCCTGCCGTTGTCGTTACCGCTCTGGCTGTCGTCAATGACCATGGATCCTATGGTCAGCACAGGTGCATTGATCACCAGCTCGTAATCATACATCCAGTTTCCTTTAGATGATGTTTCCAGTTCAATTTCGAAGCTGACTGTATATTGGTCTGGTACAAAGGATGCGATTTCCATCTCAAAGGTTCCGTCTTCGGTAATAATGGTTAAACCGGGAATATCCGGCCAGTTGTGATTATCTTTTGTGATCGTGAGATAGGGATCATCGCCGATCAATGTGCTGATAGTGTTCAGGGCTTCACCATTACCGGCATTTTCAAGGCTAACATTCAAAGCGATGGTTTCACCACAATCGGCTTGTCCGTTCTGATTCCCGTTAGGATCGCCTATGGCAACCTGGTCGAGAATGAGGTAAGGCCCGCTGGGTGATGTGATCAGCACATTACCAAAATAGGGCTGGCCATTTTGTTTGGTCACCACGATGTCACCATCTCCGGAGATGCTCAGTGGAGGAAATTCCAGCACGGCAATCCCATTTTCATTGGCGAGGGCTGAGGCGATCAGGTCTCCTTCCAAACTCATAGCAACATAGGCATAAGCCTCTGTGGTTACAGTAAAGGAGGTTGATTGTAAAGGAAGCAGTGGTGCATAGCTCACTGCAATGACCGGTGGATTGGAATAATATACCATGAGGGAAGGATCTCCAATGTAATTGTAGATATCCCAGTAATATTCTGCTGAGCCGGCAGCTCCTTCAGTTACCGCCAGGTTTCCTGCAAAGATTATTTCATCCCCGCTAACGTACCATTCGCCGAATTCCTCTCCATGGTCATGAAAAGAACGGTCATAATTTCCCAGGCTCGTCTCCTCATAAGGTGGCGGGTTCTGTGAGATTTGTCCAACCCCTACACCGAAGTAATAATCTTCGTCCCAATAGGTGCTGTTCGAAGCCCCAATATATCCAACGGCTCCTTTATTTTCGGCCCTGACAATGGCTTCGCCAAAACACTCATTAAGTTGATATTCGCTGGATGAACAGCAGTTACCGATCAGCACACAATACATGTCCTGATTTTGCAGAGAGGGGATGTGTGAAATACTAAAACTTGGATCTGCCCAACCATCAGGGCTGCAGTGGGCAGTGTAATTTCCAAAGGTGACCCCGTCACTGATATCCTGGCGTATCTGGGCAGCATTCGACCCTGAATTAGGATACAGATAAGTGTGCGAAAGGATGTCGTGCTCAGGGTTGAAATAGTTATTGGTACCATAATTGATTTGTCCATTGCCATGAGAGGCTCCGAAGCTACCATCCATACCTGCTACCATCACCACTTCATCGAGGTAGGTCGGGTCGGGCATGGTATATTTTTCATACTGAAGGGTCTTGTCGATATATGGCTGGAGCTGGCTCGGGTTTTGTGCCGAGAAACGACCATAATAAATCTCCGGGAAGAGGTCGCCGGTGAATTCGCAATAATTACGGTCGGTGGCTCCATTACCATTATCCCAGGTAGGGATTTGCTGGATGTCGCCTACAAAAAGGATATAGGAGGGAGCCGGATCTTCAGGGGTTCCTGCATTATATAAGCCCTGTATATAGGATTTGATAGATACCAGTGATCCTCCAACAGCGGTTTCATCAGTATACGCTTCCACCACGAGGAAACCCTTCAGGGTTTTCCATTCGATAAAAGGCTGCAACTGGCTTTCAAACATCCTGTCGGCAATAATGACGTATTTAACAGGGTATGTTTTAAAGTTTTCCTTGTTTGCGGCCAGGGCCTCATTGTAAAGCGAATTGTTGACCGTCTGAAAGCAGATCGATGCATATCTTTCTTCCAATGAAAGCGTAGCAGGGATATCAGCATTTTTGAATTCAACATTAAATTCAATGTGATGGTATACCCTCAGGGTATGACTCACAGGGTCATATCTGAAAGGAACAAAATTGATCCTTGCAATGCGTTTATCCCTCATGATGCCGAGCATCTGTACACTCAGCAGCTCATGCTCGATAAATCCTGCATGCTGGTATGCTGTCTGATCATAAGCAAATTCATGGATGTCTTCACTTTTGCTCCTGGGTGGCTGGGCAGGATACACAGGATGCGGAAACCCTTTTTCTTTCAGGTCGATGTCGGTATATTTTAACTCCGAAATGCTTATAAGGGCTTCAGCGCCGAGCGGAACCCTGATAAGCTTGCGGATGGCAGGCATCTCGGGTTGACCATAGGCATCTGTCTTACTGTTACCGCTGATGGCGAGGCGCGTGAAAAGTCCCTGTGGCGTATTTGTTTCTATGAGTGTGAGTTCGCTGGTGCTCAGCTCACCGGAGAATTCAAAAAAGGTATTGTTCGCGACAGAGATCCCATTCTGTTCTCCTGAGACCTGGATAGTTTTTTGGGCCTGGAGATGCATGCATCCCAACATGGCCATGCTTAGTGTAATAGCAAAGAGTGTTTGTTTCATGTCCAGTAATATGTGGGTTCATAAAAAAGCCCTCTGCTGAAGCAGAAGGCTAAATATCAATTATTTATTGATGATCAACTTTTGTATCATCTTTTCTCCCTGGCCTTCTATCACCAGGAAGTAAAGGCCTTCCGAAAGTTCGTTGAAGTTGATGGTGAAGCTGTTTTGCCCATCGAGGTAGAGATTGGACATAGAGGCCATCTCCTTTCCAACAATATTAAAGGCCCTGACGCTGTAATTTCCGGCTTTTGTTACGGATGCCAGTATGTTAAAGCTACCATTGTTCGGGTTTGGCCAGAGTTGGAATGTATTGTTTGCTTCAATTTCTTCCACAGAAGTGAAATTATCTACAGTAACTTCATAACCGATTGAATAGTCCCCTTCACCACAACTGTTCACCGCTCTGACTGTGATTGTAGCCAGACCGAGGAAGGAAGTATTCCAGTCGATGGTTCCGCTGTTTCCTATACCATAGAAAGTACCGGCATCAATAGGATCAACATTCCATTCATAGTAGTCGGCATAGGGTACCGGATCAGTCGTGTATACAGAGTTTGTAGTGGTATTCAGGTTCACGTAATCAGGCCCTGAAGGCGTAGCCGGTGTGGCTGGAGCACCCATGATCAGGAGACTCATGTCATCATCTACAAAAGCACCCATATCATCTTCGGCAGTAAGGGTGAGTATGGCATTTCCATTGGAAAGGTCATCAGTACCCGGTGTATAAATGGGGTTGAGGATATGCGGATCATCAAAGCTTCCGTCTCCTGAACTGGTCCATTCAACCGATACCCAGTTAGTCGCCTCACCGTCGCATTGGTATTCGCTTCCTGTACAATTATAATCGTCAGGTCCGGCATAGCAGGTGAGAGTCAGTAGTGGCGGGAAGGTTATAAAGTCAACAGTAGCGCAATCGCTTCCGGCCATTCCGGTATCGTCTTTTGAATATACCCACTTAAAGGTATAGTTGCCCGGATTCACCGGTATAGCAACTTTTTGCCAGTTTCCAACGCCGGACCATTCACCCTGTAAGGAGTTATTGATATAAAATTTAAATATATCCTTGTTTTGCTGTGAGGAGGTCTTGAGAATAAAAGTGACCGAGTCGGCAAGCATTACATCTACATTCACAGAGAGAACGCATTCTTCATTATCACCGATGCTGCCCGATTTGGCAGAATATACACCTTCATAAGGGTAGATGTTTGTGATCTCATAGGGGATGCTTCCGCTGTTCGACCATTCAAATTTGCTGAAGTCACCGGTTTCCCAATCTTCAACGATCAAACCGATCTTTTTCTGGAATTGCGCACTTTCAATAAAGCTGCCTGAAACCAATTCATAGTTGAAATATGCAAAGGCTGCTCCGTTGGGTGCATCAGCATCTACTTCTACTTCGAATTCGGACCATTGGTAACCGAGCACACCGAGTACCCCAATATCATAAATATTGCTGGAAAAAGTCAGGTACTGTGAGGAAGAAACCAGGCTTGCCATGGTATTTTCTGCCGGGCAGTGACCTGAATTAAAATTCTTTATTTTTATAATGGCTGTTTCACCCGGGTCGAGCCTCCCATTTCCGTTTCCGGCAGCATCATCGATAAACATCTCAGCGATGTTCAGGATTGGGGCAAAAACGATTCCCTGGTATTCCATGATCCAGCTGGTATCAACATTCGTTGCTGTTACCGTAAAATCGATCATATGCTCATCAGGTGTATTGTCGGCAATATCCAGGGCAAAACCTTCAGGCATCCCTGTGGTCTGGCCTGCCGGGATCAGATCATAAAGTTCGTAATCATCAGTGATGCTCACGTATGGGTCATTCACCTGCAGGTATACATCTACGTCGGTAGCGTCAACGCCCCCGAGGTTATACAGGTCGATGGTGTAGGTTACGGATTCCCCAAAATCGAGGAAGCCATTGTTATTTCCGCTGATGTCATTCACATGAGCATCATCAAATATGAGGAAAGGCATATTCCCTGGCATAACATCGATTTCGTCGATGAGCGGGAGGAAATTGAAACCGGTAATGGTCAAGGTCAATGTTGTTGGGTTGACAGGTGCCGTGAAGTTCAAAGTAATCGTTCCGTTTTCGATAATTCCTGCATCCAGGATCTGTCCATTCTCTGTAAGGCAGGCTGTGCTACCATTTGCGGCAGAAGTAATCTCGAGTGAAGTCATGCCAATAAATATGCTTGGCATGTAATTAGCTATGAGGGCTTGCGGAAAAGCTGTCCTGACATGCAGGGCAGGATCACCGAAGCATACCCATGTATCGGTCATCTCGTCGCCACCGCCACCATATTCGTCGTTCATCTGCATACACCCGTGCATAGAGGCTGCACCAAAAGTACGATTGATATTGCCCGGATATGATTCCACAAGGACATCGTTCATCTCATCCTGTCCGCACATGGGTGGGTTCCAGCTCTGGTTGATGGTCGACATCATCGTTGCAACAGCACCGCTGGGTTCGTTATTGTTGGTAGCACGTAACCAGGCTTCCGCAAAGCAACTGCCGCCAACAAAATTACCATTGACACAGGCAACGGACCAGATAAATGGCCACATGCCATTATTGGTGAGGGAATTCACATTGGTGCTCGAAAATCCACTCGTACTCCAGGCATTCGTGCTTCCATGGCCGGTATAATTGATGATAGTAGCACCTGTATTCACCTCAGTGGCCACCATGGCCGGACTGGGATTACCAGAAGCATCATTTCCGCCCTGGCTGCCATCGAAAAGCTCGGCATCATAGGTATAGGTGAAATTCATCAGATCAGTATTGATATTACGGATATGCTGATAATCATATTCATTGTCATCTCCCGGTCCTTGCGAAGATGCAATCCCTATGGCCCGAGTAAACCAATCGAAATTAAGATCCGGATTTTGTTCATAAGTCAACGTCCTGTTCACCTGGGTTTCTACATGGCCAATGTTTTCAGCTGAAAAGCGGCCTATAAATACATCTGGATAATGGTCGTTTCCTACGATATAGGCATAATTATTATCTGAATCCCCGTTTGAATAAGATGAGGGAAGCTGTTGCGCATCACCTACCAGAAGTACAAAGGTGAGGCCATTTGTATTGTAATAGTCAGCAATAAAGGCTTTAATTTGAGCAGAACCTCCAATACTTGCAACGTCAACTATTTCACAGGGCGTTCCGGTTTGAATTCTCCAATCGGCCAGAGGCTGTATTGCTCCGGTAAAAGCACTATATGAAATGATCAGCATATTTCCATGCTCACTCACCGGTGTATAATCAGTGAGATGGGTAGGCCCATTGAGAAAATGGAGGTCATAAATGGCTGAATAATCTGCTGAGATCCTTTCAGGCATCTTCTCGCGGATGAGGGGATTTTCACCATTATCATTTACCTTGAGCACTTCCACATTCAGGCTATGGTATACCCTTAACACCCGTGAAACAGGATTATATTGGAAAGGATAAACCACGACTGTCTGACCCCGATAATCTCGTATGATATAAGGGGTGCGAAGCTCAGCCAGCTTTCCGGGATAGAAAGCATCCTGTGTATATTCTTCCCCAAGGGTGTATGCTACTCCGGCAGGATCAATATCGCGATAAAGATTCCCTTTGGAAGGGGCAATCAGTATATTTTCGTAGTCAGTATATTCAGATGATAAAATACGTACATCCATACCGGCAAGGTCAGGGATCATTACCGAAGCAGTTACCTTCAGCAGGTCAGGTGCGCCGGACTGAAGTATTGGGCTGGCACCATCGAGTTGAAGGGTGTAGGCAGGTCCCTGATCGGTTTGCACTTCAATGAGTTCATAACCGGGTACCTTGAATGAGATCCTGCTGCTTTGATGGTCAGCATTGATCAGTTTTACTTCGGCAGGACTTGCTTCCTGACTGCTGATACTCTTCCATTCCCCGCTAAAAGCAAGGAGGGCAGACAGTAAAAAAACAAATGAAAGTACGAGTAACTTTTTCATGGGTAATAAGCTTTTCTGGTTTTGAAAATCAAAATAACGAGAGCAAAGGTACAATGATTTTGATTCGTAATCAATGCTTTACAGTTATTTTAAGTGAGATTACGTAAGGATTTATGTATTTTGGGATTAAGTATAAAAGCCGGGTGCGAATGCACCCGGCTTTGAAAATCAATTCTTGTTTACTGGTTTACTTGTTTAAGAGTATCTTCTTTACAAGGGTTCCATGCCGGTGCGTGACCTTTACGAAATACATCCCCTGCGGGTAAGATGTCATATTGATTTTACCGCTGAAGCCCTGATCACCTTCGATGCCTGTCTGATGATATACCAGGGTGCCGCTTATGTCGTATATGCGCACCTCAACCTGACCATAATCCTCACCACTTAGCTCAATGGTAAATTCACCAATGTTCGGATTGGGGAAGATGGAAAGTTCATTCTCATCTGAAAACTCTTCAACAGAAGTATAGTTGTCGACAGTGACGGCATAGCCTTCAGAGTATTCACCTTCACCACAGCTGTTCATGGCCCTTACCGTAATGGTGGCGGTGCCTAAGAAGGACTGGTTCCAGTTCATAGTAGCTATGGTACCCATCCCATCAATGTTTCCGGCTTCGCCAGGATCAACAGACCACTCATAATAATCGGCAAACTCTACCGGTGCAGTGGTATAGTCTGAAGTTGTGTTATAATACAGGTTCACAAAGTCAGGCCCTGCTGGCATCTCTGCCTGTGGTGGTTCCGTACGGAAGTTCAGATACATATTGTCAGTGGCTGTTTCAAGGTTCACATCCGTGGCTTCCAGTGTTAGTGTAACATAGCCGTTATTCAGGTCGTCGCTACTGGGTGTATAAACGGGATCGAGAATACCTGTATCATCGAAAACACCTGTTCCGGAAGTGCTCCATTCCAGGGTCTCATAATTCCAGGCCTGTCCGTCGCACTGATAGGTGTCATCTTCACAAATCATTGCATCGTAGCCTGCAAAAGCGGTAAGGGTCATGAGAGGTGGGAACTCGATAAAATCCAGCCATGCACAATCATCGCCTGAAGAAAGAACACCATCTTTTTCATAAGCCCATTTAAAAGTATGCACACCTGCTGAAACAGGGAATTTTGCGAGTATCCATCCGTTGCCGATACCAGACCACTCTCCTTTAAGGCTGCCGTCGAGATAGAACTTTAGTTTATCATTGACTTCAGATGAGGTCTTGGCATAGAAATGAATGGTATCAGAGAACATGACTTCGGTACTGAGTAATAGTTGTGATGACTGTCCGTCGTTGGCATTGCCGGATTGCGCATGATAATCCCCTTCGAAAGGATACACCATATTGGTTTCCCAGTAATGCATTCCACCATGTGACCAGTTGAATGAGGTAAATCCATTGGTTTCCCAGTCTTCAACGATGATACCTATCTTTTTTGAAAAGTCGATGGTTTCACTGAATGGTGCTGAAGCCAGCTCATATGAGAAGTCGGCATAGAAGAGTCCATCCGGAGCACCAGCCTCTACCTCAACAACGAATTCGGCCCATTTATATCCAAGCATGCCAAGTGAGCCCAGCGAATCCTGATCATTATGGAAAATGAGGTATGGGCTGGTAGATTGTAGTGTCCCCCAGGTATCAGCGGCAGCACAATGTCCAAGGTTATTATTCTTTACCTTAATGGTAACGGTTTCACCTGGGTCGAGCCTGCCATTGTCGTTTCCGGCGGCATCATCGATCAACACTTCCATGATATTGATGATAGGGGCACCAAGTTGCAGCTCAAAGCTTTCGATCCATTGTCCGTCGCTGAGATCGGTAATATCTATTTCAAATTCAACCATATGGCCATCAGGCACCTCATCGGCCACCTGGATAGAGAATGCGCTGTCGGAAGTAGACATGCTATTCCCGGCGATATTGCCCCAGTATCCTGAATTATCCACAATAGTAACATATTGGTCGAGTGTGGAGAGTGTACCCATGACGCTTTTACCGGTATCAAGACCGATATTTTCCAGGGTCACGTTCAGGCTTGCAAATTCCATGAAGTCCAGCTGTCCGTTGTCGTTTCCGGTCTTGTCATCCACATCAACATCATCCAGTAAAAGGTAAGAGCCCTGCTGCGGGATGATCGGGATATCCATAATATATGGAATATAATTGTGTGAGGAAACGACTATAGTAGCTGTGCCCGGGTTGGTTACAGGAGCACCGAAATTCACCATAGCAATCCCCTGTGAGTTTGTAAAAGCAATAGCATAAAGGCCAAGGTCATCGTCGGTGATACACACCCTGGCTCCTTCTACAGGATTGCCATTATCCTCAACGAGGACTTCAAATTCAGTAAATCCAAGAAATAGGGTTGGCATATGATCTACCTGAAGGTTGGCGGGTTGTAGTGTCCATGGCTCAAGAGATGCATCCCCAAGCCAGAGGTATGTTCTTACATTTGAACGTCCGATATCACCGTGAACATTCAATACGGTAACATTGGCGAAATTGGTTACATAACCTATATTATAAATGCCTTCATGGAATACAGCCTTGTACATCTCCTTATCATAATCATGGTTAGGGATGGTATAAGACGGGATGATGGCACCATTAATAGCCACAGAGGCAACAGGTGATTTCATGAATGATTCGCAAAGGCAATCACCAGGATGGGCTACAATATCCATATTGTCGCAACAAACATCGAACAATACGAAAAGCTGATCGGTATTGGTCAGCTGCTGGACGTGGGTATTTGAGAATGATCCTGAAGCGCCCCAATCCCAGAAATCAGTGGCGCTGCCGTGCCCACGGTAATTGAAGATCCCGCAGGAGTTGGTATTCACAAAGTCTACGATATCCGCATTTGTTGCTCCGGCACCACCGTAGCATTCTGTGAAGATGGGAGTTTGCAAAGCATATGAGTATGCCTTGATCTCATTTTTACACTGGGTGTATTTTGAAGGATATTGCTCTTTATGGGCAACAAGCAGTATATTTTCTGCCCAGTTTGTAGAGTTATCTGGTGCCTGGTAGTGATTCAGGGTTTTCTGCAACTGCAATGCAAGCTCATCCAGGTCGTCATAAGTGAAACGTCCGATGGCAAGGTCGGCATAATGATCATCGGCGCCATCAAGACAGGTATACCATGAATCGGAATAAGATGGATCCCCACCTGAGGGTGCCCACCAGAACATGGGTACGTCATCCGGGCCTCCATTGTTGCCACCATTAGGATAGGCATCACCAACCATCAGCACATATTCCAGACCATCGCTGGCGTACAATTGGCTGATATAATCCTTGAATTCCTGTGGGGTGCTGAAACCTGATTCAATGACTTTCACTTCCACGGGAAAGCCCTGCCTGTTTTTCCAGTCAACAAAAGGCTGAAGTGTAGCCAGCGGATTGCTATTCGTAATGATCAGGTATTTAATGTCATTGTTGCTTCGGGTATTTTTAACTGAATAGTCCATGGAACTAAAATTCAGGGTAGCGGCCTCATACATTTCATAGAAATACTGAGGGATATCTTTGCTCCTGTTCAGCACAACTTCTGTATCCGTCCCGTAGAAATCTATCTGCAGTCGCATACTGGTCATCACTTCCAGTTCCTGGCTGTTTGCCTTGTATTGGAAAGGGCAAATATGCAGTCCGGCTACTTTAACATCCCTCCAGATACCGGGCTTGTTGGTATTGGCCATCACCGTTGGGAAGGGCATATCGCTGGCATAAAAGTCTTCGTTGATATCGAATCCTGTATATTTTCCATTCGCGATATCTTTGGAAGGTGTTTGAGATGGATATACAAGCATATTGTCGAGTGTGACAGATTCGGTCTCAAGGATCTTTACCCTGACAAGTTTATCGCCGGGCAGGGTGAGGACTTCACTGATCACCGGGAGTTCCGGAAAACCGGTTTCATGAAGTGTTTGCCATGCTTCGAACCTGAGTTCTTTGTATGTAATCCCATCATGGATGACATCAGTTGAATATAATCCGGGTACAGTGATGTTTACGACCATACCATTCATATCCTGTTGTTCGATTTGTACTGTCGGGAATTGTTCCCCGGATCCATTGAGAGATATCCAGGTTCCCTGTGAGAAGGCAGACTGTGTTATCAGTACTGCGAGAATAATGAGTAAGAAGTTTAGTTTTTTCATGTTTATGAGTTTGTTATAAGCAGATTACCAACAAAGATAATAAAAGAAACCCCCGGAAAAAGTCTTCCCGGGGGTTTTATTAAATACCAGGGCAAGATACCCAAGCCGTTATGCTCTAAAATTTGAGAGTGGCACCTATAGTGAAGATGGAGATGTTCCAACCCAATTCTGAGAATACAGCAAAATTAGGTGTGAAGAACCATCGTGCACCCGCATAGGCTCCGATATGAAAACCATTGGAGTTTTCATTATAATTCCAATTGCTATGCCCAGGGGCATAATCATATTTATAATTACCGAAATAGTAACCGGTGATGATGCCAGCATAGGGATCAAACTTATCATGGAAGATGAAGTGATAATTACCTCTTACAGCAAGCAGGAAATAATTCGTACTCACCTCTCCCCAGCCGTAATCTTTCTTTGAGCCTCCGAAACCGGCAAGGCCTCCAACACTGATGACTCCTTTCAATTTGCTTCCCATACCTATTTCAACGATTCCATATTCGTAGGAAACTGAAATGGTAGGCCATGCCATATTGTAGCCTCCATAAATTGTGTTACCGAATCCAATGCCCAGATTAATTGCTGAGGATTTTTTGCCAAAGACATCTCCTGAGCTTTTAGCCTTCTCCTGGCTCTGCGCAACAGTAAAAGCCAGCATTAATGCCACAAATAGTAAACTTACTTTTTTCATGTTTCTAGTTTTGGTGAATGAATCTTATACTCAATACAAAGATATGTAATGAATTGTGTGAAATCACATTTTAAGGCATAAAAAAAGTCCCGCATTATGGCGGGACTTTGTATTTATATGAGAATCAGATTATTTCTGAAGAATAATTTTTCCTGTATGCAGGCCAAGGTCACTTTCGATCAGCACCATGTAAATGCCTTCAGCTTCGCTTGAAATATCAATGTTCT